>JACCDG010768860.1_pt1 | contig 23121 bp, 18 predicted proteins | sample 7442471 | NCBI WGS metagenome assembly JACCDG01 (sample SAMN15323444, study PRJNA562643) | freshwater metagenome | isolation source: river surface water | place: USA:Blue River Watershed | collected 2017-08-17 | reverse complement strand
GGTCTTGATTGCTTGAGCTTACTTATTTAAGGTCATCTAATTAAGGGGCTATAGCTCAGCTGGGAGAGCGCTTGCATGGCATGCAAGAGGTCAGCGGTTCGATCCCGCTTAGCTCCACCAGTAAGCTCTGATCGAAATGTAGTGAAGTTGTGAAATTGCAGTACCGTAAGTCCAGGGTCCCCATCGTCTAGAGGCCTAGGACACCACCCTTTCACGGTGGGTACCGGGGTTCGAATCCCCGTGGGGACGCCAAGTTTTTTGGAGCGGTAGTTCAGTTGGTTAGAATACCGGCCTGTCACGCCGGGGGTCGCGGGTTCGAGTCCCGTCCGCTCCGCCAACAAAAAGCCCTTGTTTTTAAACAAGGGCTTTTTTATTTCTTCTCACAGGTAACTTCTCTTACCTTCCTGCACTTCTCAAACCATTTACTTGCTACCGCTACTTCTTCTGGCAAATTGACCTGGTTTTTGAGTATTCATTTTGCGATGAGTTTTCTTAGGGGCTGTGATGGTTGAGTCTGATGATTTGACTTGACCATTGCGCTTGGTTTGATTCGCACCTCTCGGAGAAGCGGCATTGTGTCTGGCTTGACCATGTCTCGCCTGTCCAGATTTTTGCTGCGCCTGCTGACTTCTCAGTTGAATAGGTTGGGCCACTGCATTGGGGTCCGGCTCAAAACCAGGCACAACTTCTCTTGGCAAAGTTTGTTTGATCAAACGCTCAATGTCTTTCAGCATATCGTGTTCATCAACACAGACTAATGACACTGCAACACCATTGGATCCTGCTCTACCAGTTCGACCAATTCGGTGAACATAATCTTCAGGCACATTTGGTAAGTCGTAATTGACCACGTGTGGCAATTGATCGATATCAATACCTCTGGCAGCAATATCAGTTGCTACCAATGCGATGATCTTGCCAGCTTTAAAGTCTGCCAACGCTTTGGTTCTGGCTGTTTGACTCTTATTGCCATGAATAGCCATCGCACTGATGCCACTGTTTTCTAATTGCAAAACCAATTTGTTGGCACCGTGTTTGGTGCGTGTGAACACCAATACTTGTTTCCAATCGTTTGATTTGATGAGGTGAGCCAGCAAAGGGTGCTTGTTGCCACGATCAACAGGGTGCATCAATTGCGTGATTGCTTCATTGGTGCTGTTGCTTCTTGCTACTTCAATCAATGAAGGTGCATTCAGCAAATCATTCGCAAGTGCTTTGATCTCTGTTGAGAAGGTGGCAGAAAATAATAAGTTCTGACGTTGCTTGGGGAGTGCGGCAAGGATTTTCTTGATATCGCGTAAAAAGCCCATATCCAACATTCTGTCGGCTTCATCAAGAATCAATATCTCGACGTGTTGCAAAGATATGGCACCTTGACCCATGAGGTCTAAGAGACGTCCTGGTGTTGCCACCAAAATATCTAAACCAGCTTGAATGGATTTGATTTGTGGGTTGGCTCCAACACCACCAAAAATAACCGCTGATTTGAGTTGTGTGTATTTGCCATAAGTTTGAACAGAGGCATGTACTTGTGCAGCAAGTTCACGAGTTGGAGTCAGTATCAAACCGCGCACTTGTCGGCGACGACTAGTTTGATTGACTGGGGAAGTTAATAAACGTTGTAACACTGGCAATGTGAAGCCAGCTGTTTTACCCGTGCCAGTTTGAGCAGCTGCTAATAAATCTCCGCCATTCAGAATGGCTGGGATTGATTGGGCTTGAATAGGGGTTGGCGTTGTATAGCCATGTTCGTTAATTGCTTTAAGGATGAGTTCAGATAAACCAAGATCTTTGAATTGCATAGGTACCAATAGAGTGATGACCTGTGCTCAGCAAAAAGTAATTTTTGGAAGGTCAATGAATGAACTGCTTAAGAAGAAATGTAGAGCGCAGTTATGAATGCTTAATGTTGTTATTTTAGTTCATAGTGATGCTGCAAGTCTGTTTTATCTTGCAAAAGCTTTGCTTCAGAGGCTTAAAAACATCTTAATACTAAAAATAAGTGGATTATTAAGACTTATGTGGCTCAATGAGCTGATTGAATGAGATGACTAAGTGAGCTGACTCATTGAGCTTACTTAACAAACTGACTTATACAGAGCATTACCTCGGTCATTTATAAAAGCCAAGCCTTTATCCCCTAATAAAACAGTTTTGTTTCTTTTGCCATTTAAAAAAGCAATCACCAAATAATCTTCAGCCAAAAGTTCATGAATGTTCCTGTGTATAGTCATCAAAGATCCTAGATTATTCACCTTTGTGTACTCTGTCACATTCTAAAAAATACCATTTTTGGTATTTGTGAATACCAAATCAATGATTTTTTTCTTAATAGGGTCGAGTGTATTGAGCTTCTTATCTTCAATCTGTTCAAGATAGTTGAAGTAAGGAGAAAAAGAATCTTGAGGTGGTTTGCTATGACTCATGGTTATTATGACCATTCGCCAATACAAGGCATGCACAGATAAATTTAAATCTAATTGATTTCATATTCTTTTGAATAAAGACAGCCATTCACCTGTGTGGTGGCTATAACGTGAGCCTTATAGTTATTAAAAATATCTTTATTAACAGTGCCTGGATTTCTCCAGAACTCTTTTAAGTTCCCTTGAAAAGTCAGGCCTTCCTTGGCATAAAAACAACGACCCATGGTCATCACTGGTACTTGATATGAAAGACTTTGTAAACCAAAGGTTGAGTTCACGGTGATGCAGCCTTTGCAGTGTGGAAAGATTTCCGGCAAAGCTAAATCATGCACGTAAATGACTTGTGAGCTAATTCCTAAACTCTCAGAAAGACTAGAGATAAAAGATCCGTAATGAACATGGCCCCGATCCATTGGATGGTGTTTGATAATTACGAAATCTAAGCTAGAACTCTCTTTAACGAACTCCGCAAAAGATGAAAGAACTTCTTCAATGAATTCCTCAACAGACTGATAGTCAGAGTGCTCTGTCATCTGTGAATCATCATGGACTTGCAACGGAACTAAAAAAAATGATTTTGAATTTGAGCCTGATAGGGAAGTTAAGCTAGATACAGAGTTAAGAGTAGAGCTAGGGCCAAAGTTGAGGTCAGATGAAGTGATTAATCTTCTAATATGTCGTTCGCTGACTTTATATTTCAAATATCTTAAAAATGACCGAATCCAGTAAACTGCTTTTTGAAAATTAAGATCACGATGATGAGTGTAATAAGGGTATTGGGTGGTGTGCATCACATTGGCAAGCCAATACTGAAAGCCTGCTAAGCACATTTGAGTGAATCTTTTTGGATAGCTAACCAATAAAGTCTTTATCTCTTGTGCTGACAAGGAGTAGGGATTGGTATTGGTCAATGATGAATAGTAATTAACACCATTTTTTTCTAAAGTATAAAAATTAGGTCTGAAATAACCTTCTTCAAAACACCACAGATCGATATTCAAGGTGTAGCATAATGACTTGGCCGGTTTATGGATGGTTCTGCAATCACCAAACAAGAACACCGCATCAACTTCATGACTAATCAATAACTCTCTTAAGTATCGTGGCCATTGATACAAACTCTCTTTGTATTGAATGGCTTTATTCTTATAGAAATGATCATCGCCAGGATTGAAGTTGACCTTCATCACTTCAGCCCCACGAGCTATCCAGTAATCAGACAGCTTTTGAAAAAATCCACCGACTGGGCCTTGGAGTAATAAAACTTTTTTATAGTTGGGTAGCTTTTCCAAGCTGAAGGGCTGACGTATTAAAGAGCTGACCTTTAAGTTGTTGCTGTATGGATTCAAAAACATGCAAAACAATAACTTTTTTTATCATTATTAAAAGCAATAAAAGTTGTATTTAAGTTGCTTTAAACCTCAATCTCCAACTTAATTATTTCTAATTAAAGTTTGCTTGCAACTATTAGTCAGACTGACTTTTAATCACCATAGATATCAATAGGAATATAGCCTGCAGATCATTGAGGCTCAGGAAAATATCGCTGTCAACCCACTCAAAACCATGCTTTTAATGCAACCTTAGTTGTATTTAATGGGGGGGGGTATTAAAAGCTTTCCAACTTAAGAAGTGCGAAATTCTATAAATTTGATTTCTAATAAATAAGTCATTCAATCCATCAAAAATGCATTGAAGGGCGGTAGCGTGGCTGAAATTTTAGCAACAGATTTAGGCTCATTTATAAACTCATTATTCAAAAAATAATAACGATGAAAGTTTCTCTTAATTGTTAAAAATTCATTGAAGAAAGTCATTTAATTCAATGAACAAAATTATTCTTTTAGGCCATCCAAGCTCAGGTTTTGGAGCGGTAGAGAATTTATTGAATCAGTCTGGCATGAAGACTGCTTTGCCGTCTAAGCGCGATAACTTATTACCAGAGGCTATAACTGATACCTTGTGTAAAGCCCATGACTGCGCTTTACTTGATGATGTGATGAGTGAGGATGAGTTCCAGCCTCAGCAAGTTGGAACAGTCTGGCATGGCCTGGCTTTAGACCTTTTGTTAGGTAATTTGGATCAAGAACTTTGGGGTTGGGCTGATTCAAGATCGATCTTTTGGTTGGATTACTGGTCTTCACTGGATCCCCATGCCACTTTTGTGATGGTCTACGATCACCCAATCAGTGTTTTGCAATCAAACGCCAGTTTGCTAGCAAATGGTGATTTAGAAATGGTTGTGCCAAGGTTATTGGAAAACTGGCAAGCTTATAACGGTGCCATGTTGCGTTTCTACTCTCAGCACCCTGAGCGCTGTTTATTGGTAAATTCTCAGAGAGCCAAAGAGCAATTAGATAATTACTTGGTTGACCTGGGTGATAGGCTGGGTGGGAAGAATTCTGCGAACCTTTATTTGCCAATTGATTTAAAGCAAGATCAAAAGCAAATCCAAGAGCAAGCACAGAGTAATCTAGAGAAAGTCCAAGAGCAAAGTCATGGAATAGAAAATTTACTGAGCTCTGATCAAAAATTTAATGCAGACATAGTAAGTAAGTCATCATCTTTAATGGCTGCAATTAACAACACTGCACTTAGCAATAAATGTGAATTAATTAATTGGTTTGGTGGTGATAGTGCATTCGATCAACACTTACTTCTTCAACTGTTAAGGGACTATCCTCAAGCTACTCAAATATTCGAAGAATTAGAAGCCGCTTCTACAGTCTCAAGTAATTCTGAAAATGAAAAAAATATTATTCATCCTGGACAAGCATGGGTGCAATTTATCCAGCAAAGACAAGCTATAGCTGATGTTGTCATTCATTTTTATGAGCAACTGCAAAAACAGATTGCTGAAATAGAAACACTTGAAAAAGAAAAAAGTGAGTTATCAAATCAACTAACTGATGAATCTAAATTCAAGGAAATAGAGCGTTCAGAAAAAGAAACTCTCATTCAAGAAAAAGCGCAGGAAATAAAACTAAAGCAAGAGATTCTCAGTAAAAATCAATTGCTTCAAGAAGAAACGCAAAGATTAAAGTCCGATCTTGAGTCCGCTCACAAAGATATTGAAGGCTTAAAAAAGTCTTCACAAGAATCAGACAAAATTAAAGATCTTGAAGAAGAAAATGATCTTCTTTTGACTCAATTGCACACAGTCCAAGAAGAGCTCGAGCGCTACTATCTTGAGAACCAAGAGCTCATAAAGAAACAGCCTAAACCTAAACCAAAGCCCTATGGCGCTGCTGAGCGTGTCCAGCAGCAACTTAGCTATCGCTTAGGTGCTGCCATGATTGCCAATAGCAGAAGTTTGGGCGGTTGCTTAAAAATGCCTTTTTCATTGATTGGCGTTACGCGCGCTTATCGTGCAGATCTTCGCGCAAAGGCTAATCTTAAATTACCCCCTATTCATGCTTATGCTGATGCTCACGATGCTGAGCGCTATCGCCAGCATCTGTCTTTTCAATTGGGTCAAATAATGCTAAAGCATATCAAAACACCATGGGGTTGGTTGTGGATGCCATTTGCTTTGGCTAGCAAAGCTAGAGCCTTCAAAAAGTCTCGCAGATGACAGATTCTTTGATGTGTAACTTAAATATGCAAGCAATTGCAAACTTGCCTATTTGGTTAAATATGGCAGCGCAAGTTTACGCCCCAAGCAAAGTTGTTTTGGTGGGGGCTGGAAATGGAACGGGTCCTTTGGTTCAAAGTCTGCTTGGACTTAAAGCATCACCATTGCATGCAAGTATGCAGGCACACTTAATTGAAGCCGATCCTTTGGCACTATCTCAGCTGGCTAAAAAATTGGACCTCGAGAGTGCTTGGGTCCTTGGTCACGAAGTAGTTCTCCCAGATCAGACGTCGATTGATGCAGACTTCAATACTTATTACCAATACAGTCTTGGTGCTGAAAGTAGTCTTTTATCACCTGGATCTTTAAAAAGTCTTTGGCCAAATATTCAGTTACGCAATAAGGAATCATGTGTAAATGGTATTTTATTAAGTAGTTTGTTGCCAGCATCATGGCTTATGATCGATTGCTTACCGGCAGGACAGTTAATCCAAGACGTTAATCTAGACCAAGTTGATGTGCTCATGGCAAGAGTGGTCTTTGATGAAATAGAAAAAGCACCATTTGGTAGCAGTCTTTTTGAATTAGATGAAAAACTCAGTTCTCAAGGATTTAAACTTTTTGCATGTTTTACTGAAAGAAACACCTCCCTAGGTAAAGCACTTTGGCTTCGTGACTCTGCCAAACAACTAGAGCAAGCGATTACCCATATTGAGCAGCAAGCCAAAGAGCTTGATCAAGAGAAAGCTTCGGTCCAACAGCTCACACAATCAAAGGTTGAGCTTCAGGCTAAGTTAGAGGCAGAAGTTCAGAGTAGGGTGCAAGAGGTTCAGACTCTGAGGCTTGAAAAAGAGGCGCTGGAACAAGGCCGAGAAAGAGCGCAAGAAAATCTTAAAGCAGAAATCAATGCCAAGAATTCTTTACAAGCCAAAACACAGGAACTTGAACAGCAACAAGTAGAGCTCGTGGCCAAAAAGCTTGAGCTGGAAAAATTTCAAGAGCAGACTAACCAACAAATAAAAGAATTACAAGATAAGCTTGAGCAATCCAGAGTTCTTAGTGAGCAGCAAGCCAAAGAGCTTGATCAAGAGAAAGCTTCGGTCCAACAGCTCACACAATCAAAGGTTGAGCTTCAGGCTAAGTTAGAGGCAGAAGTTCAGAGTAGGGTACAAGGATTTGAACTTGCTGCAGACTTGCAAGCCAGGCTTGACGATGAAATTAAGGTTAAGCATATAGTTACTGAGGTTCATGCCGAAGCGCTTAAACATACAAAAGATAGTCTTAAAGAGGTTGAAACTCGCTTACGTAACGATATGAATAAAGGCTTAGGTAACGCAGTCAAGCAAGTTGAGTCATTTATGCGAATTCAGAGTTTTTTAGGTGATGCGGACAGTTTTGGCGATTTTCATGGTTGGCCTATCAGCCCCGATATTGGTCTTTTCCTCATGGACCGTATGCGCGAAAAGCACTATGACTTAATCATTGAGTTTGGCAGCGGTACTTCTACAGCATTATTTGCACGTACAGTACAAGTGCTTAGCGATAGAGCCTTATCAAAAGAAAAAGATATCGCAGGTCTTAATTTACCAAATACCGACATAGTGACCTTTGAGCACGACAAACTCTATTTCACCAAAACTCAACATCTTTTAAAATCGCGGGTCTTAGAGCAAATCGTGCAGTTGGTACACGCTCCCCTAATCGACTGGACTGAAGGGGATCAGTCCTACCTTTATTACGATTGTGAAAGTACGCTTAAAAACTTAGCTGTGCAATATGCCGATAGACAGGCGCGTATTCTTGTTTTGGTGGATGGCCCACCAGGCTCGACCTGTATTAATGCGCGTTACCCGGCGGTACCTTGTGTATTTAAAGCCTTGGGTCGACACCAAATTGACTTGGTTTTGGATGACGCCAGTCGACCAGAAGAAAAGCAAGTGATTGATCTCTGGCGTAGTTTTTGGAAAAAACGCTCTTTTAGAATTTCTGAAAGCTTAATCGCCAGCGAAAAAGGTATTTATTTAGCAAGTTCTCAGGGTTAGGCAATCAGGAAACTCAACTCGCTGATAACGCAAAAAAAATTAAAAAATAAGTGCACAAGTGAACCGTTCTAAAACGAGAGAGTTACTTAAAAAAATTGTTTGGCCAGTGCTTGATGCTGGGCAAAAAAGTCAACTTAAGCTCTGCATGCCTGTGGAGATATCTCCTCAAAATACAACTAACAGAGTTCCATATTCTTACTTAGAAGCCGTTGGACGAACTTTGTGTGGCATAGCCCCTATGTTGGAGTTAGAGTGCAAAACCAATGATCATGTTGATGAGCTTTATGCTGCTGCCATCTCCACCTTGGACAACATTTCATCGCCAGATTCGCCAGATTTATTAAATTTCAACCAAGGGACTCAGTCTTTAGTTGATGCTGCATTTTTAGCCACAGCCTTTTTGCGTGCGCCTAATGCACTTTGGTTAGGGCTTAATGAAAAAACCCGTTGCAACATTATTGGCAGCCTTAGGTCGACCCGAAGTATCAAGCCACACTTTAACAACTGGCTTCTTTTTTCGACTGTGATTGAGGCATTTTTTTGTAAGAACGGACTCGAATGGGATGTAATGCGTGTCGACTATGGTCTTCGTCAACATGAGCAGTGGTTCCTTGGTGATGGTACGTATGGTGATGGTCCTGAATTTCACTTGGACTATTACAACAGCTTTGTCATTCAACCATTGCTACTTGAGACATTGTGGGCAGTAAATGGCAAAAATAAAGAATTGGACAAACTGTACGAGCCCGTTATTAAGCGCGCACAAACTCATGCATTACAGCTCGAAAGGTTGATTGGCCCTGATGGCACCTTTCCCCCTATTGGGCGATCTTTGGCATACCGCTGTGGCGCTTTTCATCTGCTTGCATTGCTGGCGCTCAAGAAAATGCTGCCACCAGAGATTAAACCTGCTCAGGTTCGTTGTGCACTGGCAGCGGTAATTGACCAAACCTTGGCTTGCTCTAGTAATTATGATTCAGAAGGGTGGTTGCGTATTGGAATTAACTGTTCACAGCCCGATTTGGGTGAAAACTATATATCAACTGGTAGCTTGTATTTGTGTACTACTGCATTTCTTGGATTGGGTTTGCCACAAGAAGATTCATACTGGAATGACTCAGACGAGCCTTGGACGCAGAGACGTTTATGGTGGTTAAAGAAGAGTATTTTGTAGAGAAAATTATTATTCAATTATCAACAATCAATTTTTAATGATTAAATATCCGAATGCATACATGAGCAACGCCCTAAAGGCTATTGCTAATAAAGGTTACAAGCTGTTGGCATCGCTAAATGAGCAGGCATCTGAAAAATATTCTGAATTATCAGTTTTATTTAAGCAAACAGCCGATTATTTGTGTAAAAAGTATAAAGATTCTCATGGCACTTTCAAGAAGTCTTACGATGCCGAAGTAAAAGAAGTCCCATCTTATCAACTCATTTTTCCCCGAATGGCTCAATTAGCCAATTAAAACACTTAGCATCGGTTGCTTTTATCTTGAGAAATAGCCCATCCTACTTAACGCACGCAGACGCCGGGTATCCGAGAGTTACCATTGTTTTTATTACTTTTGCGCGACATCACATAGATATCGAGTTCGATGACGCCAGTCGGCCTGAGGAAAAATAGGTCATTGAACTATAGAAATATTTCTGGAAAAAGCGCTTGTTCCGATTGAATGAGCATTACGTTCCGAGTGAGAAGGGTATTTACCTTGTTACGCCCATGAGTGAGAAATCTTAATTAAATGAATATTCTTTGCCAAGCAATCGAAGCTTACAAATCTAAGAGCTACCATGAAGCACTTAATTTATTTTGTGAAGCTGGAGATTTATACGGAAGTAAGCTCGTTGAAGCGAATATACAGCTATGCAAAAAGGCGCTATTACATGATCACTCTGTTAAAAGTTATTCAAAGGAAGGTGTATTAATAAATCCAAATGATTATTTTGATGAGATATATCTTGTAAATTTGCCAAAGGAATCGAAGCGAAGACTTTCTGCAGCTTTGCATTTGCGTGATAAAGGTATTAAATATTCCTTGTTCGAGGCAACAAATGGCAATCATGGCGAGCCAGCTAAAAAGTACGAGTTTTATAAGAGTAGGCCGTTAGGACAATTGCAGCGTTATTCCGAGTTTAATCAAAGGGAAATTAAAAGAGGAAAACACTTTATTGAATCTGCGGGAGCAATTGGCTACATTTACACATATTTGTCGATATTGAAGGATGCAAGGAGTAAAAAACATAAGAGAATTCTTATTCTTGAAGACGATGTTCTTCTTGACTATAACTTTCATGATAAATTTGATAAATTCATAAGATCAATTCCTGAAGACTGGAAGATATTGCAATTCGGTGCTTCTCAATATAGCTGGACCAACGTGGATATGAGGCAAGCACAGCTGAATGGTTTCTATCATCCTAGTCAGCTAGATACGTGTGGTTCTTTTGCTATAGCATTTAATCATCAAATATTTGATGAGTTAATAGAAGTGCAGTCTGCATTTGAGTCACCATTTGACCATTTGGCAATGGGGGAGTTGTACGAGAACCATATCGGGAAGTGCTTTGTTTGTTACCCAAATATTGTTATGCCTGACGTTGCTTCTAGTTCTATTAGAAATGCAAGAAATCAGATTGAGCACTCTATGAAAATGCGATGGCCGATTGAAAATTTCCCTTATCCACTACCCAGGCCCAGTATTGCAGTCATTGTTCAAAACTCGAATAACATAAAATTAATTGAGAAATTTGACATTTTTCAAAATATGCCCTTTAGTCTTCGCGTATATCTCAATACTGAAGATGGTCTACGTCCTGTGCATGGACCTGCAATTTTTGAAAAAGCAAACTACAAGTCATTAATTTTGGATGGTGAAGTAAGTGTTCCTCAAGCAGATTTTGTTGCTGCAATATCAGAAGAAGGAGTTCTTTCTGAGAGTGAATTACTTGCTTATATAGATTCTCAATTATTTGGTGTACAAAATAAAACTTGCCTAAGGGCGATAAGCTATAGTCCAATAAATCCAATTAGTGAAAAGGTGAGTGTAATCATACCAACCTACAAACGACCTCACAATTTGAGTAAAGCAATTAATTCAGTAATCTCTCAAGGGTATGTAAAAAAAGAGATTATTATTGTTAGTGATAATGGGTTCGATTCCGCTTCTAATAAAGAGACATTTAATGTAGTTAATCAGTTCGTAAAGAATAATCCAAACGTTGAAATCAAATTAATTGAGCATAAATTTAATAGAAATGGTGCTTCAGCACGTAACACTGGGTTGATGTGCGCGACGGGTGAGTTCATTTGTTTCTTGGATGACGATGATATTTATTTGGAAAACAGAATTGAAGAGGCAACAAAGAAGTTAAAAAATCTACCGACAACAGTGGGAGCAGTATATTGCGGTTTCATAGGGTGGAATTCCCCAGTAAATGACGTGTCAAGATATAAAGCTGGTGATTTGACGCGAGAACTCTTATTGCTTGATTACAAAAAACACTATCTCCATACTAATACGGCAACTTACAGACGTGCAGCATTGGTTGCCATAAACGGATTCGATGAAAGTTATAAGCGCCATCAGGATATTGAATTAAATCTTCGTTTTTTTCAATTATTTATAGTTGATTATGTAGAAGTATCAGGTGTACGTTTAAGCCCAGAGCCTTCTCAGGTTAGTAATAGAATATTTGATTCTGAAATGTTTGAGCTCAAGCAAAAGTTTCTTACTCAGTTTTCAAGTCTTATTGATAAATTGGATGCGGAGACAAGATCCGTCATATATAAGCGACATTGGGAGGAGGTGGCAAGATACACAACGGACATTGATGCATTAACCAGCTACCTTAGTTCGTTAATAGAAAACGGGCCATTACAGGTTTATTTATCTTTAAATCTTAACAAGTCGAAAGTTCCAGTGTGAGCTAGAAAATGACTAAACTCAATACATTGATATTTGGAACCTCTAGACTTCACAGACCATTTGCTAAGCGAATTAACGGTGTTGTGGTTACTAATAATGATTCTGCAGTCAACATCATTTTTCCTAAAATTGGATACTTTCATACAGTTGCCGAGATAGTTCAAGCTGCTAGTTTCCTTATAAATAGCTCATTATTACCTAAAAATTTGTGGCAGTATGTTTTTAGAGTTGAGCCAAGAGTTACAACCCCATTAAATGAGTTTGATCCGGTGCTCGAATCCACTATAAATAGGAACTTATTTGAATATCAGTCACATATATTGTTGACAAATATTCATACCTTGATTGTTGAAGTAAGTAGTCTGTCAACCAACAAATTTTTGCCAACCGGGCACGTACTACATACCAATCCCAATTTTGTTAAATCAGTAGCTTATAGTGAGATATATCCTGATGGTTATTACAAAAAGTTTGAGCCTGAACTCCCTGTAGTGAAAACTGAGGCAAATGTTGAGGATATGACTACCCATCTCCTCATGTTAAGGAAGCTTCTACCTGCAATAAAAATTATTGTTATTTCTCATCTTTGTTCTGAAAGGTATCCGAATTTGGGTAGAGCCAAAATACGTAACGTTACCAAATCAGCTTGTGAACAATCGGAGTGTTATTTTTTTGATGTTGCGCCAATTCTGGATGAGTACGGATTTTCAACGGTTAATGGAGTTAGAGATATTCATCATCTATCTCATAAGGGGGAAAATGAAATGGCAAGAGTCTTATTTAATAAAGTCAAAAATAGTTTATAGAGAAGTTGGTGCTTTGGCTGTTGCATTAAAAAAATATTGAATAGATGAGCTGGCCCAGCATGCTTATTGGGACTGCATGTAAGACTCGATCTTGGCCTAAGCCCAAGTCTACGCTGTGTAGTTAAAGAGGTTAATCGGGCCCGATGGAACATTCTCACCCATCAGTCGTTTGATCCTATACCGCTTCGGAGCTTTTTATCTACCGGTCGTGTTCTCTTGTAAAGGTCATAAGCCTCGGTAGTTGAAGCAAGCGCAAGTAGGTGGCATTTTGCGGGCTTTAATAGAATAAATATTGGACTCCCGCCAACTTTGATAATGAGTGCTTGCTGCTTATGGGCGTGAATGGTTGGCAACTCAAATTGGTTAAAAACTATATATTCACCGGCAGTCTGTATCTATGCTCTACGTCATTTTTGCAATTGTGGCTCGCGGAAGATCGCCTTTTCTGGAGTGATCCCGACGAACCATGGATGCAGCGCAAGCCGTGGTCGCGCCGAGATGATATTCCAATAAACAGGGCTATAAAAACATGATTTTGATCACTGGAGGTGCAGGCTATATTGGCTCGCATACATGCGCCTGCTTAGACCAAGCTAATCTAGATTTTCTGATAGTCGATAATTTCAGCAATTCCAAACCCTCAGTCCAATCTCGCTTGGAGCGTATCACGGGGCGCAGGGTCACTGTTGTGGCTGCCGATGTATCAGATGTGGGTGCTATTACGCAATTGCTGCATGAGCACAGGGTAACTGCAGTGATTCACTTTGCCGCTTTTAAATCGGTGGCTGAGTCGCTGGCTCAGCCTTTACGTTACTACCAGAACAATGTGGCTGGCACCGTGGCGCTGTTGCAGGCCATGCGTGCAGCGGGAGTAGGGACTTTAGTTTTATCTTCATCAGCCACAGTGTATGGCAACGCGGCTAATTTGCCAATACGCGAAAACTTCCCATTATCAGCGACCAACCCCTATGGCTGGACCAAATTGATGATTGAGCAAGTGCTGGCTGATTTGGTTGCCAGTGAGCCAGATTTCTGGCGTGTGGCTTGCTTAAGATATTTCAACCCGGTGGGGGCGCACCCGAGTGGCCTGATTGGTGATGATCCTCAAGGCATCCCTAATAACCTACTCCCTTATGTTGCACAGGTAGCTTGTGGACAGCGTCCCAACCTAAACATCTGGGGCAATGACTACCCCACTCCTGATGGAACTGGCGTGCGTGACTATATTCACGTCATGGATTTGGCTGAAGGTCATCTGGCGGCATTACGCTATTTGCAAGACCGTCCAGGTTTACTTACTGTGAACTTGGGCACTGGACAAGGTGCCTCAGTTCTGCAAATGGTAGACGCCTTTGAGCGCGCCTGTGGCAAGCGGATACCCTACCAGTTTGCACCCCGTCGTACTGGCGACGTTGCTGAATGTTGGGCCGATCCATCACTGGCCCATCAACTTCTGGGTTGGCGTGCCACTCGTTCACTGAAAGAGATGTGTGATGATGCATGGCGTTGGCAGTGTAATAACCAAGTAGATCTAAAAAATTAATGTGGTTGCAGCAGAACGAATTATGTTTTTGAAAATTTCCGACTTGTTTTCCTTGTATTTAAAGCTTCGCAGGGGACAGTTAAGCCAAGTTGAGAAAGCCAAGTTTGTGTTTTTATATGAATTCAATCCATTGGCGATTTATGCAAAAGCAGCGACACATGGTGCTTTAGGTAATGTTAAGCAAGCAACACGATATGTAAAATTACTAAATAAAAGATTTCCTTTTAATCCATTAAAAAAAAAGCTTGCCAGGTACATGGGCCGTACTCAGATCAGTCTAGTACGAGAGCTGCTTGGCCCAGTCAGTCAAGATAATACCTTGCGCATTGCATTTGAGTTGTTAGTAGGCAGTAGGCAAGATATGTTGACAAAGCCATCATTCACTAAATCCAACCTATTACTGCAATTCTTGTGGGAAAACCGTTCAGCGCAATGTGCCATTGATCGTGTAGCTTCCATCAATAATTTATTACTAGCCACTGGTAGTAAATCTGTTCAGTGGAATCCTGATGGTGTAGTTAAGCTAAAACATGAGCCAATAACAGTTCATCAGGAAGTAAAAGAAAAAAATGAGCCAACTGTTACCATATTAGTAACCTCATTCAATGCTGGTTTTCTGGTACGTCAGTCACTTGAGTCATTATTGAACCAAAGCCATCGCAACCTTCAGATTTTAGTGGCCAATGATGCGAGTACTGATGACACTTGGGAACACATATCTTCGTTGGCACAGCAAGATTCACGTATCACAGCATTTAATCTTCCTGAGAACATTGGTACTTACGCATCCAAATCATTAATGTTCCGATTTGCTAAGGGTGAATATACTGTTTGTCACGATGCTGATGATTTAGCAGCCCCCAATTTTATTGAGAGAAGTCTGGGGGTATTGATCAACAATCCTCGTAAAGTGGCAGTTATTTCAAATTGGTTCAGGGTAGATGAAGAGCTAAGAATCTTTCCTGGGACTGTGCGACGTTTTTGGCCATTGTTGTCGATCAATCATTCGTCTCTCATGCTTCGAACTGATTTACTAAAAGAGCTTGGTGCTTGGGATGTGCCCCGCGTAGCGGCTGATACTGAACTTTTTGAGCGCATACGCATGATGTATGGTAAACGTGCTGTTGAGCATCTTTCAGAGCCGCTCACCATTGGCTCTATGCGAGCCGACTCACTGATGAACGATCCGGTTCTAGGGGCAATGGAAAAAGAAGCGTTTCGCAAGCGCGTTGAATACCGTGAAGCATGGGTCGAATGGCATCAAACATGCAAAAAAACTCGATCAAAGCCGACCATGCCATCCCCTTTGAGTGTGGATCGACCTTTTTATGTTCCAGATGTATTCCGAGTTGACCCTTCAGCTATTTCACGTTGCTGGGATTCAATGCTAAGTCAGCATTCGGAAAAACTCTCCACTGATTAAGTAACACCCTCAATTTTGCTGTAAATCAGCTAAATCAGCCAAATCAATCGCATGAAAATTACTGTTGTAGGAACGGGCTATGTAGGCCTTTCTTTGGCTGTGCTTTTGGCACGCCATCATCAAGTCGTGGCTTTAGATATCGATGAAATCAAAGTCAATAAAATCAATCAAGGCATTTCTCCGATTGAAGATGATGATATCTCCCATGCGCTTGCCAGCAATAAACTTCAATTAAAGGCAACCCTTGATCCGATTGAGGCCTATCTAGATACCAGCTGGGTGATTGTGGCTACACCTACTGACTATGATGCTGAGACCAATCTTTTTAATACAAGCTCAGTCGAAACAGTGGTTTTGCAAGCCCAACAGTACAGCCCTCAATCTACGGTGATTATCAAATCAACAATTCCCGTAGGATTTACAGAACGATTAAAGCAAGAACATGATTTAAATAATATTTTGTTTTCCCCTGAGTTCTTACGTGAGGGTAAGGCACTGCACGATAACCTTTATCCAAGCCGCATAGTCGTTGGTGAGCAGTCTGAGCGAGGTCAAGATTTTGCAAAGATATTGCTCAATGCAAGTCGTAAAGATGATGTGCCTGTATTGCTGACTGGTAATACAGAAGCTGAGGCCATTAAATTATTTTCAAATACATACTTGGCTATGCGAGTAGCTTATTTTAATGAACTTGACACTTATGCAGCTGTGCATGGATTAGACTCCAGACAAATCATCGATGGTGTAGGTCTTGATCATCGTATTGGCAGACACTACAACAATCCAAGTTTTGGTTACGGCGGTTATTGTTTGCCAAAAGATACCAAGCAGATGTTGGCAAATTATCAAAACGTTCCTCAAAATTTGATTGAAGCTATTGTTAAGGCAAATGGTACAAGAAAAGATTTTGTGGCTGCTGACATACTGAAGAACAAACCAAATACGGTTGGAATTTATCGCTTGGTCATGAAGGCAGGGTCAGATAACTTTAGATCTTCAAGTATTCAGGGTGTCATGAAGCGAATTAAAGCAAAAGGGGTAAACGTGGTTGTGTACGAACCCACTTTACATGACAATGAGTTTTATGGCTCAAAAGTAATCAATGACCTCAAATTATTCAAAGATACATGTGATGTCATTGTGGCCAACCGCATGAGTGATAGCTTGAGTGATGTGGCTAGTAAAGTCTACAGTCGTGACTTATTTGGCAGTGATAGTTGAAATTCTTGTTTAGTTTAGCCATTGGTCGTGAGTTTGCTATAAAGCCGCTATTGGCAGAGAAGCAAGGGAGTACTACTCAAGAAAATACTGTAATTGCTTGGGGTAAGAAGCCCAGTTCTTTTCGTGCTGAACGAAAATCAAAAAAAATAAGTTCATCCCTGGTTCGTATTGAAGATGGTTTTTTACGTTCTTATTTTTCAGGTAAAAAATCGCCAACCTTATCTGTGGTATTTGATGAATTAGGCATCTATTACGACTGTAACCAGGCAAGTACCTTAGAACAATTGCTTAACAGTGATAAAGATCTGTTATCTGATTGTGAATCTTTTCTCATTCAGGCTCGCACTGCGATATTGACACATGGCTTGAGTAAATATAACCATGCGCCAAATCTAACAAAGAAATCACTGTCAAATTCCCATTCATTGACAGAGTGTCAAGGTGCTATTGGTTATAAAAGTGATGACAGTTATCTTTCTGGTGATCGTAAAAAAATACTAGTTGTAGACCAAACCTTCGGCGACATGAGTGTTCAGTATGGCGGCGCTACTTCCCAAACATTTACTGAAATGCTCTCTGCAGCCTTAGCTGATAATCCTGAAGCAACCATTTACGTTAAAACCCACCCAGAAGTAAGTTCTGGTAAAAAAAGTGGTTATTTAACTTCAGTAAAAAATTCTGATCGTGTTGTTGTTTTACGGAATGCAGTCAATCCAATTGATTTAATCAAACAGATGGATAAGGTCTATGTCGTGACAAGCGGCATGGGCTTTGAAGCATTGATGGTGGGTAAGCCAGTCGTTTGCTTTGGGGCTCCCTGGTACGCAGGTTGGGGAGTGACTGATGATCGTGTTCTAGATTCACCAGCATGGTCAAGGCGTACTCGCAAAAGAATCGTTGATGAATTATTTGCTGCAGCATATATTCATTACACAAGACACCTAAACCCCACAACACATCAAAGAGGTCAAATAACAGATGTTATTGATTGGCTAATTCGACAAAAAGATAAAGCAAATCAAGCTCATGGATCTGAGAGAAAGAATAGAGTCTTTAGCTTTTCTTTTGAGAAATGGCGAGCGTACAACCTAAAGCCATTATTAGGTCTACACCAAGAGTTAGTTCATTTTGCAAAAGATATTAGTCATCTTGATCGCTATCAACTAAACGAAGGTGAATCTGTCTTGTATTGGGGTGCAAGACCTCCATCAGAACTCGTTGATTATGTCAGTGATCATAAATCTAGACTATTGCATGTTGAAGATGGTTTTATCCGTTCAGTTGGCTTGGGATCTGACCTCATTAGACCTTTGTCCTTGGTCATGGATCAAAAAGGTCTGTACTTTGATGCTACTAGATCCTCAGATCTGGAGATCATCCTGAATGGTCAAGAATTCACCGAAGATGATTTATCCAGAGCTGCTTGGGTCAAGCAATACATCATCGATCATGAAATCACCAAATACAATTTAGAACCTCGTCAGGTGATTGATTGGCGTCCCTTAGCTAGGGGGCGCTCAATCATTTTAGTTCCTGGTCAAGTCGAAGATGACGCATCTATCAGATTGGGTTGTACAACCATTCAAACAAACTTGGATCTGCTGAAGGTCGTGCGTGCAGAGCATCCCAAAGCGTTTATTGTCTATAAACCGCACCCAGATGTACTTAGTGGTAACAGAAAAGGACGCATTGCTTTAAAAGAGATTGCTCCATGGGTCAATCACATTGAAACTGAAGTAAGTATCATCAGTTGTATCAATGCCTCTGATGAAGTACACACCATGACATCTTTGTCAGGATTTGATGCTTTATTGAGGGGCAAGAAAGTTGTTACCTATGGTCAACCCTTTTATGCAGGGTGGGGATTGACTGAGGATAGGGCAGAAAGCCCCACTGCCTTTAAACGCAGGCAAAGAAAATTAACATTAGAACAATTGATTGCCGGTGCTTTACTGCATTACCCCATTTACTGGGACTGGGATCTCAAAGGTTACACCACTTGCGAAGCAGTATTGCATCGCATTGTTGAGCAAAGAACTCAATTGGAGCAAGCTGGCAAGCTTGATCAATTAAGAATCGGTTGGGTAAGACGACAACTGAGAAAAGCCAATGTCCTTCTAAAAAGTATCTTGGTGCCTTAGATGCTTGCCACTCTTGGTACCAAATGTATCAAAAAAACACTGAAGTCACAGAAGTAATTCGTTGCGTGCCTTGTTACGTACTTTGTTACACCAATCTTTTTTTACTAACAGGCACTTTTAGTAGTTAGAAGCCTTTTTAACTTGCGATAGTTGGAGTTGAAGTTTTTGCACAGAACCAAGAATTTCAACCAGCAACAGGGCTCTGGCAAAACCATCTGGCATGGTTTGAAGTTTTTCAAAGAAACCAAATAATCCTTTGAATGGTCCTTGGATGATTTCTAATACTTCTCCCTCTTGATACAAATCATGGGGTTCTTCTTCATGAGTGCAGCGTTTCTTCAGATAATCTACGATCAGATCGGGTATCACTACGGGATCTGTGTTGATACCAAACCTGAGTAATTCAGCCACGCCACGGGTTGACCTGATTGGAAACCAATTACTGCTGACATCTGAAAGCCGGATAAACAAATAGCGACTGAATAAAGGTTCAGTCGCTATTTTTATTTGATTGTTCCGTTTCTTTTGAACTTGGCAAGTAGGTAAAAAAACTTCAAAACCTTGATTTTGAAGGTTCTCAAGAGCCCTGAACTCTTGTTTTACTTTCGTGTGTATCACATGCCATTTCATTTAGTGTTTATTACTTATTAACCACACCCACGTTAACCAATGGGTACACAACTGAAACAATGATATTCAAGAACTTTTGTAGTTCAGCTGCTGGAGCGTTAGAAACATAAACCACGTCTTTATTCTTTAAGTTAAAGCTCTGTGCTAAAAAATAGGTGCCTGGATTTGTCATGTCCACTTGATAAATCACAGGCACTTTTCCATCTTGTGTTTTGACTTGGCTGTTATTGGCGGCTGTTGGTTCTTCAAACCTGAAGATGAAAACACCTTTGGCATTTGCGCGATTATCTTGTAGCCCACCCATTCTGCCTAAAGCTTGAGCCAATGTGATGCCATTGGCTTCAAACATGATCTCTTCATTTTTTCCACTGGCACCTAAGCTTGTAAAGCTGAATGGCTGGAAATAAGCCGTTAAAACATCACCACGTTGCAACAAGATATTTTGTTTGGAGTCTCTGATGACTGTTTCAAGAGGAATCGTATGGCTCTTAGAGTCTCGACTCAATTGCAAAGTTACTTTGTTGATGGGTTGTTTTACGCCGCCAGCACTGGCAATCGCATCCAATACACGTTCACCTTTGGGGGTCAGTGGTAGCAAAGTGCTGTTGTTGACTTCGCCAACAACTGTCACAGTAGAGGTTGTGTTTTTGGTCATCCTGACCATCACTTGTGGAAAGTTGGCTTTACCTCTGATGGCAGTCAAAATATCAGTTTCAATACTTTTGAGCGTTTTACCTTGTGCGCGGATAGGTCCGGCAAATGGCACATTGATGGTACCGTCTTGATTAACCATTTGTTCAGGTATCACTGAACTGCGACTTCCTGAAGAGCCAGCCATGCCAGGAAATGAAGTGGTGCCAAATAATAGAGCAGGGCTGGCTTCCCAAACATGTATCTCTAAAACATCACCAGGTTGAACCAGGTAATCTCTGGTGGCTTTACCAAAGACCTCTGAGAAAAGTTGCTGCTGAGAACTGGTATTGATTTTAGAAACCACATCGCCGTTCAGTGGAATCACTTCAATTAAGGAGTTATCACTAGAACTGGCTTCTACAACAGAAGTGCTTGGTCCAGAAGATGGTAACCAAGTTTTAAGGCTGGAGCAGGCAGTCAAAGATGCCATTGATACTGTTAATAAAAGAACTTTTAGCCTGCTCATTGCAATGTTTCCTTGTAATATTTGAAGGCATCATCAATTGATTCAAAGGGCTGCAAGGTTTTATTGTGTAAAACATAGGCCTTTTGACAATATTCTCTGATGATTCTCTCTTGATGAGAGACCAATAAAAGGCTTCTATCGGATTTTTGACAAAATAATTGATCGCGGCATTTTTGTTGAAATTGACTATCACCCACAGCCAATACTTCATCAATCAAGTAGCAGTCAAAATCAATGGCCATCGAAGCAGCGAAGCCAAATTTGGCTTTCATGCCAGAAGAATAGGTTTTGATCGGTTCATTCAAGAAATGACCTAAGTCTGTGAATGAGCGGACGAACTCAATTGTTGGTTCATATTCAGCGTTATAAATTCGGCAGAGGAATTTGAGGTTATCAATGCCCGTGAGGCTGCCTTGATAGCCACCACTCAAACCCAATGGCCAAGAAATACTCATATCACTTTGAATGTTTCCTGAGTCTGGTAAAGCAACGCCACTGACGATTTTCACCAATGTAGATTTGCCAGAACCATTAGAACCTAGGACAGCAACTTTTTCACCACGTTTTAGATCAAGATTCACATCATCAAGCACTTGATTGATACCAATCTGGGTTGGAAAGGATTTTGAGATGTTTTGCAGTTGGATCATTCTGACTCCAATACGCGTCTAATTTTTCTGGCCAGTGATAAACCAATCAAGGTGAGTATCAGATTAACGGCGATCAAATAATTGATGGAATACATCGCTTTGATTGATGTTCCAAAATAGGCTTCACGCAAATATTCCAATGCATTTATCAAGGGAAACCAAGACAAAAATTCTTGAGCGCTGCTTGGTAACCAGCTGAGCATAAAAATAACACCCGAAAATGGTAATGAAACTATCAAAATGATTGGCCAAATGCGATCAAAAAAGGAGCTTGCTTCCATCATGTAGCCAACAATCAAGCCAAAGCCTAAACAAAACCAGGCCAGCAATAACCAAGCTGTGATGACATCTAAAATACTGATGGGAAGATTCATCAAGCCAAATTCATTGAATAGAAGTGTTAAGAGTATGAGGGATGCACTAACGGCTGCAAGCTCAAGAATGAATCTAGAGAAAATTAAATCAAGAATACGAATATTGCGATGGTAGAGAAGGCCTCTATTGCTAGCAGCAGTTGAGCTGATGCGATTGCAAATGTTCCTGAATAAAATAAAGCCAGAATAACCAGTGACCAGGAATCCAGCAAAAGACATGCCACCAAAAAAGTGAGGATTGCTTGTCAGCGCTAAAGGACTGTGACCAAGAATCAGATTTCTGACAATCACAATACCAAGAGTAAAAAGAATGGGTTCAATGAAAAGCCAAAGAAAACCAATATTTTTTCTGCCATAACGTGTCAATATCTCTCTCAGAATCAATGCACCAATGACTCTGATTTGAATACTCAAAGACTGCTTCAATGCATGTTGAGCAGCCTTTGCTTGAAGACTTGAACTAGGCATGGTGTTCTTTGACGCCAGAAATCAACAAAGACAGGATGCCCCATAAGACCAAACCCAGTAATAGGGTGGAGATGATGCCTCTGATTCGTCTTGGTTCCATGGCGCTATCAGGAAGTATGGGGTTTGCCACTCTTTCTATGTAAAGCTGCTTTTTAAGAGCTTCTGTTCTTGCTTGCTCTAGGCTTGACAGTGAGGTGGCCAATTGTTTATCTGCAAACTCACGCTCTAAATGAAGATTTTGTAGGCGGATGACTTGCCCATCAGGATCTTTGACACCCTCTTTCTTGCGAAGAAGGCTGATTTCTTTTGAAAGATCTTGTATTTTACTTTTTGCAATATCAACTTCTCTTTGTGCTGATTTCATCAAATCTTGTCGTGCACGCAAGTTAAGTTGATTGACCAAGTCTTCACTCAACCTGAGTAGAGATTGATTGATCTTCAGTGCCATTTCAGGGTTGTAGGCTCTAACTGTGAGTGTGTTGACCGAAGTGATTGGGTCAACCAAGACGGCTACTTTGCCTAAATAGTAATCATGAAACCATTCAAAGCTACTGTCCCAAATACGTACTGTAGGAAATCTGTTGAATACATCAACAACATTGCTGGAGTAATGTTCTTTTACCTGTAGATCTTTATCTAGTTTGGATAGTGCATCTCTGGATAAGCTATAGGATTGAACACCCCAAGCGTCATTATTAGATGAGCTGACACCCATTCGGCCTAAAAGTCCGT
>JACCDG011613736.1_pt1 | contig 23122 bp, 46 predicted proteins | sample 7442471 | NCBI WGS metagenome assembly JACCDG01 (sample SAMN15323444, study PRJNA562643) | freshwater metagenome | isolation source: river surface water | place: USA:Blue River Watershed | collected 2017-08-17 | reverse complement strand
TTATTGCGACAGTAATCCACCATGTAAAGGAAAATGTCATTACGCATAGGTGCGTTGGGAAAAGGTTTTTAAAATTTCCCATAACGGTTTGTGTTTACGAAATAAAAAATACCAAAAGTGCTAAATCCTACAAATCTTGTTTCAGAAGAATTATGGATATTTCAATATGATTGTTTTGCTGAAAATATGTTTCATAGAAAATCTAATTTTGAAGATTGGAGTAAAGAATTTTATCAAATAAAGAAATGAGTAAAATAAAAAGAGTTGTATATGACATTGAAACACTTAATTCTGTATGGACTTATACCGATTTAGATATAGATACTAAAGAAATAAAACAATTTGTAATACATCCTAGAAGAAATGAATTAAATGAATTCTTAGATTATTATGAAAAGGTTGATTTAGGTGTGGGATTTAATTGTGTGAATTTTGATTATCCTATTATACATTTTATGTTTAATAAGAGAAAAGAATGGAATACAGAATTAAAATTAGGAGTAATAGGAGTTGAAAATATAATTCATGCTATTCATGGAGAAGCACAAAGAATTATAGATTTACAAAATAATCCTACAGGTTTCTTTCAAACAGTAGCTATTAAAGAAGAAGATTCTAAAGTATTTCAATTAGATTTATTTAAAGTCTGGCATTATAATAATAAAGCTAAAAGTACTGGTTTAAAAGGTCTTGAAGTTTCCATGAATTTAGATAATGTTATGGAAATGACAGTTGACCATAAACAATTCTTTATAACAGATGAAGAAATAGAAGAAGTATTAGAATATAATAAAAATGATGTAATAGCAACTCACCAATTTTATCTTAAATCTAAAGATAAAATAAGACTTAGAAAATCTATTTATCAAAAATATAAACTTCAATGTTATAATTGGAATAATGGTAAAATAGGTGAAGAACTTATATTACATTTATATTGTCAACAAACTGGTAGAAATTATTGGGATGTTAAAAAACTAAGAAGTCATTATAGTCAAATAGAATTAAAGAATTGTATTCCTTCTAATGTATCTTTTACAGAAAAAATATTTCAAAATATATTAGATAAATTTTCAAGTAAAGTTATTAAAATGGCTAATCTTGAAGATGATTCTTTAAAGAAAAAAGAAGGTGAAATAGGTACTATATTATATAAAGATTGTGAAATAACATATGGTATAGGTGGAATACATGGAGTAACAAAGAAAGGAATATATGAATCTGATGATAAACATATTATTAAATCATTAGATGTAGCTTCTCTTTATCCAAATCTTGCTATTATTTTAGGTCTTTATATCAAACATTTAGGTGAAGTATTTATTAAAGTTTACAAAGAAGGTATTGTAGATGTTAGGATGGCTGAAAAAGCTAAACCTAAAGAAGAAAGAGATATGGTTATAATTGATGGTTTTAAAGAAGCTGCAAATATACCATATGGAAAATCTGGTGATAAGAATAGTTTTCTGTTTGATTACAATTATACATTTAGTACTACTGTAGCAGGTCAATTATATTTAACAATGTTAATAGAAAGATTAGGTATTATTCCTAATATGAAATTACTAATGGTAAACACTAAAACATTGGTGTTTTAAAACCTCTTTATATGCTGGAAACTCCTAAAGCTTTTAGTACTAGAAATAGTGATAATCTAAAAGATGTAACAATGGACAATCAGCAGGGAAGCGAAAGCACCCTCAACGACTATCGAAAAACAGTCATATATACGTGTTATTGTGATGGAATTTAGTAGAGTACAATAAGTTAACTTATTGGAAACAAGAGGATTATAATAAATTTTATAGATGGTTTGGATTTTTGTTACAGATGGTTTATATTTGTAAAACAAAAATTTAAAACTATGATAATTAAAATCAAAAATGAAAGTTCTTTTAATATTAGAAGAGATATAGGAGTATATTTAATAAGATGTATACCAGAAAATAGAATTTATATAGGTTCTACAAATCAAAGTTTTAGAGCAAGATTTAGTAATCATTGTAAATTTTTATTACAAAATAATTTAGGTAATATAAAATTACAAGAAGATTTTAATAAATATGGTTGTGAAAATTTTGAATTTGAAATACTTGGTATATATCCAGAATCTTTAACAGTAAAATATGAAAATGACTTTATTGAAAAACTTAATCCTTATTATAATGTTATGAATGCTTGCAATAATAGCAAAACTAATTTAGGGAAAAAGTTTACAGAAGAACACAAAAATAAAATAAGAGAAAAGTCATTAACATATAAACATTCTAGTGATACATTAGAAATAGTTAAAGAAAATAATAAATTAAACGCTTCTCAAATAAAAATAACAAATTTAGAAACTAATGAAGTTTTTATTAAACCTACAAAAGATTTAAAAGAATTTTTTGGTACAGAAGGTTATAATAGAAGTATAGGTAAAGTTTATAAAAAAATTTGGTTATTAGAAAGAATTAAGAAACAATCTAAAACAATAAGTCTTTTTGTTAAAGATGATTGGTTAGAATTTACATCTTTTGAAAAATGTGATAAATTTCTTAATAAATGGAGAGGTTATACTTCAACTCAAATATTAAAAGGAAATACAGAAATTGATGGTTTTAAAATAAAATTATTATAATAAGATATAGTCTAAACTTAATAGAAATATTAAGATTAACTTGGATGGTATGGAAGTATTAATAGAAAGAAAATATGAAGGTCTTTATAGTACAATATGTTCTCAATGGGAAGAAGATATTAATTTAACTTTAGAATTTGTTGATTATAATAAAATGGTTATTGCTGATGTTAATAATTACTTAGCATTTACCACTACAGGGAAAGTAAAAAACAAAGGTAGATTTGAAGTAGATAAAGTAGTAGGTGATGAACCAGCTTATCATAAAGATAATAGTTTTAGAGTTGTACCTTTAGCTTTACAGCAATATTTCGGATATGGAATCCCTGTAGAGAGAACTATCAAAAATCATCTAAATAATGAATACGGAACTATAAAGAATCATGGTATATTAGATTTTTGTGGTAGACAAAAGTTTACTAAAGATTCTTATGGTGAAACTATTGATATTGTATTTAAATTAGTTGTTACTTTAGATAATTGGAAAGAATATGCAGAAAAAGAAAGATTTTCTAAATATCTCGGTAATACTTGGTTAAGAGAAAGAGATGATAATAAAAGTGCTTTATCAGAAGAACAATTAATAGATTTTCTACAATTAAAATATAATGTAGCAAATCCTGAATTAAAAGGTACTAAACAACAAAAGATTACAAGGTATTATATTCATTCTAAAGGTAGTACTTTTATTAAAAGATATTTAAAAGGTACATCTGCCTTTATTCATAAAGGTTTTCAAGTAAAAGTTATGAATAAATTAATAAAAAAAGATACTCTTGAAGATTATGGAGTTAATTTAACATTTTATATTAAAGAATGTTATAAAGAGATAGATAAAATAGAGTCAAAACAATTAAATTTATTCTAATGATAGAAACACTTAGAGATAATGATAGTATTGAATATCCATATATTGATGAAGAAGATTGTTCTCATAAATCAAAATCTGATTTTTTGCAACAAACTATTCTAGGTTTATGTAGTTGTGGTAATCCTAATAATACAATGATTTATATAAAAGATAAATTATTAGAAGCTTCTGATGATAAATTATGGGGTAATAATCAAGAACAATCTTTTATATTTTTTAAATATTGGGCTGATAATAAAGGTTTTTTAGAACATATTACTAGTATAAATTGTTGTTGGTTATCACCTTTAGGTAAAGAATTAATTAATGATATTAATTGGTGTATTGAAAACGAGATAAACAATGAATTGGATAATTAATTATAGTATTATATTAAAAACTAAAATAATGTTAGAATTTGGATTTAATGCTGGTGATAAAATAGCAGTATTACATTCTAAAGAAGATAATTGTTTTTATATTACTAAAACTAATTTAGGAGATAATAAACTTGTATTAGATAATGGTAATGGAGTTAATATGAAAACTAGAAATAAATTTGTAGCTGAAAAGTTAGGTACAAATCCTACTAAAAGATTATATTTTGAAATAACACAAGATGAACATGATAAAAAACATAATAGTATTAAATGTATAATTAAACAAGAATAAAATGAGTGAAATAAAATATAGATTAGTTGATGAATTACTTAATAATTATTCAGAAAAATATAGTTCTTTAACAGAAGAACAACAATTTGAATGGATAAAAGAGTTTTGTGATAAATATGAAATTAAAGAAAAAGAATGATAAGTCGTGATGAAAGACAATCTATAACAGTAGATAAAATAGTTGAAGCTAAAGTAGATTGTGCTATAGATTGTTGTACTGGATATGGTAAAACTTGGGTAGCAGGTCTTATATTAAAAAGAAATAAAAGAGATTTTAATGGTATTGTAATTGTTCCTACAGAATCAATTAAAAAACAATGGATTAGATTTCTTAAATTTCTTGGTTTAGAAGATAAAATGGAAGTTTTTATTATTAATAGTATTGTAAAAAATGATACTAAAATAGAAGCTGATATTGTAATATATGATGAATGTTTGTCATTACTTCTTAAATTGACTGGAATATCCTTAGAGTCTTCTACACTCCCTTAACCAGTAATGAGTTAAGTATAGTAAAAGAGAGAAGAATTGGACAATCAGCAGCCAAGCGACCTTATAGGTTGAAGGTTCAACGACTATCCCTTTTGTCAGGGAGTACTCTTATTTTTAACAAAAATGAGGGGAAAAAGGAAGGATATTTATGTATTGTTTTAAAAATACATATATTTACTACTTAAATAATTAAATATATGGAAGTCAAAATTTATAAGATAGAAATTCAAAATACACCTAATGAAATATATATAGGTGCTACAACTACAGATTTAAATACTAGATTATCTCAACATATTTGGGATGCTAAAAATAAATCTAGTAGTAAATCTGAATGTTTTTATGATGCTATAATGTTTGGTTTAGATTTAAATATTGAAATAATTGAAACAACTAATATAAATAATTATAAAGAAAGAGAAGAATATTTCTTTAATTATTATAAAAATAAAGGTTATAAATTATTAAATACTTATTTAAAATCAGGAGGTATTGTTATAAATAGAAGTTTTGAATCTATTCAAAAAAGTTCTAAAGCAAAAGAAATACCTATTGAACAACTAGATTTTGATAATAATATTATCAAAGAATGGAGTTCTGCAAGACAAGTAACATTAGAAACAGGAATATTAAATACAGCAATAGGAAATGTTCTAAATGGACGTTCTCCAAGTGCAGGAGGTTACTTCTGGAGATATAAAGGAGATAATAATCTAAAACCAAAAAGTAAAACTTCTAAATGTTGTTTTTTATTTAATAAAGAAGATAAAAAAGAAATTGAATTTCAATCTATTAGTAAAGCTGCTAAAAATATTAATGAAGATGTTAATAAAGTAATAGCAACTTTATATAAAAATAAAAATTTTGAAACAAAACAATATATTATATCAAGATATAGTCTAAACTTATAAGAAATTATAAGAGATTAAGTTAGTATAGAGTTGTTACTATACAAATGAAACACTTAATTAATAATTGGAATTACATCTATTTCCTTTAGGTAAAGTATTTGGAAAAATCTTTGAACTTACAGATTGTCAATATAGATTAGGTTTAAGTGGTACGTTAGGTAAAAAACACAAAGAAAGTTTATTAAAACTTAGAAGACCATTAAAAATAGTAGATACTATAACAATAGATGAAGCTGAAAAGAATGGTTGGTGTGCTAAAACTATAACTTATAATCTATTTGTTGATTTAAATGAAAAAGAAAGAGAAATTTATAAAAATCTAAATGAAAACTTTGAAAAAAATGCAGCTTATTTTGGTAGTGATGTAAATTTAATAATAAGATGTGGTGGTTCAACTTCTGCTAAAGAATATGTAGATAGTCTTTATAATACTAATCAAATAATACAGAATCACGAAGGTATAGATTTAACCAGAGAGCAAGCTAGAAAATTTATTCAAGAGAAAGCTTTTTGGGGAAGAAAATATATGCAAGATAGAAAACAATTTATTTATAATGCTACTTGTAAATTAAATATATCAGAAGAATTAATAAGTAAATTTGTAGGTAAATTTGGTAATAAATTTATTACTTTTGGTCAAACTACAGATAGTGCTGATTTACTACATGAAAGATTATCTTATCATAAACATATTAAAAGTGTAGCTTTTCATAGTAAAATGAAACCTATAGATGTTGCAGAAGATATATTAATTAGACATGGTATTATAGATAAAGAAGGTAAAACATTAAATTTATCTTTTAAACCTATAAAAATTAATAAAGAAAAATGTGCTAATTTATATATGTCTATGTTTGATAGAAGCGAACTTAATGGTTTAGTTTCTGCAAAAGCATTAGAAGTAGGTTTAGATGCTAAAGGTATAGTGTTAGGTGTAGAAGTTGATGGCGATTCTGTAAAAGAAGATTATAATCAAAGAAAAGGTAGAAGTTGTCGTAAAGAAACAATAACTTATAAAGGACAAGAAATAGATAAAATTGCTTGTTATGTTAATATAGTACTTAGAGATACTAAAGATGAAAGTTGGGTGAAAAGTAGACAATATGGAAGTAGACCAGCTAGAATAGTTAATAGTGTTGATGATTTAATAATAGATTTTGAAAAAGTTTTAGACAATCAATTAAATGTTAATTAATACAAAGAAAGTAACACAGTTATGTGAAAAGTATCAAATTGATATTTATCAGTTTTGGATATTATATTTAAGAGCAACAAATGATTATGAAAATTTAGAGAAATACAGTCAAATAGTAGAACCATTACCTATAACTAAAATAAAAGAATTAGAAGAAAGAGGTTTAATTAGAGAATTAGGTTATACTAAAAAAGGTGATGTTGAAATAATAGATTTTCTTGATATTCATGTTACAGAAAAATGTATTGATACTTTCTTTAAAGATTGCAATATTGTAACAGAAGAAATAGGAGAAGAATTATTTAGTGTATATCCTAAATTTATTAATATTAATGGTACAAATTCTGTATCTACTAAAAGTGGTGATATAAATGGAGTTTATTATGATAAAGAAAAGACTATAGAATTATATCTTAAAAGAATAAAATATAGTGAAGAAAAACATAATAAAATAATAGAAATTGTAACATGGGCAAAAGCTAAAGGTCATATAAATGTAGCTTTTAGAAATTTTGTACATGATGAACTTTGGGAAGCATTGATAGAAATGAAAGAACAAGAACAACCAACTCATACAAAAAGTAAAAGTATATGAGGTATTTTGATGTATTAGTAGAAGATATTAATAGAGGTCAACAAGGATTAAATGTAGGTTTACCTTTTGGATTTCCAAGACTAACAGAATATGTTCCTAATATACAACAAGGTACTTATTATTCTATAGGTGGTGAAGCTGGTTCAGGTAAAACAGCATTAGTTGATAATATGTTTGTACTAAATCCAATTAAATGGTATTTAGAAAACAAAGATAGAACTGATATTAAAATAAAAATATTATATTTTTCTTTTGAAGTAACTTTAGTTAATAAAATAGCTAAATTTGCAGCATGGAAATTATACGATAATAAAAAAATACTTGTTGATATAAATTATATTAAAAGTAGAGCAAATAATAAAATAGATGAAAATATAAAAAGTCATATTCTTAAATTAGAAAAAGAAATTGATGTTTTAGAATCTATTGTTCAAATTTATGATACCCCTATTAATCCTACAGGTATAAGTAAAATAATTCAAAAATTTTATGATGAAAATGGAAAATATGAAAAAGTAGATGAATATACTAAAAAATATGTTCCTAATAATCCTAATTTATATGTAATAGGAGTATTCGATCATATAGGACTTACTAAAAAAGAGCAAGGTTTTAATAAAAAAGAAACATTAGATAAACTATCTGAATATTGTGTTTATCATAGAAATAAACATAATTTTATTCCTGTAGCTGTTAGTCAGTTTAATAGAAGTCTTGCAGATGCAGAAAGACAATTAAAATTGAAAGGTAGTAAAACAATCAATTATGAAAGTTTAAGACCACAACAATCAGACTGGAAAGATACAGGAGCAATAGGTGAAGATGCAAATGTAATGATAGGTTTATTTAGCCCTAATAGATATGAAATACCTTGTTTTGATGGTTATGAAATAGGAAGTTTAGAAGATAGATTTAGAAGTATTAACGTACCTAAAGCTAGAGATGGAGTTCCTGATATTAGTTTAGGATTAGCTTATCTTGGTGAAATAGGTCTATTTAAAGAATTACCTAAAGCTGATGATATGATGATTAAAAGTAAAGAAACAGGTAAGAACTTTTATCAAACGATAAATGATATTAAAAAGTATGTTGGTGAAGATAATAGTGAAGGAAAACAAAATAGTTTATTCTAATGGAAGAAGATAAAAAAGAAGAACAAACAACTGATATACAAATCAGTAAAGAAGTTAAAGAACAAGCTATTGTTAAATTAGATAATATAAGTGATTCAGGTCAATTATATAGTTTAGCTAAAGTTTTATGTGAAAGTAAACTACTTCCAGTAACTTATAATACTCCTGAAAAAGCATTACTTTGTATAGCACAAGGTAGAGAACTTGGATTAGGTGCTGTTACTAGTTTATATAATATGTACTTTATACAAGGTAAGCCTGTATTAAGTATACATGCTATAAATGCTTTAATAACATCTAAAGGTATAGCTTTTAAAACAATTTCTGACTATGAGAAAATAGAAAATGCTGCTACAGGAGCATCTACTAGAGTTACAGAAATAATGTTTTATAGGAAACACAAGGAACTTAATATGATTATAGAAGAGCGTATTAAGTATACTTGGCAGGAAGCTGAAATGGCAGGATTAGCAATAAAAGATAATTGGCAAAAATATCCTAAAGTTATGCTTTGGAATCGTTGCTTTACTTTTGGTGCTAGGCGTATAGCTTCTGATTATTTACTCGGTGTAATGGAGATTTCAGAAGCTGGTGACACATTTAACAAATCTTATAAGTTAGATAGTGAAGGAAATGCTGAATTTGAAGAAATAAAATAAAATATTAAAAGAAAACTGTTTGTAGTTTCAGTTAAAAAAGCTATATTTACATATAATTAAAACAATCAAAAACAACAATTTAAAATTTAAAATTTAAAAATTATGGCATTAGTTAAAGTAGAAGTATCGAGAAAAACACCAAAACCTTTCACACGTGAAAAATCAGACAACGAAACTAAGAACGAATTGTTTCTTGGTAAATCAGGTATTAATTTTAGAGAACAAGCAATTGCTACAATGAGTTTTGTAGCAGGTGATAATATTGGTTTTACTCCTGATATTGATATGAAAGCAGGAGAAACAATTGAAACAACAACTGGTAAATTGAATGCTCTTTACATTCAAAAAGAAGAAAAACTAGAAAAAGATGGTAAAGAAGTTAAAAATGGTTACAAACTAGGTACTAATAATGCAATTACTGGTACAGCTATTCAACCATATTTAGTAGAACTTGCTGGTATTACTTCAAGATTTGCTACTAAACTTGCAGGTGCAAAACCATCTGATATGTTGGATATTACAGAAGTTGATGAAATTCTTACTGGTAAACAAATTGTATTTACAGTTGCAGAAGAAGCAATTGAATTTGAAGGTAAACAACTTTTTGAAGTAAAATTCAAAGAAATTACTGAATCTAAAAGAGGTAAAAAAGGAGAAGATTCTGATTCTGAAATAACAGAAGTTCCAATGGAAACTACTTCACCAGAAGTAGAAGAAGAATTGTAATTAAAGATAATTTTTAACTAAATAAAAAAGGTAATAGAGATATTACCTTTTTTTATCACAAATTTTACAAAATTTATAACTTAAAATACAAATACAATGTCAGGATTTAAAAAAAATGGGAATTTAAATACACAAGGAGAATCAAGTAAAAAACTAGCTCCTGGAATTTATATTGGTGGTAATATTACAGAAGTTACTAAAGGAGAAAAACAAATATATAATAGTGAAGATAAAGAAGTATGTTTGAATGTTACATTTAGAGATGCAACTGGTAAAGAACATTTAGAGCAAATTGGTACACCTAAAGCTACAGATAAAACAGAATTAGAAGATGCTTTAACTTATGGTTATGAAAATATGTTGCATTTAGCACATCCTTTCTTAACAGATGAAGAAATGACTGCTTTTGAAAAATATGCAGAAGGATTAGAAGAATTATCTGTTGAAACTTATGCTAAAGTAGTAGATAAATTTATTGAAGTTCTAACTCCTAAATTAGAAACTAAAGTAGATATTATTATTGAAGGTAGTGTTTTGAATGGTAAAACACCTGTAAGTAAATTTCCTAACTTCAATAGTAGAAGTTTGAAAAATAATATTAAACCTACAGCTTATATTACTAAATCTGGTGGTTCTGTTTCTTTGAAAGAAACAAATAACCAAAGAAAAGGTAAAGAATCTTATTTTGCAGCTTTAACAAGTACTACTGCAACAACTACAGAAGGTGGTGCTAAAAAAGCTACTCCTGATGATTTGTTTTAATACTTAAAAACATAAGGTTTAGGTTAATAAATAGGCTCTTATCTTTGATTTGAGCCTATTTTTCTTTATATTGAAACTTATAGTAGTATGGTGTAATTGGTAACACGTTCCTCTGTTTATAAGGGTGCAAAGAGTATTGGTTCGAGTCCAATTATTACTTCAAATTAAATATTATGAATAAGAATACTATTTATGTAAAACTTACAGATAAAAAATATGAAATATTAAAACTTCAAGATGATAAAGAAAAGATTAAAAGATATTTTGAATCTGGTGATAAAAAAGAATTAGAAGAAAGAAATATTAAATTTGTAAAACCTTTGTAATTATGAAAAGATATGATGAAACAATGTTTTCACCACCTTTTAGATTAGGTAAGAAACAAAAAAGAGCAATATTAGATTCAAAAGGTTTATTAGTTATTTTAATGCCTCATAATAATGAAATACAAGCACAAATGTATATTGATTATCTTAATGGTGAATAATAATGTTTGTATCTAAACTACCTAATAATGATGGTAAAAAGTTAATATTAACAAGAAGTTTAATACTTCAACATATAAGTGAAGAAGATATATTTTTAAGATATTTAGGAGTATTTACATTAAAGAAACAAATTAAATCTCCTTTAAGAAATGATAAACATTCAGGTTGTGGGTTTTATCATAATGGACACGATGTAATTAAATATTACGATAAAGCCAAAAACATTAATGAAGATTGTTTTGGTATAGTAAAGCTTATTTATAATGTAGATTATAATAGAGCATTAAATATAATAGCAGAAGATTTTGGTTTGATTGATAAAGATTTATCAATTTTTCCCTATAGGGATAAAATCATAAATACAGAACAAACTTTACAAAGACAAACTAGATTAGACTTTGAACCTAGAGAATTTAATAAAAGAGATTTAGATTATTGGAAACGATTTAATATAAGTCTTGAATTATTAAAAGAAGAAAAGATTTATGTAGTAGAAAAAGGTTATCAAACAATAAATGGTGTACAAACACTTCATTATATAAATACTTATAATGACCCTTGTTATGCTTATGCTTTTCCAGATAGAACAATTAAATTTTATTATCCTTTTAGAGCAAAAGATAAGAAAAGATTTGATTCAATGACAGATATTTATCCTATTTCAGGATATAATAAATTACCAAGTGTAGGAGATTATGTAATAATAACTAAATCTAAAAAAGATGAAGTTTGTGGTAAATCATTTGGTATTAAAAATGTAGTTTCAGCACAACAAGAATCAGGTGTAATAAATAGAGATATAATAACAGATTTATATAATAGATTTGATAATGTATTTATTTTATTTGATTGGGATTTAGCAGGAATTAAAGCTACTAAATATAATATAATACAATATCCTTTTCTTAAACCTTTATTTATAAAAGATAAATCTAAAGATTTATCAGGTTATTGTGATAAATATGGAGTTAATAAAACACAAGAATTAGTTAATAAATTTAAAGATTACGTTAAACAATTTATATATTAATTATGGATATTGAAAAAGTAAAAAGTAATCTTTGTTATTATGATAAAACAAATCCTGATAATACTTTAGATTTAAGTGATTTAACAGAAGAAGAATTAAAAGTTCCACAAATTAAAGGTGAAGATTTTGCTCATGAAGGTTGTTGTTGTGACAATTGTTTTTATGGAAGAACTAAACTAGCTACTTATATTTTAGAATTATTAGAAGAGAAATAGAATTATTATGACAGATTATGATAAAATAATAGAAATAAAAAACATTAAATTATGACTTACGAAGAAATGAAAGCTAAATATCCAACATTAAATTGGAGAGAAGCAGAAGAATTAGAAATGTTAGGTGATATGGATTCTATTAATGCTGGTGCAGAAGCTTTTGATAGAATTAAAGATAGTTTAAGAAGCAAATCAAACAATAATATAAAGACTTCAAATGACAGATTATGATAAAATAATAGAAATAAAAGATAAATATCCTCAATTAACTTTTAATAATAATGGTTATGAATATTTATCAAAAGATATTAAAGAATCTCATAAAGAAATAATAAAAGAGTTATCTGATATTTTAAAAAGAAATATTGAAGGTTTTGTTAAATTTAATAATTTTAAATTAAGAAAGAATAATACTTTTGATGTAAGATGTCAATATCAATGGACTCATAATTTTACAGGAGTTGGATATTTTAATATAGAAGCATTTAAAACAATAGGAGAATGATAACACAATGGAAAGAAGATGAAAAAAGTAATATAAAAACTGTTAAAACTAAACAATTTAAAACAGGTTTATATATTTGGTTAGATAATGGAGAAACATCCGCTTCTTATAAAAAAGAAGTAGATTATCATAAAGATTTAAGAGATAAATTAGTTGGTCAAGGATTTGAATTAATACCTGTAAAGTAATGAAAATACAAGATTTTAATCCTACTTATACTTATGTAGCAAAAGGTAGAGTTTTAGGTAATTATTGGGGTGGAGGTAAAGGTAGTTATAAAGCTAAACAATTTGTTAGTAAAATATCAAAACAAGATTTAATAGAAATTGTTAATAAAGCTTTAAAAGATGGTTCTTTAGATTCTGGTATGGGATATGAAAGTCTTATTGGTGCTTGTTTAGATATAACAATAACTAGTTCTATAACAATAGAAGGTAAAACATTTCATTCAGAAGAAATTGAAGAACTTAATATAGGTAATATGACAGAAGATGAAATAGAATTTACTAGATATGGTATAGAATAATGGAAGATTTACAATTAGATAGTGATGATGAAAAATATATAGGTTGGTATTTTCAAGAATTGAAAGAAGCTGGTATTATTATAGATTTTAATAGAAGTAAATCTTATGAATTAAATAAACCTTTAAAAGATTTTTATATAGAAGTTAAAGTTTTAATAACTAAAACAAAAGATATAAAAAAAGAACAAACATTGATACCTATTAAAGTTTATACTCCTGATTTTGATGTATTTTGGGATTATAAATTATCTGAAAAATTTCAACAATCTATAGTAGATATTGGAAATAGAAAATTAACTAAATGTTTTATAACACAAGGAAATCTTAGTGTTGTAGAAGTTAAACCAATATTCGATCAAAATAATATGACTAGATTATTTAAAACTAATCAAGCTATTATTTGGGATAAATATGGAATATATGTTAATCTAATTACTTATCAAGAACTATTTGAAGCTACTTTTACTCCTTTAAAATATATTATAGAAGAAGGTACTTATAAGAAAAATAGTAAACACGGTAATAAAGGAGATAATAAAATAAAATGGAAAGTTAAAACTTTACAAGAATATTTAGAATGTTAATACAAGAAACAAAAGATATTAAAATAATAACTATACATTTATATTATCAAAAATATAATATGTATTTGATACGTAAAATAAAACAACCTTTACAATCTTTTGTATTTACACAAGAATGTCCTTTATTAAAAGGAGAAGAACAAACATGGATTGCAAATTTAATTTTAAATTAATGAATAGTTGGAAACTTAATGGTCAAGCTGGACATCTAGTAAGAGAAGCTATAACTAAAGGATTAAATATACCTTTTATAGATTTGTATAAAACTGTAAAAAATATTGATAATAAAGGTATTATTGAAACAAAAGATGGTAAAAAATATAAATTAGAACTTAATGAAATTTCTTAAAATTCAGAATAAAGGATTACTTGATATAAGATTATTCTCTCTAATGGGAGGAACAACTAAAGATAATGATAGTGCTAAAATTGGTCAATGGGGTTCAGGTTTAAAATATGCTATATGTTTTTTACTTAGAAATAAAATAGATTTTAAAATATTTATAGGTGAAGAAGAAGTAAAAATTACTTTAAAAGAAGAAACAATTAGACATGAAACTTTTGAAGTAGTACTTGTTAATGGTAAAGAAACATCATTAACTACTAAAATGGGGGGTAAAGCTTGGGATGAATGGACTTGTATTAGAGAATTATATTCTAATGCTTTAGATGAAGGTGATGCTAAAATACAAATTACAGATACTTTTGAAAGAAAATCTGACAGTACTTCATTTTATATAGAACTTACTCCTAAATTTCTTGAAATATATAATAATTGGGGAGAATATTTTATTGAAAATAAAGTACCTATTTATGAAAATGATAGTTTTAAATTATATCCGAATGGAGGAAATTTAAAATTATATAAACAAGGTGTATTAATTGGTAAAAGAGAATCAAAATCATTATTTTTGTATGATTTTAAAGATGCTCAAATAAATGAACTTAGAGAATATAAAGGTAGTTTTGAAAATGATTTATCTACAATATTATATGCAATAGATGATATTAAAACTATTCAATATATTTTAAAGAATATTACAGAAGAAGTATTTGAAGGTAAAGAAGTAAACTTTAAATTTTGGCGTTCATCTACATGGGATAAACCAAATCCAGCTTGGAAAGAAGCTTTTGGAAATGCTAAAATCATTACACAAGAAATCAAAGATAAATGTATAGGTAAACAAGCTAATGTAGATTTAGACCATACAATAGTAATACCTAAAACTCTTTATGAAGGATTGAATCATCATATAGAAGATATTTCTGCACTTAGATTAGCTAGTAAAGTAAATGAATTTTATGAAATTTATGATTCTGAATTAGAACAAAAACTTAAAGAATGTATTGTTATTCTTGAAGAATCTGATTATTTTATTCATCCAGAAGCTAAATTTATATTTGGTGAATTTGGTCAAGGAACTACATTAGCTAGAGTTAATTTTGATACTAAAGAAGTATTTATTAGTCAAAAATTAAAAGATAAATCAATGTTTGATTTCTGTACTATGTTAGTAGAAGAAAATGAACATTTAAGAACTAACATGTCTGATGAAACAAGAGAATTTCAACAACATTTTATAGATTTATATGTTAAAAGTATTTTAGATAAAGCTGAAATAAAGTTGTGACAATTACAGAATGTAAATATCAACATTTAGATGATGGTTATTCGTTAATACATTGTGAATTTAATGTTGGTAATAGTAGAACTATAAGATGTGTAAAAACAGAAGAATTAAAAATTGATTCTTCTGTTTTTATAGGTTTAAAATTTAGTGATAGTTTATATTTAGATACTACTAAACAACCTATAATTAAGAAAAAGCTTAATTTAATTGATTTATTTGATGATGAAGTAGAGGAAAAAGAAAGTAAAGAAGATATACAATTAGGATTATTTTAATATGGATGGATTACAATTAGTTAAAGAATTACAAGATATTAATCAAAAATTAAGATTAATATCTTTTGTTATTGAAAATCCTATTTATAAAGGTACTTTAAATGATAATGATTTATCTAAAGAAACTACTGAATTTATAGGTAGAAGTGATAAATTAAAAGAACAAATAACAAATATTAAATATATAAATATATAACAATGCAAAATACAGAATTAGAAAAAAGTATTCATAATATATATGATATTGGAATTAAAGTAAAAGAACTTTATCATATTATAGAAGAAAATGATGGTGAAGTTGATGATGAACAATTTAGTTTATTACAATTTGAAAAAAATGAAATTAAAAAAGTAGGTTGTGATTTAATAGGACTTACAAATATTATAACTTCTCAAAATGATATGATTGATTTTGAGATTAATAGACTTGAAGAATTAAAAGCTAAGAAAGATAAACAAATAGTTAATATTGAAAAAGCTTTAATGTGGGTACTTCTTAACTTTGGTGAACAAGATAAGAAAGGTATTTGGAGATTAGATTTAGATATTGCTAATTTATCTACTAGAAAAAATCCTGAAAGTGTAGTAATAGAAGATGAAAGTTTAGTTCCTAATGATTATAAGAAATTTGATTTAATAATTAAAGATTTAACTTCTGAACAATTAGAATTTTTTCAAAAGTTTTTTGCTGGAGATATAATACCAGAAGAAATTGATAAAATACAAGCTTTAAATATTGAAGGTAAAACAATACAAAAAGTTTCTAAAAAAGAATTAAAACTTACTTTGCAAGAGTTACAAAATAAAATAAATAAAATTAATGATAAATTATTTGGTGATGATATGTTAAGTGAAGAACAAAAAAATGAACTAGAAGCAGAAAAAGAAAAATTACCTGATTATGGTGCATATATAAAAGAAGGAGATTTAAATTTAGTTATAAAATAAATGCAAATAGAAATATTAGAAAATACTCCTTTTGATAAGAAAGGAGTATTTTTATCTCTAAAAGAATTTAGATTAAAGTATAATTATATTTGTACTTTAGGAGTTAATGATGAAGATTTAATTCATTATTTAAAAACAGATTTATCATTTAAAGATTGGTTTAAGATATGGGATTCAAAGGAAACAAAAGTATAGTATATACTAAAAATAAGTTTGAAATTTATTTAAATAGTATAGAAAGTAATGAATGGTGGGATAATTTAGATGAAGAATCAAAAATAGCTATTAATTCTTATCCTAATTCTAAATATAGAGATAAAATTGGTAGTGTTTTTAGAAAACATTATCAAGAAGATTTTAATAGACAATATCTGATATGGTTGAACACAAAGTAAAAAGAAAATATGTAAAAAAACCAGTAATACATATTAATAAAACATTTGAATATAAAATATTAGATAATAAAGATGAAGAACTTTGTTCTGGTAGTTTAGTTTTTAAAATATTTAGTGATTTAGAAAAATTTGCTAAATTTATTTATAAAATTTATAATGGTGAAAATATAAAAGTTAATATAATAAATAATAAATAATATGCCTGATTTAGAAATAGAAAACGAAGAAAATAATATTGAAGATAATGAACCTTCTTTTGAGCCTGAAACTTGTAATGAAGGTGGTTTTGAAGGAGTAGAATGTGAAATAGTTAATAAAGAAGGTTCTTGGTGGTGTATGACATGTAATAAATATAGATAATGTGGCAAATACTAGGAAATCTTTATAAAAAAGATAAAGAAATAAGTAAAGATTATTTAGAAATTAAAGAATTAATAAGAAAATTCTTATTTAAAGAATTACAAAAAGTATCTTTAAGTACTGTAATAACTTCTTTACAATTAGGTAATCAAGAAAAAAAGATTAGACCTTATAAAGATTGTAATTTAGCTACAGTATTAAAAGCTATTGAAGAAGTATGTATTGAAGAAAATGTAGATAATAAAGCATTAAATGTATATATTGATGAAATAATAATAAGTGTTAATACTATACCTTTTTAATTATGATAAAAGTATTTAGAGTTTATAAATATAAAGGATTATCTGTTTATATTAATGGTATTGTAGAATCTGAAAAAACAGGTTCTACAATAATAATATGGGGAGATATTAGAAGAAAAGAAGGAGATAAATTTAAATGTACTCCTGAAAGTGAATTTGAAAAAGAAGCAAAATTAGTAGAATAATGAAAGATAATATAAATCCTCAACATTATAAAAATGGGAAAGTTGAATGTATAGATGCTTTAGAAGCAGCTACAGTAAATAAAAAAGGAATTGAAGCAGTTTGTACAGCTAATGTTATTAAATATCTTTGGAGATATGAAGATAAAAATGGGTATGAAGATGTTCAAAAAGCACAATGGTATTTAGAAAAACTATTAGAAGCTATAGAAAATAAGGCAGTAAATAATTGGGGCTTAAAAAATGGAAAATAAGAATTTTGTATTACCTAAAACATATTTTACAGGTGCAACAGCAATAAACATAAAGGAAATTAAAAGGTATTTAAAAGATACTGACCAAGAAGAATTTATGGAAGAAATAACTAGTGGTTTAGAAGAAAATTTAAGCGAGGGTGAAATACTTTGTTCTTTTTATGCTAAATTATGTTATGCTAGTTTAACTAATAGAAAGAATAAAAATATTAGTAAAGTTAGAAATATATATGATAATATTATTAGTACTATTGATTCTCAACACGGTTCTGTATTTGAACATTGTAGTTTGAATTTTGTAGTTACTGATTGTAGTAGAGTTTATACTCACGAATTAGTTAGACATAGAGTAGGAACTGCATTTAGTCAAACTAGTGGTAGATATGTTAGAAATGATGTATTAAAATTAGTAGTTGACCCTATTTTAGAGCCTGTTTATGAAGATATTGAAATAATAAGAAATCTTATTGAAAATTATTATAAACTTATAGAAGCTAAATTAGGTTTAGATACAATGACAGACTTTTCTAAAAAGAAGAAATATACTTCTGCAATGAGAAGAATTATGCCAAATGGACAATCTAATGAAATAGGTTTTAGTGTTAATTTAAGAACATTAAGACAAACTATTGAAGCTAGAACATCTATTCATGCAGAATGGGAAATTAGAGTTATATTTAATCAAATATTTGAATTAGTTAAAGATAAATATCCTGCTATATTTGCTGATGTTAAAGTAGAAATGTTAGAAGGACAAAATCAAATAACTTTTAAGAATAAGAAAATATAATGAAAGTAACTTGTATTGATGATTCTCATAAACCTAATTCTATTTCTTTACCTTGTTGGGTAGTTAAAGATGAAGAATATACTCCTGTAAAGATAGTAACTTCTAAATTAACTAGAATATCATTCTTTGTTTTAGAAGAAATTAAACCAGATGATCCTTATTATGGTGGTTATAGAATAAGTAGATTTACTATTAGTCAAAAACAATTAAATGAAGCTATTGAGAAAGGTGAAATTAAAATAGAAGAATTAATGTTAGTTTAATTATGAGAGAAATATTTGAATTAATAAATGAATATACTTGGACAACATTTTTTATAATGTTTTGGATATTAATGATTATGAGATTTCTTAGAAAAGATTAAGATGTAATAAGGGATAAATATTTGTGTATTTATCCCTATAGGGATAAGAATAATGAAAATTTAACAAATAAAAAATTTAAAAAACAATAACAATGAGTATTACATTAGATATTAATAAACAATTAGAACAGGTATTACATTGGAGTAGAACATTTAATCTACCAATTAAAACAGAATTAACAGTTATTCCTAAAAGAGCAGAATTTGGATTAATTTTAGTTACTAGCGAAGTAAATGAACTAAAGAAAAATGTTAATAAATTATTAGAGAAATCAGATTTAGGAACAGAAGAAGAAATAATTGATTATTTAGCTAATGTAGCTGATGATTGTGTAGATTCTATTTGGGTATTATATCGTTTTCTAATGGAACATGGTATTCAAGATATATTTCCTGATATTTTTACAGCTGTATATGAAGCTAATATGAGTAAAGCTTGTCCTACAGAAGATATAGCACAAGAAACAGTAGATTATTATATGGAAACTCAAGGTATTGAAACATATTATAAACCTGTAGGTTCTTTATTTATAATTCATGCTAGTAAAGATTATCCTGAACTAGAAATTAAAAAAGATAAAGTATTAAAAAATAAATATTGGTTTAAACCTGATGAAAAAATTAAAAATATTATCAGAAAAGCTTTAGAAGATAAATAATATGACATTATATAAAGAATATTTAGATACATCAATAGAAAATGAAAAGATAAAATTTACAATATCTTTTAATAAAGAAACAAGAAATTGGGCTACAGGAGAATCTAAGAAAATAGGTTATCAAGTTTCTGCTACTCCTGTTAAAGTTAGTATATATAAAGGATATTCTTTAGAAGAATCAGGTGCTTTTACAGGATTTAATGATAATTTAATTGAAATAGATAGACAATCTAAAAAAAGATTAGAAAGTGCTATTTCTAAATTAAAAGAAAATATGGAAACATATAAAGAATGGTTTAGATTAAAATATAAAACAGAATTTAAAGATGAACTTGTTAAACAGCAAAGCTAAACAATTCTTTATAAATCACTTTAAAACAAATCTAAATACAATAGAAGTAAATTCAGGAATTTGTAGATATAACTTTCAATGTCACATGAATGCTGTACATGATGCAATAGTAGAAGGAGATTCTACTATTGCTATGTGTATTTATATTTGTGATAAGTTTCCTATTATACATTTTGTTAAAGTAGATGAAAAAACAGGTAAATATATAGATAATACATTAGGTCAATGGAGTCAATATAATGAATATAGACTTATAAGACTTATTACTAAAGATGAATTTAGAGATATTGATTTAATATTTCAAAATTATAGACAAGAATTAAAAAGAAAATTACCTTTTTGGATTAGAATATTAAGTAATTATATATGTTAGTATGTGAAAATTGTGGTAGTGATAAAGTACAAAGTAAATTTTGGATTAATCCAAATACTAAAAATATAATTGATAGTGCTGTATTTTCAACAGAAGATAATTGGTGTGAAGGATGTGAAGAACATGTAAATTTAATAGAAAAAGAACAAGAAAACGAATAAAAAATGGCAAATCAAATCTTAGCAAGTAAAGAAGAATTACTTAACAGTAAAACTTTTGTAAAACAAGGTAGTATAATGGAACTACCTTCTCCTTTAATGGTTTTAACACCATTTCTTAATATTACAGAAAATATAGCAGGAGGAACATATGTAGTTAAAACTTCAAATTCTGTAATTAATAAAAATGATGATGAAAGTGATAATGTAGCTTTTGGTAGATTTAATTTAGAATATAAACTTCCAGCTATGTTTGATACAGATAATTCCTTCTATACGCTTGGAATTGTTGTAGGATTGGACACACAGAAGCCAGTAGTGAAGGTTTACGGAGGTCACAGAGTGTCCGCTTGTACCAATTTGACCGTATTTAATGCTGAACAGGTTTTTACTCAAGAACTTACAGGAAAGGTTAATATGTGTTATGAAAAGATTAATAGATATTTTGAAACAATAGAAGAACAAAATCGTGAGTATATGTCTACTGTTAGAACTCTTACACAGAGAGTGTTAGACGAGCAACAAATACATGAACGTATTGGTAGACTTATGGAATTTGGTATTAGAAATCCTCGCTTGGGAACTACTGTTATTATAGATGGTATAAAGGAAATGTTAAATCCTAAATCTGTTTATGCTATTAAGAATGGTACTACTACAGATTGGAATATACTAAATTCTGTTACAGAATTTGTATCATCTAAAGCTGATATACTTGATGAATCTACTAAAGCACTTCTTATAGGAGAATTTATGACTTCTGTAGATAAACCTAAATCAGCTTTAATATCTATTGATTAATAATTAAATAAAAAAGGAGCTAAAACAGCTCCTTTTTTTTAACTTTTTTAATTTAATAATTATTTACCTAAGAAATACTTAAATAAACTATCCGTTGCAAGTCCATTACTCCAAGCTCCATCATGTCCACCTGTAGGATAATAAGTTACTTTAGGTTTTGCATTTGGATCACATTCTTTAATGTGTTTAACTAGGTTTTGCGTAGAAGTTACTTTAATAGTTGCATCATTTAGGCAATGATAGCCCCAAACCTTTTTTGTTACTAGAATACATTTTTCAATTGGTGTTAATGTAATAACTGGTGCAAATGTAGCTATTCCCAAACAAGGATAATTTTTAACAAATGTGCAAACACCTTCTCCTCCACCAGAATAACCCATTATGAAAATACTATCTTGATTTATTCTGTATTTTACAGAAATAGAATCTAATAGTTCTTTATACCAACCAGCATAATTCCATTTTGGTTTATAACCATTTGTTTGTGGAGAAATTACTACAGCTTCTACATTCATTCCTGCATCTAGTTTAGAAGGAACAAAGGATTTACGAAGAATATCTGGTGTTAAAGTACCTTTCTGACCATTTCCATGACAAGTAATAATGAGAGGATATTTCTTTGTAGATAAATAATAACTATCTGGTGTGTAAGCTAAGTAACCTATCTTAAAAGGTTTTTGTAAAACACTGTCTCTTAAATAGGTTTTAAGTGTTACATATTCAGTTGTTTGTTTTTTACGTTGTGCGAACAAACTTGACATTGCGAGTAATAGAATTAGTATCGTTTTCATTTCAATTTATTGTTTATATATTCCCTTCTTTTTGGTGCTGATTCTTTTATTACATAATTTCACAAACAGCATATTTAAATTTAAGAATCGGATCTTCTGAATTTACATCCTCTGAACCAGCAAACCTTACACATTTCAAGGCTAATTCTAGCCCTGTTCTTGTTTTTGCACCTAATAATACTATTGGAAACATATTTGTATAATTTTATAAGTAACCTCGTTGTAAATATCCTCTGTACTGTGCTTGTATTGTTGCAGGATCCGATTGTGATTGGTTTATAGAAAGCCCATTAACTAATCCAGACCCATATACTATTGTACCGACAGTGTTAGATCCAATTCTCATTGCGTTTGCACTTGTGTTAGAAATATTTCCAGAATTTACAGAAACAGACCCAACAAGTACACCATCTAAATAGGTAAAAACAGTTGCACTACTTAACACAACCTGAATAAGATGCGTATTTGTATCATTTGTTGGTATTGTAATATTTGTTTCTGCAACTCCATCTAAAATCCTTGTT
>JACCDG012071687.1_pt1 | contig 23127 bp, 23 predicted proteins | sample 7442471 | NCBI WGS metagenome assembly JACCDG01 (sample SAMN15323444, study PRJNA562643) | freshwater metagenome | isolation source: river surface water | place: USA:Blue River Watershed | collected 2017-08-17 | reverse complement strand
GCGCGGTCTGCCAGCATCGCAAGGAGACCTCGCCCACACGCCCCATGGCCTGTGAGTCGGACGAGAACATGCTGATGGCGCCGAGGTCATGCAGGATGTCTTCGGCGGCGATGGTCTCGCGCCGGATGCGCGATTCGGCAAAGGCGATGTCTTCGGCGATGGCTGCGTCGAGGTGATGGCAGACCATCAGCATGTCGAGGTGCTCGTCCAGCGTGTTGTGGGTGTACGGGCGGGTCGGATTGGTGGAAGAAGGCAGCACATTGCCCTGGCCGACGGCGGCAATGATGTCCGGTGCGTGGCCGCCGCCCGCGCCTTCGGTATGGAAGGTATGGATGGTACGGTCCTTGAAAGCGGCCAGCGTGTGCTCGAGGAAGCCGCCTTCGTTCAGCGTATCGGTGTGGATCGCGACCTGGATGTCCATCCTGTCCGCCACTGACAGGCAGTTGTCGATCGCAGCCGGCGTGCTGCCCCAGTCTTCATGCAGCTTCAGGCCGATGGCGCCGGCGCGGATCTGCTCTTCGAGCGGCAGCGGCAGGCTGACGTTGCCTTTGCCGAGGAAACCGAGGTTCATCGGGAAGGCGTCCGCTGCGGCCAGCATCGAGTGGATGTGCCACGGGCCCGGCGTGCAAGTCGTGGCGGCCGTGCCGACCGCCGGGCCGGTGCCGCCGCCGATCATCGTGGTCACGCCGGACATCAGCGCTTCCTCGATCTGCTGCGGGCAAATGAAATGGATGTGGGTGTCGATGCCGCCGGCCGTCACGATGGCGCCTTCGCCAGCGATGATCTCGGTCGCGCCGCCGATGGCCATCGTCACGCCGGGCTGGATATCCGGGTTGCCGGCCTTGCCGATCGCAGCGATGCGGCCGCCCTTGATGCCGATGTCGGCCTTGACGATGCCCCAGTGGTCGAGGATGACGGCGTTCGTGATCACGGTGTCCATCACGTCGGCATGCGGCAGTTGCGACTGGCCCATGCCGTCGCGGATCACCTTGCCGCCGCCGAACTTCACTTCTTCGCCGTAAATGGTGTGGTCTTTTTCGACCTCGATGAAGAGCTCGGTATCGGCCAGGCGGATACGGTCGCCCGTGGTCGGGCCGAACATTTCGGCATAGGCCTTGCGGGAGATCTTGCTCATGCCGCCGCTCCTTTTTTCGCATCCTTCAGCGGGCCCATCACTTGCCCGTTGAAGCCGTACACCTTGCGGTCGCCCGCCAGCGCGACCAGCTCAACCGTGCGCTCCTGGCCCGGCTCGAAACGCACCGCAGTACCCGCCGCAATGTTGAGGCGCATGCCATAGCCGAGTTCGCGCTCGAACCGAAGCGCCGGATTGGTCTCATAGAAATGGAAGTGGGAACCGACCTGGATCGGGCGGTCTCCGCTGTTGGCGACTTTAATGGTCACGGTGGGGCGGCCGGCGTTGAGCTCGATGTCGCCGTCCTCGATCAGCATTTCTCCGGGAATCATGGTCGGGCCTCCGTGGCAGTCAGGGAATCGGGTGATGGACGGTGACCAGCTTGGTACCGTCGGGGAAGGTCGCTTCGACCTGGATGTCGGGAATCATGTCCGCCACGCCATCCATCACATCGGCACGGCCCAGGATTTTTGTCCCTTCGGACATCAGCTCGGCAACGGTCTTGCCGTCACGCGCGCCTTCCATGATCGCTGCGGTGATCAGCGCTACGGCTTCCGGATAGTTCAGCTTCAGGCCGCGTGCCTTGCGGCGTTCGGCCAGCAGCGCTGCGGTGAAGATTAGCAGCTTGTCTTTTTCCCTTGGGGTGAGTTCCATGCTCGTATCCTCGATCTGAGTTTGTCTTATTTTTCCTGATGGGCGGGCGATGCTGCGGCTTCAGGTATTCCAGATGCGCAGTTCGGTCCCTTCGCGTGCCAGCAGCGCAGGGCGCAGCAACTGCCACGCGCCGACCATCACATGGCGCGCGACTTCGCTCGAGTCGCCGAGGTAGCGCACCAGCAGCGCCGATTTCATCTGCGTTGCGCCGAAGCGGCCACGGCCATCGGCGACGCGCGTACACCGATCGCGCAGGGATTGCATCAATGCCGATGACAGCGGCACGCCGACGGCCACGAGGTTGGCGCAGACGGTGTGTCCGGCCAGACCCAGCGGACTGCGCATCTGCGCACTGCCGCCGATCAGCCGGCCCTGTTCCAGCCAGAGCGGGAGGCCGTCGCGCATGATGCTCAGCCGTTGCCGTATGCGCCCATTGTCAAAACGCTCGCCGGAAGCCGTGCGGCCGAAGCAAAGAATGTCGCAGCCGATGAAGCGCGCATTGCCTTGCAGTTCCACACGCGTGTCAAGCTGCACATCGGCGTCATTGAAGAAGATGGTTTCCTGCGGAAGCCATTCCAGCGCCGCATCGCTGCTTACCCGCAGTGCCAACTGCTGGCGAGATACCCGGCCATTTGCGCGGTACCACTTCGCCGCCCCCGGCGTCGAGACCACGGCGGCTGCGCCGGAGCCTGCGGTCACGTCAATCCGCAATTCGTCGCCGCCGACCACGCCACCCGGTGGATGGACGATGATCGCATGTGCCACGCTCGGGCCCTCCGGATAGAGTGCCTTCTGCACAAGCAGCGGACCGAAGTGTTCGCGCTTTAGCAGGCGCGTGGCCTCGCCGTCGCGGCCGAAGCCCAGCGACAGCGTGGCCAGCATGTGGTCTGGCCCGGCAGCATCGACGATTGCGGTGCCGGATTCGGAATGGATTGCTCTTGCCATCAGAAGCAGATGCGTTCGCTTTGCTGTTGTTCTTGGTGATGCCGTCGCTGTGCAGCGATGATCCGGGAATGCATTAGCAGCTTGCGTGCCATTCAGACAGAGGGCATTTGATGGCGTGCTGAATCAATATGGTGCAGTCATGATCCATATTGCACAATGATGGTGCAAATCCGCTTCATTGGTATCGAGTTCAGTCGGACGTGCCGGTCCTGCTGTCCTGGCTGGTCGAGGCGTTTGGCGCTCGTAGCGAGCGCAATACGGCCAGCAGCATCTTGATCAGGTAAAGCATGATCAGGGTACCGGCCAGATCGCCGATGAACATCGATGTAAAACCGATCAGCAAGTCCGGATGTATGTCGCGCAGGTAGAACCAGATCGAATGGAGGCCGGCGCTGGCAAAGGCGTATATGACGCCTAGTTGCGCCAGCTTCAGCGGCGTCAGCTCGGCCAGGGTGGCCGGCATCCCTGAGCGCAGTGCAAGTCGGTATACCAGATAGGGTGCGCCGGCCGACAGCAGCGGCGTCAGCATGAAGGTCAGCAGATCGGATGGCGGAAAATCTATGGCAACAATCAGCGCCGATGCCAGCAGCACGCCGAGCGCGCCTTCCCCGCCCATCAACAGTGTCGACAACAGCCTCAGCCCTGCAGGCAGGAAGATCCAGCTCGCGCCCGCATGCACCTTGAATGCCGAAAATGCATAGGCATTCAATCGGAAGAAGCTGTAGTACAGCACGGCTGACGCAGCGACACAGCATAGCTGAGTGAAGGACATTGTTTTTGTTGTTTCCGCAGGGTGAGGTGGCCTGGTGAAACGCCGCCTTCGCTGAATTAAAAATCGGGGCACACGCCGCAAGCGGCGTAGCTCATTATCATGCTGGATCAGGCGCCGGGTTGCGGGTGCAAGGCGCGGACATTCCCTGCAATGCTATCAGCTGGAAGGTTTTATCTGACAGCAGGCAAAAAAATAGCCGGCGGGGGAGTGCCCAGCCGGCTGTCTGGTGCGCGCGCTGTTTACTTTTTGGCGCGCGTCGCCTTGGCGGTGACCTGCGACATTTGAGCGACGGCATCGTCGAGGTTGGCTTCGATGGCATCGATGGCGACTTTGGCCGAGCGCGATAATTGCGAGAAACCGGAGCTGGCATTGTCGACGGCAGACTTCATCATCGAGACAGCGGTTTCAGAGCCGGGCGGGGCGGACTTGGTCATATCGTTGAGCATGGCGACCAGCTGACGGCTGTTTTCACTGACCTGCGACTCGGCAGCCTGCGCCAGTTCTTTTTGCTTGCAACGGGCGATCGTGGCCAGATGACGAGCGTAAGTCAGTGCGATCTCGGCTTGCGGTTGCGCTTGTTGCGAGGCGGTGGCAAACAGTTCCTGCGGGTCCTTCGCGGCCAGCAGTTGTTGGGCGTTGGCGATACTGTTTTCAACACCGGCCTTGGCGGCCTGCAGGTTCAGGCCCATCAGTTTTTCGACGCCGTCGATCATCGAGTCGGAGAACGAGGTCGCCAGGTTCAGCTGGGCCTCCATCTGGGCGCGGGCGGCGGCGGTGAATTGTTCGGCAGTGTTGAACATGATGAGTCCTCTTTGTGAAATGAATGCGGTCGCGGGCGGCTGGGTCAGCGCCTGGCTGGCGACCGGATGTTTGTTGCGTCGCAGCAGTCGCTATTCTTCGACGCCGGCGGAAGGGTGTCAAGCGAATTTATTGCGATGCATCAAAATTTAGTATTGTTTGAATAATAATTGTCGGCGGCAGCATCGTTTGCGTGCCGTGTCCCACTGGAGTCCCGGGTTCGTGAAGGCTTATTTGTGAAGGCGTACTACAGCGATCGCTTCGTATTGCCATTGCCGGAAGGGCATCGCTTCCCAATGCGCAAATACCGAATGCTGCGTGATGCGGTGCGTGAGACCCTGCCCGATGTGCTGCTGGAAGAAGCGCCGCGCGCCACCGACGGGGTGCTCGCGCTGGCCCATCATCCGCAGTACATCCATCGCGTGGAGAGTGGCGCGTTGACGCCGCCTGAGCAGAAGGCGATTGGCTTTCCATGGTCGCCCGAGATGGTGGAGCGTTCGCGGCGCTCGGCCGGTGCCACCATTGCCGCCTGCCGTGCCGCTTTCGATGATGGCGTCGGTATCAACCTCGCAGGAGGCACGCACCACGCGCACGCTGACCGCGGCGAGGGCTTTTGCGTGTTCAACGATGCGGCGATCGCCGCGCGCCTGATGCAGGCCGAGCGTCGCGCGTCGCGGGTCGCGATCGTGGACCTGGACGTCCACCAGGGCAATGGCACGGCTTCCATCCTTGCCACCGACGATTCGGTGTTCACGTTGTCGCTGCATGGCGAGCACAACTATCCGTTCGCGAAAGCAGTCAGCGACCTGGATGTTGCGCTGCCCGATGGCACGCGGGACGCGGAATACCTCGATGCCCTCGACCGCGCGCTGGCGCAAATGTTCGGGCGCTTCGACCCGCAGCTGATCGTCTACCTTGCCGGCGCCGACCCGCACGAGGGGGACCGCCTTGGTCGCCTCAAGCTCAGCAGCGAAGGCATGGCCGAACGCGACCGGCGCGTGCTGGCACTGGCGCAAAAGCGGGGGCTGCCGGTCGCGATCGCGATGGCCGGCGGCTATGGACGCGACATCGAACAAACGGTGGCCATCCATGTGCAGACCGTGACGTTGGCAGCGGCATACCGCCACCGCCGGCAGGAGGCCGCATGAGCGAGCATTCGCCGGAAGCCGGGATCACGGCGGTCGCGGCGGGCGACACCGAACGGCCTGCATGTTTCGCATCGCTGGAGGCCGCGATGCCGGTCCTGTTCGTGGTGTTGTGGAGCACCGGCTTCGTGGTGGCCAAACTCGGCCTGCCTTCGTCGCCGACGCTGACTTTCCTGCTGTTGCGTTATGCCGGCGTGCTCGCCGTGCTGGGGCCGCTGGTGCTGCTGATGCGCGCCCCGTGGCCGCAAGGGCAGGCGGGGCACATCGCGGTCGCTGGCGTGCTGGTGCAGGCCGGATATTTGTCAGGAGTCTGGTGCTCGATCAAGCTGGGCATGCCGGCCGGATTGTCGGCGCTGATCGTCGGGCTTCAACCCTTGCTGACGGCCTTTGCCGCATCGACCGTCAATGAGCGCGTCAGTCGCACCCAGTGGCTGGGATTGCTGATGGGGCTGGGCGGCGTTGCGCTGGTGGTGTCGGAGAAGCTGACGCCGACTGGCGCATCGGTGTTGAATGTGTCGCTGTGCGTGTGTGCATTGTTGTCAATCACGGTGGGCACCTTGTACCAGAAGCGCCATTGCCCTCGCTTCGATTTGCGCACCGGTGCACTGATCCAGTTCGGCGCATCGACGGTCGTGACAATGCCACTGGCCATCCTGTTCGAGGGGCTGGACTGGCAATTGTCCACAGTACAATGGACGCGCGAATTCATCATCGCGCTCGGCTGGTCGGTGCTGGCCTTGTCCATAGGCGCGATGTTCCTGTTGTTTGCGCTGATCAGGAAGAACGCCGCGACGCGCGTGTCCAGCCTGATGTACCTGACGCCACCCGTGACAGCATTTTTTGCATGGCTGCTGTTTGGCGAAGCCTTCGGCCTGGCCGGCATTGCGGGCATGCTGCTGGCCGCGGCCGGCGTGGCATTCGTGGTGCGACGATGAACTGACGGCGGGACACAACGAAAACGCAGCGGTGAAGACGCACGATAACAACGATAACAACGACAACGACCTCAGGGAGCACGATGAAGGAATCCCCCAAGCCTCGCTCGCACTTCAAGCACTTCTATCCGATCACGACGCGCTGGTCCGATAACGATGCGTACGGCCATGTGAATAATGTTGTCTATTACCAGTGGTTCGACACGGTCGTGAACCAGTTCCTGATCGTGAACGGCACGCTCGACATCCATGAGGGTGGTGCGATCGGCCTCGTGGTCGAGACCCATTGCAATTATTTTTCATCGCTTGCTTTCCCCGACCCGGTCACTGCAGGCCTGTGCGTGACGCGCCTGGGCGATTCCAGCGTCCGCTATGAAGTCGGCATTTTCCGCGACGACGATGACCTCGCCTCTGCGCAAGGCCACTTCATCCATGTCTATGTCGATCGCGCGACGCGCAAGCCGACACCGATTCCCGCGCCTGCCAGGGCACTCTTGCAAACCATAGTGGTGAACCCATGATCCAGACCAAAGAACAAGCGATCGTCGACGAAGCGATCACGACCCGCCGTTCCATCCGCGCCTTCTTGCCGACGCCGGTGGCGCGTGAAGATATCGAAGCCATCCTCAATGTGTCCGCACGGGCGCCGTCCGGCTCGAACACGCAACCGTGGAAAGTGTATGTGCTGACCGGCGCGATCCGCGACCGACTCGCGAACGCCATCAACGAGGTTTGGCACGACCCGTCGCAGCTGTCGCAGCACAAGGAAGAGTACGACTACTACCCGCGCGAGTGGGTGTCGCCGTATGTCGATCGCCGCCGCAAGGTGGGTTGGGACCTGTATGCGCTATTGGGCCTCACGCGCGATAACAAGAGCGGCATGCATGCGCAGCATGGCCGCAATTTCGCGTTCTTCGATGCGCCGGTCGGCCTGATCTTCACCATCGACCGCGTGATGGAGCAGGGTTCGTGGCTGGACTACGGCATGTTCATGCAGAACATCATGGTCGCCGCGCGCGGCCGGGGGCTCGATACCTGCCCACAGGCGGCCTTCACGCAATTCCACAAGGTGATCGCCGGGGTGCTCAACCTGCCTGACAACGAGCAACTGGTGTGCGGCATGGCCCTCGGTTTCGCCGACCCGTCGAAGATCGAGAACAGCCTGATGACCGAGCGCGCGCCGCTGGATCACTTTGCGACGTTCCTGGAGTGATGCGATGAAGAAGATTGCGGTGATTGCCGGCGATGGCATCGGGAAGGAAGTGATGCCGGAGGGCTTGCGCGTGCTCGAAGCCGCTTGTGACAAGTTCGGCATCCGGCTCGACTTCGAGCATTTCGATTTCGCCAGCTGCGACTACTACGCGCAGCACGGTCAGATGATGCCCGATAACTGGAAGGGCTTGTTGACGCCGAAGGACGCGATCTACTTCGGCGCCGTAGGCTGGCCCGATACGGTGCCCGACCATGTGTCGCTGTGGGGTTCGCTGTTGAAGTTCCGGCGCGAATTCGACCAGTATGTGAACCTGCGCCCCTGCCGACTGATGCCGGGCATACCGTCGCCGCTGGCCGGTCGCAAGCCGGGTGACATCGATTTCTATGTCGTGCGCGAGAACACCGAGGGCGAGTATTCATCAGTCGGTGGCCGCATGTACGAAGGCACCGAGCGCGAGGTGGTGTTCCAGCAGAGCGTGTTCTCGCGCCAGGGTACCGACCGACTCCTGAAGTACGCCTTCGAGCTGGCGCAGCGCCGGCCGAAGAAGCACCTGACTTCCGCCACCAAATCCAACGGCATCTCGATCACGATGCCGTACTGGGATGAGCGCGTCGCCGAGATGGCGCGCAGCTATCCGGGCCTGACAGTCGACAAGTTCCACATCGATATCCTGTGCGCGCACTTCGTCCGTCATCCCGACTGGTTCGACGTGGTCGTGGCTTCCAACCTGTTCGGCGACATCCTGTCCGACCTCGGCCCGGCTTGCACCGGCACGATTGCGATCGCCCCATCGGCCAACATCAACCCCGAAGGCAGGTATCCGTCGCTGTTCGAGCCGGTGCATGGTTCGGCACCTGACATCGCCGGCAAGGGCGTGGCCAACCCGATTGGCCAGATTTGGTCGGGCGCGATGATGCTTGAGCATTTCGGCCATTCGGACGCGGCTATCGCGATCGTTTCCGCGATTGAAAAAGTGCTGGCCGCCGGCCCTCAAGACGCGCCGTTTACGCCCGATATGGGAGGAAAGGGAGGAACGGTCGAGCTCGGGAAGGCGATTGCAGCAAGCCTCTGACCTGGTTCAATTTGCTAAATTTGAAACGTTGATTCGGCGCAATAAGGGCTGATAAACCCGTTTAATTATTGCTTCTAACTCCCTAATTTACTTGCGGAATAGCACCGTTTTGCTACACTGCAAGGCAGAATTTGGCATCATTTTTTTGGAGTCCCGATGCGCCGTTTCACTTTCAAAGCGCTTGTTGTTTCTTTGGCTATGACCTTTGCGTTGCCGGCCGCGCAGGCCGCGCGCGCGCACAAGGGCAAGGATGCCGAAGGCGGTAAATCCGCCCGCCTGCACGCCAAGCCGGCTGTGGCCAGCAAGGCCAGGGCCAAGGTCATTCACGCCAACCTCAGCCCCAAGCGCCGCGCCGTCGCGCAGCGTGTGGCCTATGCGTCGGCGATGGCCGGCGTGCCGCCGGTGCTGACGGCCGGTGATCTGGCTGGCCTCAGCGTGACCCGCGATCCGCTGGATCTCAACTCCAGCGTGGCGCTGGTGATGGACCAGTCGACCAATGAAGTGCTGTTCGAGAAGAACGCCGGTGTCTCGCTGCCGATCGCATCGATCACCAAGCTGATGACCAGCCTGGTGGTGGTCGAAGCCAACCAGGATCTCGATGAAATCCTGACCGTCACGGAAGAAGACGTCGATCGCGAGAAGTTCAGCCACTCGCGCCTGCGCGTCGGTTCGCAACTGTCGCGCGCCAACATGCTGCATATCGCGCTGATGAGCTCGGAGAACCGTGCCGCCTCCGCTCTGGGGCGTCATTACCCGGGCGGCATCCGTGCCTTCGTCGCTGCAATGAATGCCAAGGCCAATGAGCTGGGCATGACCGGTTCGCATTTCGCCGACTCGACCGGGCTGAACAGCTCCAACGTATCGAGCGCGCGTGACCTGTCCAAGCTCGTCGTCGCGGCTTATCAACACCCGCTGATCCGCCAGTACTCGACCGACAGTCGTTATGCTGTCGATCCGGGCGGTCCCCAGCTGAAGTACCGTAACTCGAACGGCCTGATCGAGAACCCGGACTGGGAGATCGGCCTGCAGAAGACCGGCTACATCTCTGAAGCCGGGCGCTGCCTGGTGATGCAGGTGCAGGTGGCCGGCCGCGCCGTGGTGATGATCTTCCTTGACTCCAAGAGCAAGCAGTCGCGCCTCGCCGATGCCAGCCGCATCCGCAAGTGGCTGGAGAACCGTGGCACGTCGGCCCTGAACGGGCGCAGCGCAAAGCGCAGCTGATCGCATCGGCCCGAAAAAAAGCGAACCCGCGGGTTCGCTTTTTTTTCGTCGCCGGAACCGGCGCGGCTGAGCCCGTGGCCGGTCGCGCAAGTCCGTCCTGAGCGAGGCCGGGCCTTGCCTCAGGCGCTTTCGACCGGCCGGTAACCCAGCACGCCCGAGATATCGTTCGCGGTCGCGATCAGGTCTTCCAGCCATTCATCCTTCAGCCGGTCCGCCGGTGCCGAGATCGACAGGCCTGCGATCAGGCGGCCGCTGTCATCGCGCACGCCGGCCGCCATGCAGCGCACGCCCAGCTCCAGTTCCTCGTTGTCGCGCGCATAACCGCGGGCACGCACTAACGACAGCTCGCGTTCGAGCTTGGCGAGGTCCGTGATCGAATTCTTGTTGTGGCCGGCGAGCCCGGTGCGGGTCGCGTAAGCGCGCACGGCCTTGGCGTCGTCAACCGACATGAAGAGCTTGCCGATCGAGGTCAGGTGCAGCGGCGCACGGCCGCCGATGGCGCGCACCACTTGCATGCCGGAGCGCTCCGAGAACGCGCGGTCGATGTAGACGATCTCGTCGCCCTGGCGCACCGACAGATTGACAGTCTGCTGGGTCTTGCGGTGCAGCGCCTGCATGAACGGAAGTGCTGCTTCTCGCACGTTCAGGCGGCTTTTGACGATATTGCCCAGTTCCAGCAGGCGCATACCCAGCCGGTAGGTGCCCGGCTCGGCGCGGTCGACGAAACGCTTGGTCACCATGTCGTTCAGGATGCGGTGCGCAGTTGACGGGTGCAGGCCGGTCGCAGCGGACAACTCCTTCAGGCTGACCGGGTCCGGGTAGTTGGCCAGCGCATCGAGCAGCGTCATCATGCGCTCGATGACCTGGATCGAGGTCTTTTCAGCGGCGGGTGTTTCGGGCTTCATCGGGTGGTTGGTGCAATGCAATAAGGACGTTTATACCATAATGCGAAACGCTGTCACAAGGGTCGAAACTCCCAAAGTTCGCCCTGCCGCCCTTTCAACGCGGGCGGGGCAGGGACAAACCCCACCTTCGCGAAATCCATAGGCGCTGAAATATTTTTCATCCTGCCGGCGGCGTTTGCGGGAGGTCGTTCGTCGGATAATGCGGCTTGCAAAAAAACCCATATCAGCAAGGATTCTCATGCGTGTCGGACTGATGGTGACGTGCCTGGTGGACGTGATGCGTCCCGGGATAGGATTTTCTGCAATCAAGCTGCTTGAAGCTGCTGGTTGCGAAGTGGTCGTGCCTGAAGGGCAGACCTGCTGCGGGCAGCCCGCGTACAGCAGCGGCAACAAGGATGCCGCGCGCGAACTGGCCGAGAAATTCCTCGATGACTTCGATGGCCTCGATTACGTGGTCATCCCGTCGGGTTCCTGCGGCGGCACTATCAAGACCCATTACGACGACATCCTGGCCGGCCACCCGGCGCAGCTGGCACGCTATGCGCGTCTGAAAGATCGCGTCTATGAACTGACCGACTTCCTCGTCAATGTCGCCAAGCTCGACAAGCTGCCCGCCGCAAAGGCTGGCGCCTTCAGCGGCACCGTCACTTACCACGATTCCTGCTGCGGCCTGCGCGAACTGGGCGTGCAGAAGCAGCCGCGCGAGCTGATCGCCAAGCGCGATGGAGTCGCGCTGAAGGAAATGGAGCAGGCACGCGCCTGCTGCGGCTTCGGCGGCACCTTTGCAGTGAAGTATGGCGACATCTCGACGGCCATCGTCGACGAGAAGTGCGAACACATCCATGCCAGCGGCGCCGACGCGGTCGTGCTCGGCGATCTCGGCTGCATGCTCAATATCGAAGGCCGGCTGCGCCGCACCGGCGACACCACCACCCGCGTGCTGCACGTGGCTGAAGTCCTCGCGGGAGATGCCTGATGCAAGTCCAGTCCATGCACTTCAAGGCGCGCGCCGGCCAGAAGCTGGCTGACCAGCGCCTGCAACAGAACCTGAAAAAGCTGTCGACCAAGTTCGTCACCGCGCGCGCGTCGGCCATCACCGAACTCGATGACTTCGAGGCTACGCGCGACGCCGCCATCGAGCGCCGCATGCGTGCCATCAAGAACCTCGACGTCTGGCTCGAGACCTTCGAAAAGGAAGCGACCCGGCGCGGCGCGACCGTGCTGTTTGCCGAGAGTGCCGAAGAAGCGTCGAAGCTGGTGGTGCAGATCGCGCAGAAGCACGAGGTGAAAAAGGTCATCAAGTCGAAGTCGATGGTGTCCGAAGAAATGGCGCTCAACAAGGCGCTGGAAGCGGTCGGCGTACAGCCGGTCGAGACTGACCTTGGCGAATACATCCTGCAGATCAACGACAACGAAGCGCCGTCGCACATCATTGCGCCGGTCGTCCACAAGGACAAGGAAGAGATCGCCGACCTGTTCGCGAAGGTGCACAACAAGCCGCGCCAGACCGACATCGCCGCGATGACGCGCGAAGCGCGCGAGATGCTGCGCCCGCATTTCCTGTCGGCCGACATGGGTGTCACCGGCGGCAATTTCATTATCGCCGAATCCGGCTCGGTGGCCGTGGTCACCAACGAAGGCAACGAGGGCATGTGCACCATCAAGCCGCCCAAGGTGCATGTGGTCGTGACCGGCATCGAGAAAGTGCTGCCGACGCTGGCCGACCTCGCGACCGTGATGCGCCTGCTGCCACGCTCGGCCACGGGCCAGTCCATTTCCAATTATTTCTCGCTGCTTACCGGCCCGCGTGCGAAGGACGAGAAGGATGGTCCCGAGCACATGTACTTCGTGCTGGTCGACGGCGGCCGTACCGGCCTGGTCGGTTCCGAGTTTGAAGAGATGCTGCGCTGTATCCGTTGCGGCGCCTGCATGAACCACTGCCCGGTGTACCAGAAGATCGGCGGCCACAGCTATGGCTGGGTCTATCCGGGCCCGATGGGCAGCGTGCTGACGCCGGCCTATGTGGGTGTGGAAAATGCGATGGACCTGCCGCAAGCGTCCACCTTGTGCGGCGAATGCCATGTGGTGTGCCCGGTGAAAATCCCGCTGCCCGACCTGCTGCGCAAGCTGCGCGAAAAGCAGTTCAAGAAGGGCTTGCGCCCGGCCTACGAGTATGTCGCCTTTGGTGTCTGGGCCTTCTTCGCGAAACGCCCGACGCTGTATCGCCTTGCGACCCGAATGGCCACCCGCGTGCTGAAACTCTGGGGCGGCAATGGCAAGATGATCCACGCGTTGCCGATGGCGGGTGGTTGGACGGATAATCGCGATATGCCGGCTCCTCCAGGCAAGACCTTCACGGAGCTGTACCGAGAGCGCAAACACCGTTGATCCATGGCCGATACCCAGCAGCCCGAAAACCAGCAAGTCCACAGTGAATTCAAGAGCAAGAGCGGCCTGAAACGCGTCTTCTCTGCTTTCTTCTATTCGATCGATGGCTTCCGGGCTGCATGGAAGTACGAGCATGCATTCCGGCAGGAGCTGATGATTGCGGTGCCCGGCATCGTCATCGCGCTGCTGCTGCCGGTCTCGGCGCTGGAAAGGCTGATGCTGGTCGGCGTGCTGCTGCTGGTGCTGATCATCGAATTGCTGAATTCGGCGATCGAAGCGGTGGTGGATCGCGTCTCGCTCGACCGCAACCCCTTGTCCAAGAATGCCAAAGACCTCGGCAGCGCCGCCGTGATGCTGTCATTCACGTTTGCGCTCGTCACCTGGGGCGTGATCGTGCTGCCGCTGCTGCTCGGTTGACGTCGCTGGATCCCGGTATTCACCGGGATGACGGTCGATGGCCCCGAGCGCTTTGATGCGTCATACCGGCGCAAGCCGGCCAAGCGCTCAGAAACCCGTCGCACCGGCGCAAGCCGGTGCCCAGCGTTTAGTGCTTGCCGCTTTTCAGGTTTACAGCCCCGGGTCCTTGAACTCAAGGTGCACTTCGTTCACGGCCTTCACCACGTCTTCCGACAGCTGGAGGCCGTAAGCATCGATATTGGTCTTCAACTGTTCCAGCGTGGTCGCGCCGATGATGGTCGACGTGACGAAGTTGCGGGTGTAGCACCAGGCCAGCGCGAGTTCGGTGGCGCTCATGCCGTTGTCTTTCGCGATTTGCATGTAACGCTTGGTCGCCTCGATCACGCGCGGACGCATGTAGCGCGGACTCCAGTTCGGCGGGAACACCGTCAGGCGGCCGTGCGCCTTCGGGTTTTCGATGTACTTGCCGGTCAGCTGGCCAAAGGCCAGCGGGCTGTAGGCGAGCAGCCCGACTTCCTCGCGGAAGCAGGTTTCGTCGAGGCCGCTTTCGAAGGAACGATTGGCCAGGTGGTAGGCGTTCTGGATCGACACGATGCGCGGCAAGCCATAGACCTGCGAGTGGTAGATGAATTCCGACACGCCCCAGGCGCTTTCATTCGAGACGCCGATGTTGCGGATTTTGCCTTCGTCGATCAATTCTTCCAGCGCCTCCAGAGTCTCGCTGATCGCCACGCAGGGACGCTCCTTTTCACGGTTGAAGAATTGCTGGCCGAAGATGGGCACGTTGCGGCTTGGCCAGTGCAACTGATACAGGTCGAGGTAGTCCGTCTGCAGGCGCTTCAGGCTACCTTCGATGGCGAGACGAATGTTCTTGCGGTCGAAGTTATTCTGGCCGTCGCGTATCCAGGGCATGTGCGCCGGGCCGGCGATCTTGCTGGCGAGGATGACCTCGTCGCGCTTGCCGGTCTTCTTCAGCCAGCTGCCAATGATGCGCTCAGTCGCGCCCTGGGTTTCGGCGCGCGGCATCACCGGATACACCTCGGCCGTGTCGATGAAGTTGACGCCATGCGCGAGCGCATAGTCGAGCTGGCTGTGGCCGTCGGCTTCGCTGTTCTGCTCGCCGAAGGTCATCGTGCCGAGGCAGACCTTCGATACCATCAGGTCGCTGGTGCCCAGTTGTACCTTGTCCATGCTTGTCTCCGTATCGTTTTGTTGATGTTGTCAGGAGTGCGTTCTCAACGCACGGCGAGCGCCTTCGCGCATTCGTTCACCAGCGCCGGGCCGCGGTAGATCAGGCCGGTGTACAGCTGCACCAGGCTGGCGCCCGCATTGATCTTGGCCTGCGCATCGGCACCCGTCAGAATGCCGCCGACGCCGATGATGGGGATCTGGGAGCCGAGTTCTTTTTTCAGGCCGGCGATCACGCGGTTCGACAGTTCCAGCACCGGCGAGCCCGACAGGCCGCCGGCCTCGCCCGCATGCGCGAGTCCCTGCACGGCATCGCGGGTGATGGTGGTATTGGTCGCGATGACGCCATCGATCTGGTGGCGCAGCAGCGCGTCGGCAATGGTCTTTACCTGTTCGCCGTCGAGGTCGGGCGCGATCTTCAGCACCACTGGCACATAGCGGCCATGCCGGTCTGCCAGCCGTGCCTGCGAGGATTTCAGTTTCGACAGCAAATCGTCCAGTTCAGATGCCTGCTGCAGCTGGCGCAGGTTCTTGGTGTTCGGCGACGAGATGTTTACCGTCACATACGCGGCGTAGGGATAGACCTTTTCCAGGCAGAGCAGGTAGTCGTCGGTCGCCCTTTCGATCGGCGTATCGGCGTTCTTGCCGATGTTCAGTCCCAGCACGCCCAGCTTTTCCTGGTAGAAGCGCGACGACTGCACATTGCGCACGAAGGCATCGACGCCGCCATTGTTGAAGCCCATCCGATTGATGATGGCGTTTGCTTGCGGCAGGCGGAACATGCGCGGTTTCGCATTGCCCGGCTGGGCGCGCGGTGTCACAGTGCCGACTTCGATGAAGCCGAAGCCCAATGCGGCAAGGCCGTCGATGTACGCGCCATCCTTGTCGAGACCGGCGGCCAGGCCCACCGGGTTCGGGAAGGTGATGCCCATCACGGTACGCGGGTCGGCCTTCGGGCGCGGCAGCAGTGCCGTCAGCCCCAGTGCATAGGCACGGCGCAGCGCGGGCAGGGTCAGGTTGTGGGCCGTCTCGGGATCGAGCGAGAACAGCAGCGGGCGGGCAAGGGCGTACAGGAGCTTGTCGGACACGATGGCGCAGGCGGGTTCGCAGGTTATTGGAGTGTGCTGCCATTTTACCTGCGAGTATGGCTGCGTCTCGTGCTGTCGCACGTACCGCGCGTCATGCCGGAAGGGGGGCGATGGACCGGATGCAGGCCGGAGAGGAAGCTTTATCCGGGCAGCGGTTCCCAGCGGCCCCGGCGCAGCGCCTCGATGGGCTGGAAATGGGTCTTGTAGTTCATCTTGCCGCTCTCGGCGATCCAGTAGCCGAGATAGACATACGGGATGTCGAGCTGCCGAGCCTGTTCGATCTGCCACAGCACGTTATAGGTGCCGAGGCTGGACTTCTCAAGGTCGGGATCGAAAAAGGTATAGACCGACGACAGGCCATCGTCGAGCACGTCGATGATGCTGACCATGCGCAGCGTGCCGTCGGGTTCGCGGAATTCGACCAGACGCGTGTTGACCTTGCTCTGCAACAGGAACTGCGCATACTGGTCACGACTGTCCTGGTCCATGCCGCCACCTGCATGGCGCACCGCCTGATAGCGCAGGTAAAGTTCGTAGTGCTCGTGCGCATAGGCCAGCCGCGATACCGACGCCTTCAGGTGCTGGTGCTGTTTCCACGCGCGGCGCTGGCTGCGCGTGGGCGCGAATTTCGCCGCATTCACGCGCACCGGCGTACAGGCCTGGCAGCCGTCGCAGTAAGGCCGGTAAGTGAAGATGCCGCTGCGACGGAAGCCGTTCTTGACCAGTTCCGAGTAGACATCGGCATTGATCAGGTGGGAAGGCGTCGCGACCTGTGAGCGCGCCTGACGGTCGTCAAGGTAACTGCACGGGTACGGCGCCGTTGCGTAGAACTGCAGCGTCGAGAAGGGCAGGTCCTTGAGATGGGTCATGGCTAAGGAAGTGCACAATAAATGGGCGTTTTATACCGAGCCGGCGCAGCGGTGCGCCGCGTGTTTCGAACCACACCAAGCCTCGGCACATTGGTCAGCGGCGACAGGTTTGGGCTTTGGTCAATCAGCGCCCTGCTATAAATTTACACCGATAGGGGGCCGGCGTGCAAAGCCGGGCTGTCACCGGGGTCACCATACACCCGCATGGGTGCCCATTCGACAATCGGTGGTTGCGACAGTGCCGGTTTCATCAAGCGCAGGAAGCGCTCGCGTGGCATCGGTTTTGCGCCCAGCGACGCGAGGTGGCGGGTCTCCTGTTGGCAATCGATCATGGTCACGCCCTGCCGGCGCAGGAAATGCACAAGGTAGGCCAGCGCGACCTTGGACGCATCGGGAAGGCGCGCAAACATCGACTCGCCAAAAAACATGCGGCCGATACTGACACCGTAGGCACCGCCGGCCAGTTCGCCGTCTACCCACAACTCCGCTGAGTGCGCATGCCCCATCCGGTGCAACGCGCAATAGCCTTCAATGATTTGCGGCGAAATCCAGGTGCCGCCGCTTCCCGGTCGCCAGTCGGCGCAGGCCTCGATCACCTGGTGGAATGCCGTGTCGAACCGTACCTGCCAGCGGCCGCCGCTGGCCATGCTGCGGTCAACCTTCTTCAGCAGCTTCTTCAGGCTGTGCGACACGTGGAAATCGTCCGTCATCAGCACCATGCGCGGGTCGGTACTCCACCACAGTATGGGCTGGTGCTCCGAAAACCACGGGAAGATGCCGTCACGATAAGCCATCAACAGCCGTTCCGGCGACAGGTCGGCCCCGGCGGCCAGCAGGCCGGGCGCGCCATCACGCTCCGTCAACGCCAGCGCCGGATCGGGGAAGGGAGAGTCAGGTTCGAGCCAGTGGATGGGCATGCTCACCAATTCGGAACGTCATTTCGCACTTGAATAGTGCAATCTGGAATGTGGACGAATTTACAAGAAAAAAATCCATTCAAATTCAATGCTTTGCAATTCATGCCCAAAGGCACCAAAAAGGTACGAAAATTGCTTTTCTGCAGGGTTTTACATTAATCCTGCACTCAAAGGGGGAGGCTTACATGGATTCATTCCGCACCGGCGCGGACACGCTGTTTATTCTGCTGGGCGCCATCATGATTCTGGCCATGCACGCCGGTTTCGCATTTCTTGAACTGGGCACCGTGCGCAAGAAAAACCAGGTGAACGCCCTCGTCAAGATATTAGTCGATTTCGCAATTTCGACGATTGCCTACTTCTTCGTCGGCTATGGCATCGCCTATGGCGTGGATTTCTTCGCCAGCGCCGACGTGCTGGCCGAGAAGAGCGGCTTCGAGATGGTGAAGTTCTTCTTCCTGCTGACCTTCGCCGCTGCCATTCCGGCCATTATCTCGGGTGGTATCGCCGAGCGTGCGCGCTTCCATCCGCAACTGATCGCCACCGCATTGCTGGTGGGCCTGGTCTATCCCTTCTTCGAGGGCATCGCCTGGAACAACCGCTTCGGTATCCAGCCGTGGCTGGAAGCGACCTTCGGTGCAGCCTTCCATGACTTTGCCGGTTCGGTGGTCGTGCACGCTGTTGGCGGCTGGGCAGCGCTGCCGGCCGTGATCCTGCTCGGATCACGCCATGGCCGTTACAACAAGGATGGCGCCATCGCTGCCGCGCATCCGCCGTCAAGCATTCCCTTCCTCGCACTGGGCGCGTGGATTCTCGCGGTGGGCTGGTTCGGCTTCAACGTGATGAGCGCGCAGACGCTGGACAAGATGAATGGCCTGGTCGCGATGAACTCGCTGATGGCCATGGTCGGCGGCACGCTGGTGGCCGTCCTGCTGGGTAAGAATGACCCGGGCTTTGCGTATAACGGCCCGCTGGCCGGCCTCGTTGCCGTGTGCGCGGGTTCGGACCTGATGCATCCGCTGGGCGCGCTGGTGGTCGGCGCTGTGGCTGGTGCAATCTTTGTCTGGATGTTCACGCTGACCCAGAACCGCTGGAAGATCGACGATGTGCTCGGCGTATGGCCGCTGCATGGCCTGTGCGGCGCGTGGGGTGGCATTGCCGCCGGCATTTTCGGCTTGAAGGCCTTTGGTGGCATTGGCGGCATCAGCTTCATGTCGCAGCTGATCGGCACCGCGATGGGCATCGTGATTGCAGTTGTTGGTGGCTTGCTCGTCTACGGCGTGCTCAAGCGCACCGTCGGCATCCGGCTCGATCAGGAGCAAGAATATGAAGGCGCCGACCTGTCGATCCACAAAATCACGGCAACGCCGGAGCGCGAGTCGAGCTGGTAAAACTTGGCAGCGTGGCCGGCACAGTCCGGCCAGCTTTGTTCGGATGAAAAAAAAGCGCGGCCTTGGCCGCGCTTTTTTGTTGCCCTTGTCATGCCTTTCAGTCATGCAGGCGCTTGCGGATGTCCAGCGTATGGAAGCCGAACGCCCTGCCGCTGCGATGCGCGGTGAGGTCGGCAAAAAAAAGTTTCAGCGTGTGTGAGACCGTCGGGAACGCGAGGTCGTCCCATGGGATCTCGTGCTCGGCGAAGAGCTTCACTTCCAGGCTTTCGGTGCCGGGTGCGAAGTTCAGGTCGAGCAGGCGCGCAAGGTAGAACAGGTGTACCTGATGTACATGTGGCACGTTCAGCAAGCTGAACAAGTCCTGCAGTTCGATGCGTGCGCCGGCCTCTTCCACCGTTTCGCGTTGCGCTGCTTCGCCGGTGGTCTCGGCATTTTCCATGAAGCCTGCAGGCAGGGTCCAGTATCCGTGACGCGGTTCGATCGCTCGCCGGCACAGCAGTATCTTCGTATCACCAGCCAGGTCCCAGACGGGAATGCTGCCAATGACCATCTTGGGATTCTGGTAATGAATGATTCCGCAATGACCGCAAACATGGCGCATGCGGTTGTCGTCGGGCGGGACAAGCAGGGACACGGGTCGGCCGCAGTCGGAGCAGAAATTCATGGGTGTGGACACGGGTGGGCGCAGAGGCAGAAAGCGTTGGCGAGTGTAACACTCGCAGTGCGGCGCACATCTGATTTGCATTGCGGTGCAATACGTTGTATGATCTCATTCTTCAGACGCGGGGTGGAGCAGTCTGGCAGCTCGTCGGGCTCATAACCCGAAGGTCACAGGTTCAAATCCTGTCCCCGCAACCAGATACCCAAGGCCCGGATCCAAGATCCGGGCCTTGTTGTTTGTATGTCCGGTCTTGCTGGTTTTGTACCGCGGGGCAATGACATCACGAGGGGTTTGCCCTATAATCCGGCGCAATGTGGTTCCCAGCCCCGCGCCCAAGGCAGCAGGCGGCCTCCGATGGACCACCAGTCTTACCGGCGCATACACGCCAGCGGCCCCAACAACAATCCACAACGCGGCCCTGGTACGCCAGCATCACTTTCTGTTTGAGCCTGTGGCATCGTTGATGCAGGCCGTGATTTGATCTGCCCACTGCAACCAACCCGTACGACAAGAATCGTAGATGAATACCGCTGAGGCGAAAAAAGTCCTCGAGACCGCGCTGCTGTGCACGCATGAGGCCCTGTCGGTCAACGACTTGAAGAAACTGTTCATTACCGGTCACGAAGTCATTGCGGCACCGAAGCCTGCCACGGCGGCGAAGCCAGCCACCGAAGTCCCCGGCGCACAGGCGACGGATGAAGCAGCAGGCCGCGATGAATCCGATGCGGATCTGGCTTTGGCTTTGGATGCCGATGCTGACGGTGAAGCACCGCATGCAGGGTTTGCCGAAAATGCCAATGCTGCGGATGTCGCCGAAGGCATTGCGGGGGGCGAAGGCGCCGCCGAAGATGCGGACGCCGTCGAGCAGGAGGTCCTGATTGATGCCGATGCGATCAAGCAGATGCTGGCCGAGCTGCAGGAAGAATGGGCAGGCCGTGGCGTCGAGCTGGTGAAGCTGACCAATGGCTGGCGCTTCCAGAGCCGGGCCGAGATGAAGGTTTTCCTTGATCGCCTGAATCCGGAGAAGCCGCCAAAGTACACGCGCGCGACGCTGGAAACACTGGCGATCATTGCGTACCGCCAGCCAGTGACGCGTGGCGATATCGAAGACATTCGCGGCGTTGCCGTCAACTCGCAAACGATCAAGATGCTGGAAGATCGTGGCTGGGTCGATGTGATCGGCCATCGCGACGTGCCCGGCCGTCCGGCACTGCTGGCGACCACCAAGCAATTCCTCGATGACCTCGGTCTGTCGTCGCTGGAAGAATTGCCGCCGCTGCAGGCAGTCGGTCAGGAGCATATGCCCGGCGGGCCGGAAAACGCGATGCAGGCGATGGAGCAGAACCTGCAGGCGACGCTGGACCAGGCTAGCATCGATTTTGAAACGGGTGCGCCGGAAGCCGATGTCCATGTCGTCAGCGTTGCGCAAGCCGATGACGCTGATGGTCAGGCTGGCACCGATGACAGGGCCGACGACGCAGCACAAGCAGATACAGAGCAAGAAGATCCGGCAGGAACGGACGACGAAGCTTCCGTAGCAGAGCCTGAGGCTGTCTCAGGCGCGGAACACGACGAACCTACGCCAGAACCGAAAGATGACCAGTCAACATTCCACTGACCCGCAACAAGCAGCGCCCGATACCGCTGATAACGCGCAGGGTGCCGAAGCCGGGCAGTCGCAAGACAAGAAACAGCCGCGTCGCGGCGTTCGCGGGCCGCGTTCGCTGCGCCGCTCGCGCAATCCCGAGAAAACTGCCGAACGTGGCGACGCTGATGGCGCCGAGCAGGCCCGGGGCGAAAACGCCGCCGGCGAGCAGGCCGAAGGCCGGCCGCAACGTCAGGGCCAGCCGCGCCGTGGCAAGCAGAACGGCGATCGCAACCGCGTCGACAAACCCCAGGGCAATCAGGGCAATCAAGGCAGCCCGCGCGGCAAAGGCCGCCAGGATCAGCACAGTCGCTCGGGCCAGCGAGGGCAACAGCGCAAGGGCGGTAATGATGCCGACGCTGTCTTCAGCTACGTGACCTCGGACGATTTTGATCATCTCGCGACCGACGATGGTGCGAATCCGGGCAAATCGAAGGCGGTGAGGCGTGACCTCACGGCCGACGATGACGCCCCCAAGCTGCACAAAGTGCTGGCCGAGGCCGGACTGGGGTCGCGACGCGATATGGAAGAACTGATCATCGCCGGCCGCGTGTCGGTGAACGGCGAGCCTGCCCATATCGGCCAGCGCATCTTGCCGACCGATCAGGTTCGCATCAATGGCAAGCTGCTGCAGCGTAAAGTCAGCACCAAGCCGCCGCGCGTGCTGATCTATCACAAGCAGGCGGGCGAAATTGTCAGCACCAGCGACCCCGAAGGCCGTGCCACCGTTTTCGATCGCGTGCCGAACATGAAGACAGGCAAGTGGCTGGCCGTTGGCCGCCTTGATTTCAATACCGAGGGCCTGCTGCTGTTCACGACCTCCGGCGACCTTGCGAACCGGCTGATGCACCCGCGCTACGGCATCGAGCGTGAATATGCGGTGCGTACGCTGGGCGTGCTCGAAGAAGGCATGCGCCAGAAGCTGCTGTCGGGCGTCGACCTCGATGACGGCCCGGCCAATTTCAACAAGATCGTCGATGGTGGCGGAGAAGGCGTCAACAAGTGGTATCGCGTGACCATTTCCGAGGGCCGCAATCGTGAAGTGCGCCGCATGTTCGAGGCCGTCGGCCTGACCGTGTCGCGCCTGATTCGTACCCGCTACGGCGCGCTGACCTTGCCCAGCAACCTCAAGCGCGGCCGTTGGGAAGAGCTCGACGAGCATGCCGTGCGCAACCTGATGGCGGCCAGCGGCCTCGGAAGCAAGGCCGGCGGCGGCCAGAAACCGCAAGCCAAGGGTAAAGGCGGGCAAAAAGGCGGCCCCCGCCACGGCAACGTCAATGGCAATGTGAACGGTAACGTCCATGGCAACGTGATGGGCCAGGCCAACGGCAATGTGAATGGCAACGTGGCTCGCGGCGGCAAGCGCCAGGGCAAGCCGCGCCAGCCGGATCCGCTGCAAACGGCGCTCGGTTTCCCGGGCGCCGGCAATGGCGGCAACCGCAACCGCGGTGGCCAACGCCGCGGCGCCGCAGGCGCAGCAGCCAGCGTCGGTGTCTGGACCGGCGATCGTTACGGCGCCACTGGCGGCACGGGTGGCATGGGCGGAGGCTCGGGCCGCCGTCGTTCGCGCGGCTGATGACAGGTCCGGTGCCGGCTGCCCTGCGGCGGCCCGCGTCATGCCCCTGCAGTCGTTCTGGTTTTGATAAGGCCGGACTGCGCTTTGTGCATTGCAGTGCGGTGTCAAATCGCCTATAATCAGGCACTTAACAAAAGCCGCCGGCGTCCTCGCCAGCGGCGGCAACATAAAAAAGATGGGCAGATGCCCATTTTT
>JACCDG010082546.1_pt1 | contig 23133 bp, 24 predicted proteins | sample 7442471 | NCBI WGS metagenome assembly JACCDG01 (sample SAMN15323444, study PRJNA562643) | freshwater metagenome | isolation source: river surface water | place: USA:Blue River Watershed | collected 2017-08-17 | reverse complement strand
CGGCACGCACGTCGAGACGGTGCGGCACGTCGGGGAGATCGCGGACGATGAACTCGACCGCCGCATCGCTGAACTCGAAGCCGCCACGAAGCACTGACGCGGCGGCGGAACTCCGCGCGCTGAAGGTCGAGAAGCTGCGGCGGCTCGAGCTCCGCGCCGAGTCGCTCGGCGACTTCATCCCCCGCGTGTCGCCGGGGATGGTGCGACCCGACCACCTTGCGCCGGTGCTCGCGCTGTTCGAGCGCATCGCGCGCGGCGAGCGGGTGCGGGCGTGCGTGTCGATCCCGTCGCAGCACGGGAAGTCGCAGTTGGTGCTTCACGCGCTCGCGTGGCTCCTCGTGCGGCGCCCGACGTGGCCGCTCATCTACCTGACCTATCAGCAGGAGCAGTCGGACGACCAGAGCCACAAGGCGCGGGCTATCGCTCGCGCGGCGGGCGTCGACCTCGCGGCCGACCGCGCCAACCTCCGCATGTGGCGCACGAGCGCGGGCGGCGGGTGCCTCTTCACGAGCGTCGACGGCCCCGGCGCGGGGCAGCCCGCGCAGGTCGCGGTCGTCGACGACCCTTACAAGAACATGGCCGCGGCGATGTCGTCTGCGGTGCGCAAGAGCGTCAAGGCGACGTTCTCCTCCGTCGTGCTCCAGCGCGGCCAAGAGGGGATGTCGGTCATCGTCGTCCACACGCGGTGGCTCGAGGGCGACCTCATCGGCGACATCATCCGCGGCGAGTACGGCCCCGGGTGGGAAGTGGTGAACCTCCCGATGCTCGGCGTTCTCGACGGCGACCGCGTCGTCCCCGCGCCGAGGCCCTACGACACCGCGACGCACGTCCTCAACCCCAAGCGGACGCTGCCCGACGGGCGCGTGTTCGGGTGGTCGCTCGCTGGCGCCGCGGAGCTGCTCCGCTCACTGCCCGAGGCCGACGCCGAGAGCATGGGGCAAGGCAAGCCCCGCAAGCGCGTCGACGGGGCGCTGTGGTCGTGGGAGAGCATCACCCCGTGGCGGGTGTCGGCGGAGCCGCCGCGCTCCCGCTGCGAGGTGTTCGTCGACCCGAACCAGAGCGACGACGCGGTCGCGGCGAAGGCCGACGACGCGGGCGTCGTCACCATCTCCCGCGGCGTCGACGGCCGCGCGTACGTCCTCGACGACACGAGCGGCCACGTCGGCGTGACCGGCTGGGCTGCTCGTGCGGTCGGCGCGTACCGCAAGCACCGCGCCCACGCGATCGTCGCGGAGAGCGACGGCGGCGGGGCGATGGTCGAGAAGACCATCCGCGCGTGGCTGCTCGCCGAGGCGCAGGAGAAGGGCGCCGCCACCGGGCGCCACGTCGAAGCGGAGCGCATCCCCGTGCGGCTGGTCCGCGTCGGCGCCCGCGGCGACAAGCGCGGCAGGGCCGAGACCGCGCGGCACCTCTACGGCGACCCGCTCACGGGCGCGGCGTCGGTGGTGTCGCACGTCGGCCACCACGAGCGCCTTGAGCAGTCGATGACGACGCACGACTTCGCGACGATGAAGCGCAGCCCCGGCGACATCGACGCGCTGTCCCTCGGCCTCGCGGAGTTGATGCTCGCGAAGACCGTCAACGCCGCGCCGCCCCGCCCGACGATCACCCGCGCCGAGCGCACCGCAGGCTGGTAGTGCCCCTCACCCCCTCGACAGCCGAGCAGCTCCGCCTCGTCCCCGGCGAGGGCTCGCTGCTCGATGCGGCGCCGATCGCCGCGCTCGCGAACCGCCTCGCGCCCGCGCCGTACAACGACCGCTTTCAGTACCACTACGGCAACACCCTCACGCCGCAGACGGTGTCGGGCGTCCTCCAGAACGCGGACACCGGCTACCTGTGGATGCTCGCCGACCTGCTCGACGAGGCGCGCGAGCGCGACGGGCACATGCACGCCGAGCTCCAGAAGCGCGAGCTCCGCGTCGCGGGCTCGGATTGGGAGCTCGTGCCCCCCGAGGGCAGCGGCGCGGCGGGCGAGGAGATCGCGAAGTGGTGCGGGTCGCGCCTGCGCGAGATCGAGTCTCTCGGCGCGCTCTCGCGCGACTTCGGCAGCGCCATCGCCGACCTCATGGGCGCGGTCTACCAGGGCCGCGTCGGGCTCGAGGTCGTGTGGCGCGACGAGCGCGGGTGGATGGTGCCCGACGCGCTGTACTTCCTGCACCCGCGGCGCTTCACCTACGCGGCCGACTGGCGCCTGCGGCTGTGGGACGCGAGCGGCACGTCGCCGACCTCCTACCAGCCGATCAACACGGACTCGCCCTTCGGGATGTTCCCGGGGCTCCCGCTCGACCGCTTCCCGCCCGGGAAGTTCATCGCGCACAACCCCCGCGTCCGCGGCGTCATGCCGACGCGCGAGGGCCTCGGGCGGCTGCTGATCTGGTGGTGCACCTTCAAGCGCTTCGCCGTGCGCGACTTCGCGGCGTTCGCGGAGTGGGCGGGGCGCGGCCTCCGCGTCGGCTACTTCGCCACCGGCCGCGGGCCGATGGGCGAGTACCAGGCGACGGAGGACGACCGCGCGGTGCTGCAACAGGTGCTCGACGCGATGTCGAGCAGCAACGCCGCGACCTTCGCCGACACCACCAAGGTGGAGGTGCAGAACGCGCCGTCGAACAACGACGTGCACTCCAACCTCATCGCGCTCTGCAACGCCGAGCAGTCGAAGGCCGTCGTCGGCGGGACGCTCGGGAGCGAGAGCAGCAAGGGCGGCGGCACGCGCGCGCTCGGCGAGGTGCACGAGCGCAACGAACTCATGATCGCCCGCGCCGACGCGAACGTCGTCGGGTCGACGCTCGTGCGCGACCTCGTGCGCCCGATGGTGCACATGAACTTCGGCGAGCGCGCGCCCGTGCCGCGGATGCGGTTCTCGGTCGACCCCGCGCAGGACCTCGACGCGGTGGCGAAGCGCATCCAGATCTTCACCGGCCTCGGCGGCGAGATCGCGCAGGCCGACGCCCGCAACCTGCTCAACCTCCCCGACCCGGCGCCCGGGGCGCCGCTGCTCGTGGCGCCGACGAAGCGCACCGTCGAGGACTACCAGGGCGACACTGCGCCGCAGGGCGCCGCACCGAACGTCCGCCCGCCGCCGCCCGACCTGCGCCCGCGCCCCGCGGGCACCGAGGACACCGGGCGCTGACGCGCCCGCCTCCGCGCAACACCATGGCCCGTTACGACCACATCGACTTCCGGCCGCCGCAGAACGCCCGCGAGGCGGCGAAGCGCGCGCTCGAGATCCGCGCCGAGAAGCCCGAGAGCGAGCGCGGGATGACGCCCGTCGGGATCGCCCGCGCCCGCGACCTCATCGCCGGCAAGGCGCTGTCGCCCGACACCGTGCGCCGGATGCTGTCGTTCTTCGAGCGCCACGAGGTCGACAAGAGCGGCGAGACGTGGGGCGAGCAGGGCAAAGGCTACCAAGCTTGGCACGGCTGGGGCGGGGACGCGGGCTTCGCTTGGGCGCGCAAGGTCGTGCGGCAGATGGACGCGGCCGACGCCGCGGACAAGCGCATGAGCGACGCCGCGGGCGCCGACGCCGACCCAGGCGTCGCGGTCGTGATCCCGCTCGACGAGGAGACCGCCGCCTACGCGCTCCCCGGCGTCGACGGCGCGCACGTCACCCTCGCGTCCCTCGGGCGCCTCGGCGCGCTGCCGATGGGCGCGGTCGCGCTCGACGTGGCCCGCAGCGTCGTCGCGCGGTGGGCGTCGCAGACGCCGCCGCTGCCCGCGCGCCTGTCGGGCATGGGGCGCTTCCACGGCGCCGAGGGCGAGGGCGATGCGGCGTACCTGAGCGTCGACGCGCCTGGGCTCTCCGCTGCCCGCGACGCGCTCTGCCGGATGCTGCGCGAGGCGGGGCTGCCCGTCGCCGCGTCGCACGGCTTCACGCCGCACGCGACGCTCGCGTACCTGCCCGCCGACGCGCCGACGCCCGACGCGCCGTGCGCGCTCCCGCTCGCGCTGACGCTCGACGCCGCCGCCGTGTGGTGCGGCGCCGACCGCGGCACCACCGCGGCCCTCACGGGCGACGGAGACCCCACGACCATGGCCGACAAGCGCAAGACGCGCCGCAGCCCCGCCGCGCCCGCTGAGGCGCCCGCGACGACCCCCGCCGACGTGGTCACCCTGCGCGGCGACTCCGCGGAGATCACCTGCCGCGAGACCGCAGCCGTCGGGCAGAAGACGCGCAACCAGATCGCGCGCTTCGGGGAGTTCCGCGGCCACCCGCAGGGGCCCTTCCGCCTCGACGCGCGGGTGTTCGAGGACATCATCCGCAACCTGAACGCGACGGAGAACCGCTGCGTGGCGCTCGACTACGAGCACACCAGCGAGACGCTCCCCGACAGCGTCGCGCAGCACGGCGTGCCCGCGCTCGCGTGGATCACCGACCTCGAGGACCGCGGCGACGGGACGCTGTGGGGCACCTTCGAGTGGGTCGACCCCGTCGCCGTCGAGCACGTCCGCGCGAAGCGCTACCGCTACCTGTCGCCCGCGATCCAGTTCGGCGCGGTCGACAAGGAGACGGGGAAGCCGATCGGCGCGCGGCTCACGAGCGTCGCCCTCACCAACAAACCCTTCCTCGACGGCATGGCGCCCGTGACGGCCTCGGAGAAGGCGACGACCGCGAGCCTGACGCCGGGCGACGTGCACGTTCCAACGCTCCCCACGAGGACACCACCGATGAACGACGAGATGAGCGCGGCCCCGATGGGCGCCGCCGACCTGCCGAAGATGCAGCCCGCCGCCGCGCCCGCTGGCGCCCCCGTCGCCGACGCGAAGGCGAAGGCCGAGAAGGAAGCCGAGGGCGCCGCCATCGCCGACGCGAAGCGCGACGGCAACGGCAACGGCAAGTTCGCGCGCGAGTGCGCGATGGCGTGCGGCATGGCCGACATGGACTTCGACGCCGAGGGCGCCGAGGACCTCATCGTCCAGCGCATCCGCGGCATCGCGGAGCAGCTCGCGGCGATCCAGGAGCGCGAGAAGGCCGCGATGGGCGTCGCCGCCGCCGCGATGGCCGACCGCGTCGTCGCCGCCGGCCTCGCCCCCGAGGGCGCGCGCGAGCGCCTCGCGAAGCTCTGCCTCTCCGACCGCGAGACGTTCGACACGCTGTACCCCGCCGAGCGCGTCGAGGCCGCCGAGCAGGCGAAGCGCATGAGCGACGCCCCCGCGGCGGCGCCCGCGAAGCCCACGGCGGAGTCCCTGCGCGACGCGGCGAAGCCCGCCGTCACGCCCGCCGCCCGCGCGCTGCTCTCGGAGCACGTCGCCACGAGCGCGCCGCACCCGCCCGCCGTCGGCGGCGACGGCAGCGTCGCGGCCCGCTCCGCCGCCCGCGAGGCGCTCGCCTCGCGCCTCATGAGCGAGGGCAAGGCGAAGACGCACGCGGAGGCCGCGCTCATGGCCGACCGCGAGATCTCGAAGCACCTCGTCGCGCCCTTCGTCGGCGCCTGACCGCCACCCGCCACCAACCACCACAGGATCAATCGTCATGGGAATCGCCGACCGGAACCCGGGGCAGCTCGTCCCCTTCAACTGCGCCAGCGCGGCCGTCGCCGAGGGCGCGGTGCTCGTCATGGGCGCCACGAACGACGTCGTGAAGCTGCCCACCGCCGCCTCGTCGTCCGAGGCGCTCGTGGGCCTCGCCGCCTACCCCTGGAGTTCGTCCGCCAACTCGCCCGTCGACGCCGTCGTGAACGGCGTCTGGCCGGGCATCGCCGCGGGCACCATCACGCGCGGCGACCGCGTCGTGGTCGGCGGCGCCACCGGCACCGTCGTGTCGGAGTCGCTCACCACGCCGGCCAACGCGACGCGCGTCGGCATCGCGCTGGAGTCCGTCACCACGGGCGCGCGCGTGGCGATCCTCATCGGCAACGTCCCGAGCTTCTCGGGCACCGTGCTGAAGATGGTCGCGGGCGTCGGCGGCACCACCGCCAACTGCCTCGTGATCGCCGGCAACGGCACCGCCGTCCTCCCCGGCGGCGGGTCGCCGACCGCGGCGATCCTCGGCGTCGCGCTCAACACCGCGCTCGCGGGTGAGACCGTCTACGTCGTGACGAGCGGCACCGCCGTCGTCGTCGACAGCGGGTCGGGCGTCAACGCGAACGACTTCATCACGGCCGCCGGCACCAACGGGAAGGGCCTCACCGCCGCGCCCGCGGGCGGCACGAACTGCTCCGTGGTCGGCATCGCCCTCACCACCACGGCGGCGAACGGGAACATCACCGTCGCCGTCTCCCCGAGCCGCATCCAGGGCTGATCGCCCGCCACCTACACCACAGGACCACGAACATGAACCGCCCCCTCAACCGCGGCGTCCGCCTCCTCACGGGGAGCGGCATCGCCAACGGCAGCAACCTCGACCGCATCGCGACGACGATGAGCGACCCGCGCATCGCCCGCATGGCGACGGCGCCGGTGGTCTCGTCGCAGTGCGACGCCACCGTGCAGCGCTGGCTCTCCGAGGCGCAGGCCGCCTCCGGCTCGCTCGACGCCGCGTACAACGTGTGGCTCTCGCACGTCACCGGCCGCGGCTCGGCCCCGCACATGATGAGCCTGTCGCCCGGCGACGTGCACATCCCGACGATCGACCAGAACATCTTCGTCCTCTACCAAAACCGCGACTTCATCGCCGACATGGTGATGCCCGTCGTGAACGCGGCGAAGCTGTCGAACTACATCCAGCAGGTGCCCGTGGCCGCGATGCAGTCGATCGCGAACACGCGCATCGCCAACTCGCGCGCGCGGCCGAACCAGGTGCAGTGGACGGTCGACAACTCGCTGTCCTACAACTGCATCCCGCTCGGGCTCGTCGACTACATCCCGCAGGAGATCCTCGACGACGCGGACTCGACCGCGCTCAAGTCGACCGCGATCTACATGGCGATCCTCCGGTCGTTCATGGACCTCGCGCGCGAGGTGAACGTCGCGGCCGAGGTGTTCGGCGCGTCGAACTACGGCACCAACACCACGGCGCTCTCGGGCGCCGATCGGTGGGACAACCCGTCGTCGGACCCGATCCAGCAGCTCCTCCAGTACAAGGAGAGCGTGTTCTCCACGCCGAACGTCCTCGTGATGGGCGGGCAGGTGTGGCCGCAGCTCATGACCAACCCCGCGGTCAAGGGCTACATCTCGGGCCGCGCGAGCACGAAGTCGGGCGCCGTCCCGATGCAGGTCGCGCTGGAGACCATCGCCGAGCTCGTCGGCGTCGACAAGGTCATCGTCGGCCGCGCGAAGTACAACAGCGCGCAGGAGGGCCTCACGGCCGTCAGCGACTACGTGTGGGGCAAGAGCGCGGCGCTCCTCCGCGTCGAGCCGAACCCCGACCCGCTCATGACCGAGACCTTCGGCTACACCTACCGCTTCGGCGGCAAGGCGTACCGCAACGAGGTGATCCCCGACCGCCTCGGCGGCGGCGCGGGCGGCCAGTTCATCAAGCTGTCCACCTTCGAGGACGACGTCGTGATCGGCGGCGCGAACACCGGCTACCTGCTCACCACGGTGATCTCGTGAGCATGGACCCGCTCGCGCCCGCGGCGCCCCCGCAGGAGCCCACGAAGCGGCAGCTCGCCGAGGAGAACGCCGCGCTCAAGGCGCGCGTCGCGGAGCTCGAGGCGCAGGCCGCGTCGCTCTCCGCCGACCTCGCCGCCGCCCGCGAGGCCGCGTCGCGCCCCGTCGGCGAGGAGTCGCCGGTGCTGCTGAAGCGCCTCCGCTACAACGGCGTGCACTACGAGCCCGGCGCGCTCGTGCCGTTCGACCCCGAGGACCCGCCGGCCGGCTGCGGCGGGCTCGTCGAGGGCGTGCACTACCACCGCGCCCGCGTGCTCGTCGCGCGCTGACTGACCGCAGGGGGACGCCGCGATGGCCGAGATCGTCAACATCGTCACGCCGACCGACGTGATCGAGTGCCTCTCGACGCAGGCGTACAACCGCCTCTTCGCGAAGAACGGCGGCAACACGCCGGACACGTCGTACCGCGACCGCTGCATCGCGGAGGCGAACAGCGAGATCCGCGTGCTCACGCGCGCGGCGTTCCCCGACGGCCTCTACCAGACCGGCGACACGCTCGACCCGCTCGTCGTCGGGCAGGGCGTCAACCTCACGATCGCCATCGCCTCGTCGCGCCACCTCGCGACCGAGGAGACGAGCGGGTACGCGCGCCTCGGGGCGAAGGCGCGCGAGTTCTTCAAGAGCCTCAACCGCGACCGCGACGCGCGCGCGCCCGGCTCCTCGCAGGGCGCGCCGCTCCCGCGGCCGACGGTCAACAACCTCACCGACGCGCAGGGGCAGCCCACCAACCCCTACGTGCGCAACGCCTCGCAGCAGGACACGACGGGCTTCTGACGTGGGCGCGATCGTCGACGCGGTCGACGCGATGGAGGCCGCCATCGCGGGCGAGATGCTCCCGCTGATGCTCGACATCGGCGAGGGCGTCGCGATCGACGCGAAGACCGGCCACACGTTCATCAACCGAACCGGCCGACTTGAGCGCTCCATCAACCACGGCGCGGCGTCGGGCAACCTCCGGCGCGGCTACCGCGTCGAGGTGTTCGCCCGCGCGCCGTACGCGGCCTACGTCGAGGACGAGAAGGGGACGCAACCCGAGCGCGGGCGCCCCTTCCTGTGGCCCGCGTGGGAGCGCCGCGAGGCGTGGGCGGAGCGGCTCGTCGAGGGCGTCATCTACACCGCCGTCGCCTCGCTCCCCTGACCCGTGGCAAACGCGACCCTCGCCGACCTCGACGACGCCCTGCTGACGGCGCTCACCGCGCTCGTCGCGGGGCCTCCGACGGCGAACGCGCCCTTCGCCCTCGCGGGCCGCTACGCGGGTCCGACGACGAAGAAGGACCTGTCGAACGTCTGCCGCGAGCAGTTCCCCGCGGTGCTGCTGCGCTTCGACGGCGAGAGCGTCACGCGCGACATCCTGACGTGGGCCTACTCGGAGGAGCGCGGCGAATCTTCGTGGTCGGTGATCTCCGTCGTCGAGGACCCGCGCGAGGTCGACGAGGGGATGCGCGGCACGACGACGAGCCCCGGCGTGATGCGCTGCATCGACGCGGCGCTCGGCGCGGTCAACGCGCTCGCGGCGGCGAACACCTACCAGGGCATCACCCTGCGCGCGGTCGAGACGCGCCCCGAACTCGTCGAGGGCGGCGTCGTCTACGCCTACGCGACGCGCGTCGCCGCGCTGCGCGTGCTCCCGCAGGCCGACAACCCCGACCCCGCCGCGGGCCTCCCGCTGCTCAACCCGATGGTCGGCGACATCAACCTCACCGGCACGATCGGCGACCCCGACAGCGTCAACCCGCTCGTCGAGTTCGAGGCCGAGCCGAACCCCTGACGCCTCCCCGCAACCCCTGACCAGAGAGACCGCGATGCAACTCCGCATTCACGCCGTCGAAGGGCGCCTCGTGGCGTTCGTCGGCGCCGACGGGCACGCGCGCGTCGGGCGCTACGCCGCCCGCGACGCGCAGGGCAACCCGCTCGCCGAGGGCGAGCTCGTGCCCGACCTCGACCACTACCGCCGCTCCGCGCGCCGCGGCGACCTCGTCGTCGAGGAGGTGGCGTCGTGATCGTCCCCGGCTTCGCCGCGTCCTACAAGACGCCCGGCGTGTACCTCGCCGTGAGCCTCGGCGGCTCCGCCTCGTCGCCCGGAACGCAGCCCATCAAGATCCTCCTGATGGGCAACAAGATGGGGACGGCCGTGAGCGGGTCGTCGCCGACGATCGCGCTCCCCGCGGGCACGATCGCCGACGCGACGCCGCAGTACCTCGCGTCGGAGGGCGACGCGGGGACGTACTTCGGCCTCGGGTCGGAGGTGCACGACATGGCCCGCGCCGTGTTCGCGCAGTACCCCAACGCCACCGTGTACGGCATCGCCGTCGCGGAGGGCGGCGGGAGCGCGGCGAGCGTCGTCTGCACCTTCGCGACGACCGCGATGGCGGACTACACGATCCGGCTGCGCATGTGCGGCGCCGTGGTCGACGTGCCCGTCGCGTCGGGCTCGACCGCGGCGACGATCGCGACCGCCGTCGCCACCGCCACCAACGCCGTGACGTGGCTCCCCTACTACGCGCAGACCTCGACGGGCGCGGTGACGTGGACGGCGAAGTGCAACGGGCCGCGCGGCAACGACCTCGTTGTCCTGCTCTCGTTCGTGTCGTCGTCGGGCACCGAGACGCTCATCACGTCATCGAGCACCACGTCGCCCGGCGCGACCACCGGCGTGATGTCGGGCGGCTCGGCGAGCGGCAACCTCTACCGCTTCTCGGGCGGCACCACGCAGGACAGCTTCGCGAACGCGCTCTCGGCGATCACGCCGACGCGCTACCAGCGCATCGTGGGCGCCTGCACCGACGCGACGAACATCGGCCGCATCGCGACCTTCGTCGCGTCGCAGGCCGCGATCACGTCGCAGAAGCGGCAGCAGGCCGTCTGCGCGACGCTCGCGTCCCTCGGGACGGCGACGACGCTCGGGACGGCGACGATGCTCGCGACGGGGATCAACAGCGCGCGGACGCAGATCGCCTGGCACTACAACAGCCTCGTGCCCGCGTGCATGGTGGCCGCGCAGGTCACCGCCGCGCGCGTCATCGGCGACTCCATCACGGGCGTCGTCAACGCGCTCCCGGGCGAGGAGTCGGACCCCGACGCGAACCTCTCCGGCGTGCAGCTCGCGACGATCCCGATGCAGTACAGCGTCGACGACCAGCCGACCGACACCGAGGTCAACAGCGCGCTCAACAACGGCATCGTGCCGATCACCGCGAGCAACGCGCGCGCGGGCTACGGCGTGCTCTGCATGAGCATCACGAGCCTGTCGCTCGTGAACGGCCTCCAGAACTACAGCGTGCTCTACACGAACTACGTGACCGTGTGCGACTACGTCGCCGACGGCGAGCAGGCGAACCTCGCGGTGCGCTACGCGGGCTTCAAGCTCGGGTCGAACGACGCCAACGGCGACCCGCCGAAGGCGCCCTTCGTGACGACGCCGCAGCAGATCCGCGCGTCGATCCTCGGCGACCTCAAGGGCTACGAGGAGCAGGGGATCGTGCGCGACGTGGACGCGAACGCCGAGCTCCTCGCCGTCGAGCCCGACGCCGGCTCCCCGGGGCGCGTGAACATGAGCATCCCCGTCGAGCCGACGCCGTGGCTCGTGCAGATGGTCGGCACCGTGCAGCAGATCCAGAGCGTGTGACCGGAGGCTGAGACAACACCATGGCGATCCAGTACAGCAGGCCGGGGTACATCAGCGTCGGCGGGCGCGTGCTCCTCCAGGCGTCGAAAATCGACGTCAAGTTCGACAGCGGCAACAAGGACGTGGACACGCTCCAACTCGGCCGCGCCGGGCACTCCACGGGGCCGCAGAAGGTCAGCGTCGACGTGTCGTCCGCCGTGCCCGCCGCGGGCATCGAGGGCGACATCATCCAGCGGCTCGTGCAGGCCGGCACGCAGAGCTTCGCGATGACCTTCGCGGGCACGACCTACAACATCGAGGGCGACATCCGCACCGCCGGCTTCATGACGGACGTCGGCTCGCCCAACGGCACCGACTTCAACGTGAGCGGGAAGCTCCTCAACACCGCGAGCGCCGCGTGACGGACGTCGCGTCGCTCGCCGGCTCGACGCCGCTCGCGCGGCTGCTCGGCGGGTACATGCCGCCGCGCAAGCGCTTCACGCTCGACGTGCTGCGCTGCGACGCGGCCGGCGCCCCGGTGACGATCACGCTCCGCCTCGCGGTGCGCGCGATCTCCGTCGAGGAGACCGAGGAGGCGCACGCCGAGGCGGTCAAGTACCTCACCACGAAGGGCGGCCACACGCGCGAGGACTTCATCACGTCGCAGGGCGACTCCATCATGGAGGTCGAGCTGATGACGCAGGTCCTCGCGCGCGCCCTGATGGACCACGACGACCTCCGCGCGCCGTTCGCGAAGGACGCGGCGGCGCTGCGCGGGACGCTGTTCACCGACGAGATCGAAGCCTGCTTCCGCGAGTACAGCGCGTGGCAGGCGGAGCGGTCGCCGATCCGGGCCCTCCGCAGCGCGGACGAGCTCCGGGAGGTGGTCGACGCCCTGGGAAAAGGCCGAGTGGAGCGGACGTCGTTGCTGCGCTTCGATGTCATTTCGCTGACCGACATCGCGCTCTCACTGGCCGACCGGGTGCAGAAGCAGACGAGGCCGAACTCCTCGGATACCTCGCCGCCGAGCGAGTCGCCCGCGACTTCCTCGACGGGGTCGGAGATCCGGGTCGAGATCCCGGGGCAGTGAGCGCGGCGGTCACCGCCGTCGCGGCCCTCATCGCGCAGCAGCAACGCAGGTAACGCCATCCCCTCCGCGATCCTCAAGATCGACGCCGACACGTCGGGCCTCGCCCGCGCGCTCGGCGACGCCCGCGCGCAGGCGAAGGCGACGGAGCGCGCCGTCGGCGACGCCTTCCGCGGCATGGGCCGCTCCGCGGAGGGCGCCGCGCAGCGTCAGGCCGCGGCGGCGGAGCGCGCGTCGCAGCGTCAGGCCGCGGCCGCCGAGCGCGCCGCCGCGAGGGCGCAGGCCGCCGCCGTCCGCGGCGCGAAGGCGCAGGAGCGCGAGCAGGCGAGGGCGACCCGCGCCGCCGAGGTCGGGGCGCAGCGCGCCGCCATGGCCTACGTCCGCGCGGAGGAGCAGAAGCGCCGCGCCGCGCGCACGAGCGCGGAGGCCCGCGAGCGCGCCGAGCGCGAGGCGACGTCCGTCGCCCGCACCGAGGCCGCGAAGCGCAACCTCACCGCGGAGCAGGAGGCGCGGGTCAAGCAGCAGACGCTCGAACGCCTCACCCGCACCTACGAGGCCGAGGAGCGCCGCCGCACGGCCGCCGCGAAGCGCGAGCAGCGCGAGCGGGAGCGCGAGCAGCGCGAGCGGGAGCGCGAGGCGAGGCGAACGGAGCGCACCGCGGAGAGGGAGCGCCGCGGCACTGCGGCCACCATCTCGCAGGGCGTCACCGCGGCGGCGGGCGCCGCGGGTAGCTTCGCGTCGACGAGCCACGGGCTCATCCAAGACGCGCGGCGTTCCCGAGCGCAGGCCGACCGCAGCATCGCGCAGGCGGTGCGGGACTCGGGCGGCAACGAAGCTGACGTGACCGCGGCGCGCTCTCGCGTGCGGCGGTTCGTCAAGCAGACCGGCATCCCCTACGAGGACGTAGCCGGCGCGCTGGAGTTCGGGCAGCAGAGGGGCTCGTCGCTCGAGGCGATGGACAACGAGACGCGCGGGCAGGCGCTCGACCGATCGCTCTCCCTCATCCGAGAGGCGAACGCCGAGAACACGCCGGCGGGGGAGTACCTCGCGGCGAGCGGGCGCCTCCACGCGGTCGGCCTCAGCGGGCCCGCGCTGACGAACGCCATGCGCTTCGCGCTGGCCGCGGCCCAGAGCGGTCAGGTCGAGGTCGCGCAGATCATCCAGCAAGGGCTCCCGGGCGCTTCGCGTCTCATGGCGCAGCGCGCCGACGCGCTCACGCGCAACCCCGGCGAGACCGACGCGGCGTTCGAGGCCCGGCGTCAAGACGTTCGCCTCCGCGCCTTCCGCGAGTCCGTCGCGACGCAGGAGATTCTCGCGGCCTCGGGCGGCAACGCCGGACGCACGTCGAACACGCTCGCGGGCCTCCAGAACTTCATGAACACGCCGCGCCGGCAAGAGTTGGCGCTGACGAATATCCGCGCCGCCGAGAGCGCCGTGAACACCTCGACGCCGGCCGGTCGCGACCGCGCCGCCGCGCTCCGCGCGCTCTACGAGGGGGACACCGCGCTTTTCGAGCGCGACCCGACCCGCAACGGCAACGCGATGCGGCTGCGCGAGGGCGTCTCGCCGATCGAACTCGCCACGCGCGTCGCGCGGGCGACGGGCGGCGGGCAGGCGGGCGCGAACATCTTCGCGGGCGGCGGCCACGGCAACGCGCAGTCGTTCCTCAACAACATGCGCGACCTGATGGCCGTCCTCGGCGGCGAGCGCGGGCAGGCGATCAGCGCCGCGATGAACGCCGCGCCGCTCACGCAGGAGTCCATCACGGCGCGGCAGGCGGCCGTCGAGAGCGACGACCTCTCCAACCTCACGCGCGTGCAAGAGGCCGGCACCAACGCGCTGACGGACAACACCGACGCGGTCAACAGCCTCTCCAACCGCGTCGCGGATTGGGCGGCGGCCAACCCGCTGCACTCCACCGCCGCGACCGTCGGCGGCGGCCTTCTCGCGAGCACCCTCGGCCCGGCCGCGGCGAACCGCATCGGCTCGTGGGCCGCAGGTACGCGCATCGGCCAGATGCTCGGCGTCGGCGGCGGCGCCGCGGCGGGTGCGGCGGGCAGCGGAGGGGCTGCCGGTGCGGGCGGCGCCGCGCGAGTGCTCGGCGGCGTAGGCGGCCGTGCGGTGCCGATCCTCGGAGCCGCGATGACGCTGCTCAACGTCGGCAACGACATCCGCTCCGGCCGCTCCGCCGGGCAGACCGCCGTCGGCGCGATCGGCGATATGTTCGCGGGTGGCGCGAGCGTCGGCAACCTGCTCAACAGCGGCGGCCTCGCGAACGCGGCGCGCAACAACCCGCCGACGGCCGGCGAGATCGGCACGGCGGTCGCCGCTGCCCTCCGCGCGGCGCCCCTCACCGCCACCGTGGCCCCCACCGACGCGGCGCAGGCCGCGAGTCGCGCCCCCGCGCCCGGACGCTGACGCATGGCAACGGACTTCGACCGGCTCTCCGAGGCCACCTACCAGGGCGTGACGTTCCCCGTGAGCGACGCGCCCTGCGAGGGCGGCAACGACTTCGCGGAGCACACGGCCTACCGCCGCGCGGGCGCCGACATGGAGCCCACGGGCTGGCGCGCGTGGTCGGGCTCGCTGACGATCCCGTGCATCAACACCGAGGCGCTCACGCGGCGCTACGGCGTGCTGTGGCCCGACAAGCGCACGGAGCTGCTCGACCTCTTCCGCGAGAACCCGCGCGGCGAGCTCTCGCACCCGCTGCTCGGCAACCTCGTGGTCGCGATCACCGACGTGTCGCAGTCGGGCGGGAGCGACGTGCGCAACGGCGTGACGCTCACCGTCCGGTGGAAGGAGCACAACGCCACCCTCGCGCTCCGCAGCGGCGCGGACGGGCTCCCCGCGACGGACCCCGTCTCGACGGTGGTGACGCGCGCCGACGTCGCCGACGCCGCGGGCGCGACGCTCGCGGGCTACCAGCCCGTCGCGGCGACCGTCGACGAGCAGGCGACGTACCTTGAGGAAGCGCCGCGCGCGTTCTCCGAGGTCGCGGCGGCCTTCTCGCAGATGGAGGCGCTCGTCGCGTCGAACCTCGCGCTCCCGTCGGTGCAGGCGATCGGCGGCTACGCCGCGACCGTCGCGCTCCTCAACCTTCGCGTCGCGCTGCAAGGCTACAAAGCGCGCTTCACGCCGGGCGCGTCGAGCGTCCGCTACTTCGTCGTCCCGACCACCATGAGCGTCGCGGAGATCGCGGTCGCGGCGTACGGCGACGTGTCGCTCGTGAACCTGCTCTACGCGGCGAACGCCTTCCTCGACCCGCTGCAAGTCGGCGCGGGGACCGTCGTCACCGTGCTCCCGTCGAACTGATGGCGACCGACCTCACGCCGTACGAGCACCGCACCGAGCTCTCGCTCGCATCGTCGGGCGCTGCCCTCGACGTGTGGGACGAGTACGCGATCTCGCTGTCGATGCTCGAGCCCGGCAGCCCGTGGACGTTCACGTTCTGGCGCTCCGACGCCGTCGCCTCGGGGCTCGCCGGCAACCGCTCGACGCCGTGGGAGGTCATCACCCGCGGCGTCAAGGTGTTCGACCGCGTGCTCGTCACGATCGACGGCGCGGTGCAGTTGAACGGCCGCATCGAGACGCGCGCCATCCGCGCCGACCGCGGCGGCGGCGCCGTGGTCGTCGTCAACGGCCGCGACCTCGCGGGGCCCGCGATGGATTGGGACGTCGACCCGACGATCACGATCAAAAACACCGCGCTCTCCACGGCCGTCGAGCGGTGCTTCGCGCAGCTCGGCATCCCGGCGCACACCGTCGACAGCGCGGCGAACGTCGCGGTGACGGCGCGCGAGGCGCCCGGCCCCCGCCGCACCAACCGCCGCACGCGCCGCCCGCAGCCCGTCGACATCGCGCACCCGCGCCCCGGCGACCGCGTGTGGCCCTTCGTCGAGGGCATCGTCAAGCGCATCGGCTACCGCATGTGGGTCGCGCCGAGCGCCGACGGCGAGCTCGCGGTGGTGGTCGACGTGCCGAACGACACCGCCGACCCGTCGTGCGTGCTGTTGCGCCGCGAGGTCGCCAACGGCGACGGCGGCTACGAGGGCAACATCCTCGACGGCGGCGAGACCCTCAACACCCGCGCCGCGCCGACGACGGCGACCGTGTTCTCGGGCACCGCGCGCGGTGCGCAGGTCGACGCGCGGACGCGCTCCGTCACGACCAACGTCGCCCTGACGGACGACGCCGTCACGCGGGGGCTGGTGCTGCAACCGCCGCCCGAGCAGCCGCGGTACCTGCGCGACTCGCGCGCCCGCTCGCCGGAGCGCGCCGCGCAGACCGGCAGCAACGTGATCCTCGACGCGATGGCGAGCTTCCGCGTGTACGAGTGCACGGTGCGGGGCCACGGGCAGACCGTGGACGGCGCGCGGCGCCTCTACGCGATCAACACCGTCGCCCGCGTGCGCGACGACGTGTGCGTCGACGGCGACGGGCGCCCGCTCGACGAGGACATGCTCATCACGGGGCTGACCTTCCGCCGCTCGCGACGCGACGGCACGACGACGACGCTGACGCTCGTCCCCCGCGGCGCGCTCTCGCTGCTCCCGACGGAGGCCGCGTGATGCACGACGATTGGGACTCGGCCGATGTGGACTTCGCCCGCGTGCTCACGGCCGCGGCGTCGTCCTCGACGCGCGTGGTGACGGCGCAGGTCGCCGCCTCGGGCACCGAGTCCAACGTCGACGGCGAGACCGAGCGCGGCGACGCGGTGGAGATCCTCCAGCCCCTCGGGCTGATGGCCGTCCCCGCCGTCACGTCGACGACGCAGGCGCCCTTCCTCCGCATGGGCGATCAGATGGTCGGCCTCGCGATCATCGACAAGGGCGCCCCCGCGCAGGCCGTAGAGACCGGCGAGACGCGCGTGTACGGCGTCGGCTCCGGGAACTCGACGGCCAACTTCCGCGTGCGCAACAGCGGCGCCGTCGAAGTCAATGCGAAGGCGAACAGCAACGTCGCGCTCAACGTCGACGGCACCGGCGACGTGGTGCTCGACGGCGGCTCCCTCAAGGTCGCGCGCGTCACCGACGCGGTCACCGCGGGCGCGACCATGACGACGTGGATCGCCGCCGTGACCACGTTCGTCAACGGGATCGCCCCCGGCACCGCGGTACTCCCCACCGACTTCGGCACCATCGCGACGAGCGGCGGCGCCACGCACGTCAAGGCATGAGCCTCGTCTACGCCTATACGCGCCACCGCGAACCGACCTCGGGCGAGGTCGTCCTCTCGGGCAACGAATGGGAAGCGTCGCGCGCGCCGATGACCGAGGTCGTCGCGATGACGCTGCGGACGTGGGCGGGGACGTGCGCCGTCGACCCGGCGCTCGGCGTGGCGTGGGCCACCGTCAACCGCCTCGCGCCCGGGGCCGCCGCGACGGTGCAGTACGTCATCTCGCAGGCGCTCGCGCGCTACGTCTCCGCGGGGCTCATCACCGGCCTCGCCGTCACCGCGACGCAGAGCGCGTCGACGCGCATCGACTACGTCGTTTCGTTCAGCGACCCGCGCATGGACGGCGGGCCGCTCCGCATCACGGGAGCCTTCTAAGTGGCATTCACGCCCCGCACGATCGCCGAGATCCGCGACGCGCTCCTCGCCTACTGGGCGGCGGAGTACGCGGCCAACGGAGAGGTTCTGCTGACGACCCCGGGCAGCGACGTCTACCTCTTGGCCGCCATGATCGCGGTGACACAGAACGCCTGCGACGTGCAGACCGTTCAGGTGGCGCGCGACATCCTGCCCGATCAGGCGAGCGACGGCGCCATCGCCCGTTTCGGCTACGTGTACGGCATCCCCCGCGGCGCCGGCGTCGAGGCCACCTGCTCCGCGCAGGTGACCGGGGCGGCGCCCGCGACGACGTACCCCATCCCCGCGGGCACGCGCCTGGCGTGGACGAACGGCCTGCTCTACAACGTGCTGAACACGTCGGTGACGACGGACGTCTCGTCGCACGCGACGGTCGACCTCCGCTGCACCACCATCGGGGTGTCCGGCACGCGCGCCGTCGGCGACACGCTCACCTTTCAGTCCGCCCCCGCCGGCCTCAACCCGACCGCCACCGTCACCGCCTCGACGCTCGACGGCGAGGATCTGGAGCCCTACTCCGACTGGGCCCTCCGCATCATCTCGCGGCTGCGCGACCGCCCCGCCAGCGGCAACCGCGCCGACTGGCGCGCTTGGGTGTTCGCGTACACGGGCACCAGCATCGTCGACGTCTACGTCTACCCGCTGCTCCAGCCGCCCGACCCCTCGCCGGGCGCCGGCACGCCGGGCGTCCTCGGCTGCGTGACGGTCGTCGCCGTCGGCCCCGCGCAGGGCGACAGCACCACCAACACCCGGGTGGTACCCTACAACGACGCGAGCGGGCGCATCCCCGGCAGCCTCCTCCTGCGCATCATCGACTACATCAACGGCGAGCGCGACGCGGAGGGGAACGTCGTCGCCAACGGCACGCAGCTACGGCCCGTGACGATGGCCGACGGCAACTGGGTCGTCGAGGCGATCGGCACGGAGGAGATCGACGTCGAGGCCACGCTGACGGTCACCTCGGCCAACGCCTTCCCCTTTTCGGTCACGCCCGCCATCGCCAACACGTCCACCACCACGTCGATCATCGTCACGGGCAACTACGCCGCCGGCGGGATTCAAGACCTCTCCGGGCTCTCGGCGCTCGTCAACATCGGCACGGGCAACTACCGCGGCGGCTACTACCGCGTGACGCTCGGGACGGGCTCCTACGACGGCGGCGCGACGCAGACGACGTTCCCCGTCGACACGATGCCGGCGCCGCCTGTCTTCCCCGGCACGCTGAACGGCGCCCCCGCCAACTGGGACACGATCCGCGCGGCGGTCCTTGCGTACTTCGACGAGCTCGGGCCGTCGGACACGACGCCTCCGTCGCGGTGGCCGAACGAAGACGCGCAGGGGAGGTCGACGCTCTACCTCTCGGCCTTCGCCGGCCTCCTGACGGCCGTCCCCGGCGTGCTCTCGGCGACCGTGACGACGCCCGCGACCGTCACGGCGCCCGCGGCGCCGAAGACGGTGCTGACCCTCGGAACCTTCCTCGTCGTGCCGTGAGCGTCGTCCTCTTCACGACCATCACGGGCGACACGCTCTACACGGTCCCGTCGCCCGGCGGCTACGGCTTCATCTTCTCGCGCTCGAGCAACCCGAGCGGCGACTCCCTCCCAGCCGCCGTCCTGCTCCGCGACGGGCGCGTGTACCTCCTCCGTCCGGCGAGCGCGTACGGCGTGACGACCGCCGTCTACGTCTGCGAGACGCCGATCACGAGCAAGTTCGGTCAGGCGGAGGCGGCGTTCTGCAACGCGGTGTGGACCGCGTGGGCGGAGCACTTCGGCGCGAGCGGCTCCTCCCCCGAGGAGCTCTCCGTGCTCGCGGAGTTGGTCGGATGGGTGCTGGTGTGACTCAGATGCACCGCCCGCTGCCGCACGGCCGCCCGCCGCCGCACAGGTTCCGGCACGAGCCGCAGTTCGTCCTGTCCGTGCGGAGGTCGGTCTCGCAGCCGTCCTCACGCTGCATGTTGCAGTCGCCGAGCCCCGCCGGACAGGCGGTGACGCACGCGGAGCCGACGCAGTACCTCCCCGCGGCGCACGGCGCCCCGCACGCCCCGCAGTGGCTCGCCGACGTCGCGGTGTCGGTCTCGCAGCCGTTGGCGGGGTTGCCGTCGCAGTCGCCTCGCCCGGTGGCGCACAGGAAGCCGCAGACGCCCGCGACGCACGTCGCGCCGGCGCTGCCGTCGGGCACCGGACACGCGACGCCGCAGCAGTTTCCCACGGTCGACGACGCGCACGCATCCGGGCCCGCGTCGGGGGCCGGCGAGTCGGGCGGCGCCACGACGTCCGGCGGCGCGTCCGGCCCCGCATCCTGCGGCGGCCCGCAGCGGCCCTCGACGCACGCCTCGTCCGCACGGCACGAGCGGTTGCAGCCGCCGCAGTGCAGGGCGCTCCGGTACGTGTCCACGCACTCGCCGCGGCACTCGACGATCCCGACCGGGCACATGCAGACGCCCGCCACGAGCGTCCGCCCGGGTGGGCACGCCGCGGCCTCGGGCGGCGCGTCCATCGGCGCGGCCACGTCGGGCAGCGGAACGTCGTCGGCCGCCGTCTCCGGGCGCGCCGCGTCGGCGTCGGGCGGCACCGCGGCGGGCGGCTCTCCGCCGCAGGCGACAAGCAACGCGAGCACGGCGAGGAGCATGGTCCGCATGGTCGGATGCTACGCGCGCCCCCGCTCCGCGGTCGACGCTGCTCAGGCGAACAGCGCGCACAACCGACGACAGTTCACCACACGAGGCAGTTAGATTCTGCGCGCCGACGGCGTATAGACCTGCCGGACCGGCTTCTTGACCGGGAACGCAGGGGTAACCGGCCCTTCGGCCGGTCGCGCACCCCAAACACGACACATGCCCGGCCCCCCTCCGCAAGCCCTCCCGACCTCGTCGGCCGACCTCCGCGCGATCACCGTCGCCCTCGCGCGGCAGATGCTCGCGTCCGTCGGCAGCGGCTGGCAGGCGCCCAACGGCTCGAACAACGCAGCCGACGCGCTCGCCCTCGGCGCGAGCTTCGCCGACCTCCGCGCGGAACTCCTGCTGCTGTGGGACCAGATCTTCGTCTCGTCGGCGACCGGGGCGACGGGCCTTCTGTCGCGCTGGGAGGCCGTGCTCGGCGTGCCGGTCGACACGACCCTCTCCGACGCTGGGAGGCAGGTGCGTCTCCTCGCGATCATGCGGAGCGCCATCGAGGGCACGCCGCAGGGCATCGAGAGCGCCGTCTCCGCGTACGCCGGCTCGTGCACCGTGGTCGAGGTGCCCGTCACCGACGTGCAGCAGAGCAACCCGCCGCTCTCGCCGCAGCCGCGGCAGGTCTTCTTCTTCGCCGTCATCGTGCCGCTCGGCGTGGTGGTCGCCGCGCAGAAGAACGCGCAGGTCCGCGCGATCGTCGACCGCATGAAGCCGGCGCACACGAACTACAGCGTCACCAACGCCGTCGGCATCAAAGCCGAGACGGCCGACAACCTCGCGGAAGTCACCGCGGTCGGAGCCTGAGATGGCGTCTCGTCTCTACACATCGAGCATCGGTCAGCTCATCCCCAACGTCTTCCTGAACTACGTGCAGGACCTCGTCGGCTTCCTGCGCCCGGCGAAGTACGGCGCCCTCTCGTCCATGAGCCCCGGCATCGAAGGGCGGCTGTGGCAGGCGACCACGGACGTCGCCGACAACAACCTCCTCCAGGTCGACAACACCGACATCAGCGTCATCAACACGGGCGTCTCGCCGATGGCGCTGACCACGGGCTCGATCAGTTGGTACGACCGCGAGATCCGCGGCTTGTACCGCAACTACGCGGGCTCCGGCGAGCGCCCGGGGCAGGCGAACGACTACCTCTTCGGCGCCGCCGCCCCGGTGGTCTTTTGGGGCTACCTCGGGCGCGGCGCGCTCGACGGCGGCGGCCTCTCGCCGAGCGCCAACAACCCGCCGGTCCCCGCGGCGGGCACGTCGTGGGCGGTGCAGATCGGCTACCCGAGTATCACCGGGCTGTGGCTCTACATCGATCCGGCCGACGGCGGGCTGCGGCTCTACAACGACACCGGCTCGACGCAGCGCACGCCCTCGCTCTGGTTCGAGGCGACCGCGCCCCTCGGCGTCCGCCCGTAGCCCTCCCCCTCACGCACAACCCACGGCGGCGCCCGCGCATCCCGCGCGAGGCGAGCGCCCCACCACGTCCACGGAGACACCACCATGTCCGCAGGCTCCCCCGGTTCCCTCCCCGAGTCCGTCAGCGTCAAGGCCGCGCAGACCATCACCGGCGCCAAGACCTTCACCGGCGCCACCGCGATCACGGGGGCCGCCACGCTCTCGGGCGCGACGACCGAGATCAGCAGCGCGACGACCACGCTCTCGGGCGCCGCGACGAACATCACGAGCACCACCACGACCATCTCGGGCGCGCTCGTCACGACGGGCGGCATCACCGGCGGCGTGCGGCAGCTCCTGCCGTTCGGGATGCTCAACATCGCGGCGGGCGACAACGCCACGCCCGCGAGCTCGACGCCCGTGCAGATCTTCTGGTGCGCGGCCTCGGGCCTCACGACCTGCGGCTTCGTCGCGATGCGCGCGGGCTCCGTCGTCGGGCTGTCGGCCAACCTCAACACCGCGGCTGCGGGCTCGAACCTCATCGTCGGCGTCTACAAGAACGGCACCATCATCAACGCCTCGGCGATCGTCACCCTCGCGAGCGGGTCGAGCGACGTGAAGGCGAACGGCACCTTCGCCGCGGGCTCCTACACGTTCGCCGCTGGCGACGTGATCGACGTGCGCATCCGCACCGGCTCCGGGTGGTCCGCCACCACCGCGGACGCCTCCGTCTCCGTCGAGATCGCGACCTGACCGGAGCGGCTCGCGACCCATGAGCACCAAGCCCACCGCCGGCCCGATCACGCTTCGGGCCGCGTCCCTCACCCTCGCCGCGTCGAGCGCCTTCACCGACGTGAAGGGCACCGTCTCGTCGGACCAGGCCAACGGCACCACCGGCGCCGTGCGCCTCGGGCAGATGAACGTCGCCACCGTGCGCATGTCCTACACGCGCGACGGCGGCAGTTCGTCGGGCGCCCCCATCGTCCGCGTGTACGGCTCGCTCGACGCGACGACGACGGACCCCGCCTCCGTCGCGCACTGGCAGCCGATCATGATCCTCGGGTCGACGTTCACCGCGGGGCAGATCGACGTCTACCCCGAGGCGCAGGCGCTCCTCCCGTCGGCCTCGGGCACCACCACGTTCGGCACGCACGCCGTCGACGTGTCGCTCTTCAACTGGGCGCTCGTCCAGATCGCGGACCAGGACGGCACCAACCCCGGCGCCGTGGCGGACGTCG
>JACCDG010085448.1_pt1 | contig 23147 bp, 26 predicted proteins | sample 7442471 | NCBI WGS metagenome assembly JACCDG01 (sample SAMN15323444, study PRJNA562643) | freshwater metagenome | isolation source: river surface water | place: USA:Blue River Watershed | collected 2017-08-17 | reverse complement strand
CTAATTACTGCTAATGCATCTGCTGCTGCTTGAGAATATTTTTTTTGATGAAAATATATGGCTACGATGAAGTAAAGCTTCATACAATAGCTCTGATTTATATCGAGAATTAATAACTAAATTAAGATCATATTCTGCTGCTGGAAAATCTTCATTTTTGAGTCTACAAATTGCTCTGAAAAATAAAGTCCGAACCCTTTCTGTCCAAACTAATGTCAGCAAGGCAATGCTGTAATCAAGTTCTGCTTCCGTGTATTTGAACATATAAAGTCGTGCATTACCACGCAACAACAATATAGGCTCTTTAAGATAAGAATACACTGTGGGCAAATTTAACTCTAAGGCATCTAGTGCTTGAGTTGTATCAGTTTCAACTTCTGCATAACGATTTAAGTTAAAATTTTCTTTTGCTTTATTATAAAAACTAATCGCTACTCTTACTTGATGCAATATTTCAGGGCTAAAAGATGCTAATAAAAGTGTTGGAGTTTCAAGTGGAATCACAGAATGATCGCTATCCACGGATAATGATCTAGCGAGATCATCCAGACTTTGTGTGCTGCTATGAGGCATCTATTGTTTGTCGCTTTAATAAATAAGAAAATTCAAGTAAAGATACTATCACACTTACTAACTATTTTCTAGAATATAACGACAATAATTTAGGCCTTAATTTTCAGTTACTTACCCTCGCCCAGCATAAAATCAAGCTTGGTGTACTTCATGTAGCCATCCAGATTAGTTTTATAGGTCTCAACTTCTTGCAACAGATTTACAGCTTGAGACATATAAGTAACACCAGAATTATACATATAGCCTAAGTATTTTATAAAAGGATCATCAGCACTGAGTGTGATAGTTGTTGGTACCTGTTTGGTTTCCATGTCTATGGGGGCCTTAAATATATAAATAATATTAGTATTATAACGGCTATTTATATTTTATGAAGTGAGTAATAATAAATCTACAACGAGAACTAAGTGTGATTTAGTTCTCATTAACAATGATTATCTTAAATCAGGAACAGTAGGATCCGCCTCCTGGGATGGTGTTTCGTTTGGCTTTGGCTTTGGCTTTCCTCCTGCTTCTAAAGCTGAGCCTTGTGCTCGCCCAAAACTAGCTAAATCTGATTGCTTTACTGGAGCAGTAACAACTGGATCAGGTGCACCGTCTGTAGGTTTAGGTGGGTCTTTTTCTTTAGCCCCTTTAGCTTTGCTATCAAAACCAGATTCATTTTTCTTGAGCGTTTTTAATCTTTCTTCAATCTCATCAAGACGTTGCTGTACTTTTCCTGTATCATTACTCCATTTATCAATACCCTGATATTCTAATTCTTCACCTTTATTGCACTTGAGATTATGTACAGCAGTCCCAAAATTAGCTATAACTGCCTTGAAATCAGTATCATTAATACTTTTTGTAATCTCAATAAGAGCTGCTAACAATGCAAGAAATCCACCTTCTCTATTTAATATATCCAAAGCTTGCTGGTGGTGTTTTTCGTGTTTTTCTTTTGTATGCTTATTATCCTCTAAGTACTGCTTTAATTTTTTTTTCTCAAACTCTAAATCTTCTTCGTCAGTTGGAATAAGATCTGGCGCTAACGTACGTCTACTGCTGGCTGCTTCTTGAGGAAGAGAATCAGGAGGCAGTTTTGGGGGATTAACTGCATTCTTTGGTCCTTCTCCAGCTCCGCCTTCGGGTCTTAATTTCAATTCAGTTAAAATTTTCATTGTACTACCTCATATTTAAATCTAACATCTATTGCGATGACTTTGCAGGTGGTCTTGGTTTATGGTTCTCTGGCTTATAAGGGTCCACGATCGCTGGACGCTTAGTGTCATCTAAATTCAAAAAAGTATTCAACTTCTTAAGACAATCAGCTACTCGCTTATTTATTAACTCTGAAGTGGCCACTGCTTGTAAGCTAGCGTCCGTAACATTTATATACGCTTTAAAGTTTTGATCTGTGTCGTTTGCCATATATCTGTTTCTATAATAATCAAATAGTTACGTCTTAAAGTTAACAGCTTACTTAAGATTAATGCTCAAAGTATAGCAGATTCGGTTATTTATATCGAATTTACCCCAACTTAAAGCCTCCTCCTCTAGCCAGCCATCAATCATAAGCTCTTAACAAGCATAATAAAGCATAATACCTTAAGTTTATATTAATTGTTTATGAGAGATTTGGGATACAAAATCCCTCTCTGTTCGCTGCGCTCACCTCTCACTTTATAAAAGGGAGAAAGTTATTTGCTTCGCAAATAATGCCAGAATGAAATCAGTGCTGTACCGATAGTCCAACCCACTCAAATCTTCATAGACCCAGAAAAAGAACTGCCTTCTATATCATCAAAATAAGAACCAAAATACTGTTCGTCATCTTGAGCTGTGGTGGGTGATGGTTGTTTAACCTCTGGTTGGGCTGAAGCAGTCATTTGAGATCCCATCTTATAACCCACACAAGCAAGAGTGACCACTGTAGAAGTAGGATTAACATCTAGAACAATATCTTGCTCTTCTAATGCTAATAAAGCTGCTTCTTCTATAGCATCACCAGGACTGCTGACTTTAACACCTGTAATTCTTCTAGTGCGCCGTCCTGTGTTATTTTTTTTAAGATTTCTCTTTCCCATCATATGCTCCATTCAATTTTTTATTTTTTAATCTATCGCTGCAATAACATCCCGTACTGGGGCAAAACTTTTACGATGAATTATAGTAGCTCCATAATTTTTTAAAGCCGTCATATGCTCTTTGGTTCCATAGCCTTTATTCTTGGCAAAACCATAATTTGGGTATAGCTTGGATAATTCCAGCATTTCTCGATCACGTGTAACTTTGGCAACAATAGAGGCAGCGCTAATACAGTGCTCTAGTCGATCCCCCTGAATAACACTCGCCGCTGGTATACTCAACCCTTTCGGTAGTTTATTGCCATCAATTAAAACGAATTCTGGTGGGATACTTAAATTTTCTATTGCACGCGTCATTGCTAATAAACTTGCTTGCAGTATATTAATCTGATCTATTTCTGCAACTTCAGCTCGTCCAATAGAATAGCTAATTGCTTGATCAATAATTTGAATAAAAGCACTCTCCCTTTGGGGCTCAGTCAAAGTTTTAGAATCTGCAAGATAATCGATTTGGTATTTTTCTGGCAATATAACCGCGGCAGCAATAACAGCGCCTGCCAAAGGGCCCCTACCGACCTCGTCACAACCGGCTATTAGTTTATACTTAGTCTTATAATAATTGTAATTTTTATTTATTATTTCTGCTGACAAGAAAGATCCTTATGGGATAATTGTTATGTTTTTTCTATTGCCTCTACTACCATTTGCTCATGAGTTTTATTTGTCCCTGTTTGCAAAAACTTTTGTAACTCTAACCAACGGTTTGATAAATTGTTATGCTGCTTTAGTTCTTCCATTACAGCATTGGTAAGATTATCAACTGTTAATCTTGATTGCAAGAACTCAGGCACGATTGGTTGGCCGTAGATCATATCAGATAATATATTAGGCATAGCAATATATTTTACTTTAATTAATAGCCTAAATAATAACTCATTAATCTTAGAGACTTTGTATCCCACCACCATAGGTACACCCAATAAAAACGCCTCCATAGTAGTGGTCCCAGAAGCACACAAGATCAAATCTGATGCACGCATGACATCTAATGATGTCAGGTCATTGTATTGATATAATTTAATTATGTTTATAGCTTCTTTTAGTTTCTTTCTAGAATCCGTATAGACTTCTTGGTTTTGTTCACGTGGCTGCCTTTCTATCCAGTCTTGATCAGCAAAATATTTATTATAATTCTCTTGCCAAATATTAAAGATTTTTTCACTTACTATGGGAATAAGAAACTGAATACCAGGATTTTGGTCGAGCAGATTTTGTGCGGCAGCTAAAAATACTGACGTAAGGGAATTTATCTCGCCCGCCCTACTCCCAGGAAAAAGACTGATTATAACTCTATCTTCTAATTGCAAATCCCCGCTAGAATTAAAGATTTTATTTAAACTATTTTTTTTATCGAGCTCTGTTCTATTGATTAACTTATCTGCCAGTGGATGCCCGACATAGTAAGCAGATATATCTTTATCATGATAGATTTTGGCCTCAAAAGGGAAAATACACAAAACTGTATCGACAGACTTTGCTACTTTATAAATTCTTTTAGGTCGCCATGCCCAAACAGTAGGACTTACATAATGCACTGTTTTAATATTTAAATTATTTTTTCTTGAGTAGTCTTTAATCTTTTTAGCAACGACGAGATTAAAATCAGGGGCATCAATGCCAATAAATAAATCTATTTTAGCTTCTAACAATTGCTCTACCAGATTATTTTTTAATTTAATAAACTCAGGCAGTCTTTTTAATACATTAAAAATACCAATAACTGAAAGTTTTTCTATTGGATAAAGTGAAACAAGACCTGCGGCAATCATTTTTTGATCACCGATGCCAATAAATTTAGCATGAGGATACTTAGATTTTAGTTCTATAATAAGATTAGCACCTAGATTAGCTCCGGAGTGCTCACCTGCGACGATGGCAATAGTTGGGGAAGAGGTTTTGAACATGTTATGTCCTAATAATAGATTTAATGGCAGAATTAAAATTCTCCCTCACCCCTACCGCTCTGCCAGCCACTAACTTAAATATTTTTCTGAACCCATTCTGGGAGAGGGCCTGAGTATAATTCACATTCATAGCAGACGGCAGGATCTGCAAGCTGCTAATATATTTAACCTTCATTGCAAAATGCACGGACTGCTCCCTCTCCCAGCCCCTAACTTAAATATTTTTCCGAACCCATTCTGGGAGAGGGCTGGGGTGAGGGTTGCTCTAAGCGTTCGCAGAGTCACAATCTTCAGTGTACGCTTGCTGACGAGCGCGGCTCTGATTTGAGAGAGGCCTACCGCAACAACCCACGCTCAGATTTTTTAATAAATTCTATCAATGAGCTAACTTCTGGTACATCCGGGTATCGTTGTAAAAGCACATCGCATGCATCTTTTAAAATTGCACCACTACGATAAATAGTTTTATACGCCTGTCTTAATATCAAAATAGTTTCTTCAGTAAAATTACGTCGCTTAAGACCAATCGCGTTAATACCTCTAATACTCGGTTCTGCACCAGCTACAAGCATATAAGGCGCAACGTCCTGACTAATTGTGCAACGCATACCTAGAAAACTATGGGCGCCTACTCGACAAAACTGATGAACACCAGCAAAACCACTTAAGGTCACAAAGTCTTCTAAGATCACATGGCCCGCTAAAGTAGCATTATTAGACATAATAATGTTATTAGCCAACATGCAATCATGAGCAACGTGACAATAAGCCATAATAAGATTATTATTGCCTATTTTAGTTATGCCTCCACCGTAAGATGTACCACGGCTGATTGTGACATATTCTCTAATTGTATTGTTATCGCCTATTTCTAATACAAAAGCTTGTTCTCGAGAAAATTTATCTTGTGGATCAATACCAACCGATGCAAAAGGATAAATCTTATTGTTTTGGCCCATCTTGGTATTTTTATCAATGACAACATGATCACCTATGACACAATTATTACCTATGGTTACATTTGGCCCTATTCTTGTCCACGGACCAATAGTAACATTATGTCCCAATTCAACAGACGGATGAATAATAGCACTGCTATGGATTTGGTTCGCAATAACTTCACTCATGCGCCAACCTCTATGTTTCTGTAAGCTGACAACATATCTGCAGAACAAACCACGCTATCTCCAACTAGAGCTTGGGTTGAAAATTTTGCCAAGTCTTTTTTGTATTTTACAATTTTAGACTCAAGAATTAATTGATCACCAGGTTCAACTACTTTTTTAAATCTGACATTATCCATCCCTGCAAATAAAAAAGTACCTTTTTCTGGCTGGACATAACCATTCAAAGCATCATGCTCCATCGAATAAATAAACAATAAAGCACAAGCTTGCGCCAGACTCTCTAGAATCAACACGCCAGGCATAACTGGTAACTCTGGAAAATGTCCTTGAAAACAGCATTCATTACTAGTAACGTTTTTTATCGCAACTATATTGCTGCCCGTCTCTAAAGTTAAAATACGATCAACTAATATAAACGGGTGTCGATGTGGTATCTTTTTTAAAATTTCTTGAATTCTTATATTAGAAAGAGTCTTATTCATGTTTTTCTTTAACTAGTTGTTTTAACTGCGTTACATATTTATCTAGATTTTCAAAATGAATTGTAGCCCGTCGCCATTTTAAATAAGGGATTACAGGACCGGTTCCTGAAGCATAAAAACCAGGTTCAGTAATATCTTGTCCTACTGTTGAAAAACCAGCAAGCTTCACGCCATCAGCGACTTTGATATGACCTGAAATAGCACTACCGCCACCAAAGGCACAGTATTGACCAATATGAGAGCTACCGGCAATACCTACTTGTGCAGCTATAATGCTATGCTTACCTATGACAACATTATGAGCCACTTGAATTTGATTATCGAGTTTTACACCCTCTTCAATAACAGTATTTTCTATTGCCCCACAATCAATAGTTGTATTAGCACCAATCTCAACATTATCAGCTACTACAACAGCGCCTAGTTGCGGAACTTTTAGCCACGTTTTTTCATCAGTGAATGCGAATCCAAAGCCATCGGAACCAATAACAGCTCCGCTGTGAATAATAACATTTTTACCAATCTGTACACCATTATATAGAACCACTTTTGGATAGATTAAAGTTCCTTCACCTATCACACAATTATCACCAATAATCACGCCTGATTTAACAATAACATTAGGACCTATAGTCGCGTTATTGCCAATCACTACATATGCACCAATAGTTACAGATTTATCAATATGACAATTCTCACCTATTACTACAGTAGAATGGATAACAGGAAGAGAATTAAGTTTATTAGAATCATTAAATAAAGTAGCTAATTTAGCATAAGCTACGTGGGCGTTCTTTACTACTAAACATGCTGAATGCGTAATTAATTCAGCGTGCTTATCAGAGGTAATAATAACACCAGCTTTTGTAGCCAGCAAATCATCACGGTATTGCGTATTTGTATAAAAAGACAAGTCAGAAGTTCCAGCATTTGCAAGCGTAGCTACTCCGCTTATTGCTAAATTTGGATCTTGATTATTTAACTTTAAATCAGCTGAAATATACTCAGCTAATTTTTTCAGATTAAAACTTGTCTTCATTTGGTTTACAACAATTATGCGTTTTTAGTTTTCTTAGAGCCTTTAGCATTGCTAGCAGTTTTAGCAGCTACTAAATCTTTGTAAGCTTTAACTACTTGATCAGTGATATCAAACTGTTCACTAGTAAATAATGTTACATTTTTAGCTATTACCATATCATATTTATTAGCGCTTATAGTATTAACAACCTTGGTTAGATCATCTAGTTTTATTTTTAATTCTTGTTGACGTTTTTGATTTAAATCATCATCAAATTTCTTCGCTTCTATTTGTAATTGATTCTGCTGTTTAATCAACGAGTCTTTCGCCTCATCGACTTTTTTAGCGGTCATAATATTAGCATCTTTTTGCAATTTATCTTGGTCATCTCTAAATTTATTGACCATTTTTTGAATGTCAGCTTGGCGATCTTTAAATTGTGCTTCTAGTTTAGTATTAACTTCTTCTAAAAATTGTTGTTGAAAAACACCTATGTCTACAACTGCTACTCTTAAACCTGATGTAGGTACGGCTGGTGTTGTAACTGAAGCAACGGGTACACTAGGAGTCGCTTGTGTTGCAGCAGTAACACCAGAATTAGTTATGCAGCTCATTAATATTAAATTTGCAGCTAATATATTGCGTATATTTTTCATGTCTACTCCTAAATTAATAAAATCTATTATACCCTTAAATTTTCAAGCTGCAGGATTATCATGCCCTTTGTCTTACAACAAATTAAACTGCAACAGCGAACCCAACCTAGACTTAGCTTCCGCAAATTATATAGTATCTATAATCTAGAAGCTAGAGCCGAAAGCAAAGTTAAAGCCTCGTAACTGATCATCTTTTTTATGCCTAATAGGCACAGCATAACTTACTGATAAAGGCCCCATAGGCGACAACCATTGTACTCCGACACCGGCAGCTGCCCTAATCTCTTCTGGTTTTATTTTATTTTTAAAAACATTACCAGCATCAACAAAAACTGAAGGCCGCCAAGAAGCATTAGGAGCAAACAATTTTGGCATGTACATCTCAACAGTACCTTGCAGTTGTGTGCCACCACCAAATGCCTGTCCTCGTGAGTCAAGAGGCCCTAGAGAGTTTTGCACAAAACCTCGTACACTACCTGTTCCGCCTGAATAATAATGCTCAAAGAATGGTAAATTGTCGTTATTATAACCATTTTTGTAGCCAATACTGCCCTTTAAATGCAATATAAACTCATTGTAGACCGGGATATAATACTTAGTTAAATTATAAACTTGAAAGAAATTAATATCACTAAAAGGCACGGTTATTGAACCACCCAAATCGTTACCCCAGCCTTTAGTGGGCATCAAAGCACGGTCTAAACGATTATGACGCCAACTTAAAGCGTATGGGAAAATATTATTTGAGTTATGATGCTTAGCCCTAAAAGCTGTAATCTCAGCAGCAGCTTTAGTTGGCGATACTACCAAAGTTTTATTTTGTGCACCTATAGATGTTCTAACCACATCATACATTGACATAGGTAAGCTTAAGCTTAAGTCAAAGCCATACATATCTAATCTATAATCAGTGACATCTAGCTTTGAAAGTTTAGTTTTGTTATAAAACAGATCATACCCTAATCCGATGCCATCTATTGTAAAATACGGATCAAAATAACGCATGTTATAGTTAACAACTGCCGGGCTTTTATTGAAATCTAGAGCAACACTTTTACCAGTGCCAAAAAAGTTATCTTGGCTTAGACCCAAGTTAAACATAACGCCTTCAGCATCAGAATAACCCAAACCACCATTTAAATGGCCAGTGTTAGTTTCTTCTAAATTATACTTGAGATCCACTTGATCATTATTGCCCGGAACAGGTATGGTCTCAACATTAATGTCTTTGATATAGCCTAGTTGATAAAGTCTTTGCTTAGATTCTTCAATTTTTTCACGTGAGATAAACCCACCTTCCATTTGCAGTAATTCTCGGCGCAGAACTTGATCTTGAGTTTTTACATTACCAGCAAAATTTATTCTACGGACGTAAACTCGACTACCTGGTTGTATAAAAAATGTTACATCTACTATTTTTTTCTCAAAATCAATATTTTTATTAATCTCTACTTTTGCAAAAGAATAGCCTGAACGCCCTAGGTTATTCAAAATCTCTGTTTCAGCGTCTGAAATCCTTTTAGCAGAATAAATTTCACCACGCTTGATATCTACTATTTTCTTAAGTTCCGGATTGATATGATGGTATTTGCCGCCTATATTAATATTACCAACTGAATAGACGTCACCTTCTGTAATCTGAACAGTAATATAAACATTCTTCTTGTCTGGTGTTAACGATATCTGTGTATCGTTAATTTTAAAGTTCAAGTAACCACGGTCTTGATAAAATGATTTTAACCGTTCAAGATCACCTGAAAGTTTCTGTTTAGAGTATCTATCACTTAATGTAAACCAGGAAATAACACTACCTTCAGACAAGCTAAACTCTTCTAATAGTTTGGCCTCTGAAAAATCTTTGTTACCAATAATTTTGATCTGTTTAATTTTAGCAACTTTGCCTTCTGAGATATTAATAACCAAACCAACACGATTTCGCTCTAGCGCCTTGATTTCTGTTTTAATTCTAACTGCATATTTACCCTGGCTTAAATACTGCTGTTCCAACTCTTGTGTAATTTTTTGAATTGTAAACTCATCAAAAGTTCCGCCTTCTTTGATGTCAACACTCGATAGAGCTTTATTCAGAACCTCAGTTTCCATGCTATCGTTACCATTTATTTTGATACTCGATATACTTGGTCTTTCTTTTACATACACAATGATATCATTCTTATCGCGATTGATCGTGATGCTCTTGAAATAACCAGTTTTGTAAATAGCTTTAATATACTCACTAGTATCTTCTGTTCTGAATGTTTCACCAATAGCTACTGGTAAAGAATTGTAGATCACGCCTTCATCGACTCTTTGTAAGCCAATCACTTTAATATTATTAAGTTTGAATTCAGCGGCATAAACATCACTGATTGATGACACACTAGCAAAAGCGCATAACAAAGAAAGAATTTTTTTATTCATATTTCTTATTTTACTTATTTTACTTAAATTTTTACTTAAATTTTTACTTTAAAATTAATTGATCACCAATAAATAATGTCATTATAAATAGCAACAGACATAATAATTAATAAGCATAAAGCACCTACGGCTACTCCAATTTTTTCGGCTAACTGTGAAGCTTGCTTACCGGAAAGCACCTCATATAGATGATACACTACATGCCCACCATCTAAAACAGGAATTGGTAATAAATTTATAACACCTAAGCCTATGCTGATGATGGCTAGAAAATCTAAAAAATTTATCCAACTAATTTGAATCTGCATACTAGCTGCTTGACCAACCAATATCGGCCCTCTTATGGTATCAAGGCCCAATTGTCCAATTATTAGTTTATATATCATATGAAAAGTTTGCGCTATATAATAAACTGTTTTATTAAAAGCTTTACTGAGTGATTCAATAACGCCATAATTTTGAGTGGCTAAATAGAACGGTAATTTAAAATTTATGCCTAAAAGACCTGTTTTTGTGTTGGTTTCACTGTCTTCCTGACTACCAATCTTCGCGCTTATTTCTAGAGGTTCAGCAGCACGTATAATATTTATTTTAACTTCTTGATCAGGATTATTTTTAATATAACTTAAAAAATCATCCCATCTTTCAATCGGCTTGCCGTTATAACCTGTGACTATATCACCCGTTTTAAAATCACTTAAATCAGCCCCTTTAGCAGGATGGATCTCGCTCACCTGAAGCCCTTTATCTTTAGGAATCATCCATATACCTAAACTTTGTGTGATAGGCTCTTTATTGATATCGCTATACCAATAGTTCAAAACTAATTTATGATCTTGCCTAGTCGATAAATCTTTATCATTTAGATCCTTTGTACTTATAAATAAGTCGCCACTAGTGCCGAGTCTAGCCGCTAAGACCATGTGCATATCTTCAATCGAAGATATATTTTGATTATCAATACTAAGAATTTCCTGATTAACTTTTAACCCTGCCTGCGCGGCCATAGAATTGGGTTCAATATATTGAATAACTGGTCGTTCTATCTGCACACCGTAGATAAAAGTGCAGTAAAAAGCAATAAAAGCTAAAATAAAATTAAAGACTGGTCCTGCTAATACGATAGCAAGCTTTTTCCACGGAGATTTCCTATTAAAAGCATAGGATAATTCATCAGTGACAACTGGTGCTTCTCGTTCATCTAGCATTTTTACATAACCACCTAAAGGTATGGCTGACACACTAAACTCAGTGCCTGATTTACTTGTTTTTTTATATAACTTAGGACCAAACCCAATAGAAAAATTTAATACTTTGACACCACAAAGTCGTGCAATTATATAATGGCCATATTCATGAAAAGCAACAAGTATGCAAGTTGTAAGTAAGAATCCCAATATAGGTAATATTGGTATTAGATAAACACTCATAATTTCCTTATGTTTTATAATATCTATTGTATAATACGGAACCAGAGCAAGCAGTAGCAAAATAATGGCATCGCACAAAAAAAACTATCCAAGCGATCTAATATACCGCCATGTCCAGGTAGTATAGTGCCAGTATCTTTTACAGCCACAATACGTTTAAACATGCTGATAGCAAGATCACCTGTTATTGCAGCAAAATATATTGCTAAGCTTATTAGCAACCAAGATTTTAAACTTGCAGCGTTATTAAGTATACTGAAGTTATAATACAATATTTGAGCGCTAATGCATAAAAAAAATAGCCCCCCTATCGCTCCCTCAATAGTCTTACCTGGGCTGACATTAGGAATTAGTTTATACTTGCCAAACAATCTACCACTAAAATATGATCCTGTGTCAATTGCCCAAACTAAAATCAACAAGAATATAATGAACAAATAGCCATTAGCATTTACTGTTTTTAAATAATTTAAACAGATAAAACCAGGGGTAATAATAAAAGCACCCAAGATAAAGCTGAAAACAAAGACGACAAGATTTATTTTTGCAATCTGGTAAGGTTTAAGATTGTAAACAACTACAGACAACGCAAGACAGAACCACAAGATAATGACCGATAATAAAAAATAATTATCTATAACGGCATTAGACATTAATAGCAAATCAGATAGAAAGTAAACAACGAAAACATTAGTAGCAACAAACATCCATGCCAAAGCGCTTTTTAATTTCACGAGCCTTGACCATTCAGAGCTACAAAAGCACATAATTAACAACGATATATTCAAAAATGCTTTATCACTGGTTTTGATAATCAAGATTAAAACTAATGGAATAGCGATGAGTGCTGTTAGGAGGCGTAGAACCAGATTGTTATTAAAGAGATTTTGCACAAGTTTTCCATTCTTTATGTAATTATTAACGTACGCGTTCAGCTATTCGAATATTTGTCGTAAGTGTCCAGCTTAGAGATAATGAACAGAGTGATCTTCCCCTCAGGGGAAGTACCTTTTGCGTAGCAAAAGGGGATGGGGTTGCCTAAACATAGCACGACTTAATTTTAATAAGGTTGTGCAAAACTCAAACCACCCCTTCCCCCTCGTTGCACTCGGGTACTTCCCCTGGAGGGGAAGATCCTTCGCTCGCTATCTGTGTAGTGAACACTTACTATTTGTCATATATGGTGAACGCGTACTTTTATTGAAACTTTGTGGAGATAGCCAGAGTACGACTCTAATCATGCCTCTTCCGCTATCTCACTACTCTCAACCGCCAAACCAAATCGCCTGCTTCTTGTCGAATAATACTGCAGTGCTAAATCAAAGTCATCTGCGTTAAAGTCTGGCCAAAACTTAGAACTAAAATACAACTCAGTATAAGCAAACTGCCATAACAAAAAGTTACTGATTCTTTGTTCGCCGCTGGTACGAATTAATAAGTCTGGATCAGGCAGGCCAGCTGTTGCGAGATTGTTTTTTATATCTTGTTCAGTAACAGCAACTATTGTAGTAGTATTATCTTTATTTTTTTCTAGAAAGTTATTAACTATTTTATTACAGGCCTGGGTTATATCCCAGCGACCGCCATAATTTAAAGCTATAGTTAAAAAAAGACCTGTATTATCTTTTGTTAAAGTCTCTGCTGCAACCATTCTGGCATTCAGCTCCTCACCGAAAAACTTTAAATCGCCAATAAACTTTAATTTTATATTATTTTTATGAAGCTCATCGAGACGTTCGGAAATGTTTTTATAGAACAATTTCTTTAAAAAAACAATCTCTGCTGGTGGACGTAAAATATTTTCACTACTGAATGCAAATAAAGTTAAATAATTTATCTTACTCTTTGCCGCCGCATTTATAGCACGCTCAGCTGCTTTACCACCTTCAGAATGCCCCTTATAACGCGGCAAATGACGCTGAGTTGCCCAGCGACCATTTCCATCCATGATAATAGCGACATGATTAGGTAAACGATTGGATGCCATTAATATTAATACTTATATAAGTGGATTAAGCCGAAACAGATCTTATACTTCCATTAACTCTGCTTCTTTACTTGCAAGCAGCTGATCAACTTCTTTAATAAATCTATCAGTTAATTTTTGAATCTGGTCTTCTGATCTTTTTGCATCATCTTCGGTAATTTTTTTATTTTTTAGCAAATCTTTAGCTAAATTGTTAGCATCACGGCGAACGTTTCTGATAGCAACTTTAGCGTCTTCTGCTTCACTACGCGTAATCTTCACCATCTCACGACGACGCTCTTCATTTAATGGCGGTAACGGGACTCTTACCCCATTACCAGAACTTGCAGGATTAAGCCCAAGACCCGCTATCATAATAGCTTTTTCAATAGCTGAGTTAAGATTTTTTTCCCATGGAGTAACTAATAACGTTCTAGAATCTTCAACTACTATAGTAGCAATTTGTTTCAGAGGCGTATCAGTTCCATAATAAGGCACCTGTATGGCTTCCAACAATGCAGGATTAGCCCTGCCGCTACGAATTTTAGTAAATTCATGCTTCAATGATAGAATGCATTTTTCCATTCTAGCTTGAGCATCAGTTTGAAGATTATTAATCACTATTACCTCTCTAATTTGTAACTAGAGTACCTTCATTATCTCCATGAGCAACTCTTACTAGCGCTCCAGGAATATTAATATTAAATACTCTTATTGGCATACCGTAATCACGGCATTGACAAAAAGCGCCAAGATCCATTACTCCAAGTTCTTTTTTAAGAGCTTCTTGGTAACTGATTGTCGTATATTTTGTTGAATCAGGATTTTTGGCAGGATCGGCTGTATAAATACCATCAACATTTGTAGCTTTCAGAACCACATCTGCCGAAATTTCTATACCACGAAGACTCGCTGCTGAATCAGTAGTTACTAAAGGATTACCTGTACCGGCTGCAAATATGATAACACGGCCAACTTGCATCTGATGAATAGCTTTTCTTCGATCATAATGATCGACTATGCCACTCATCGGAATAGCTGACATAATACGTGTTTGGACACCTATATTTTCTAAAGCTTCACGCATGGCTAGAGCATTGATGACGGTTGCCAGCATACCTATCTGATCGGCTGTAACACGCTCCACACCAGCCTGCTGTAAAGCAGCTCCGCGGAAGATGTTACCACCACCGATCACGACACCTAATTGAATTCCAGAAGATACAACTTGTTTTATTTCACTAGTTAAACGTTCTAATACAATAGGCTCGATACCAAAAGCACCTTTGCCCATTAAGGCTTCACCACTCAACTTTAGTAAAACCCTTTTATATGGCAAATTTGTCATAATACTCCATTACTAATTAAAATTAATTAGCCCCTTTTACTTGAGCCATTACTTCGGTTGCGAAATCATCTTGTTTTTTCTCGATACCTTCACCAACCTGATATCTAACAAAGCTCTTAACTTTTGCTCCTGAAGAAGCAAGTAATTTTGCAATTGTTATATTAGGATCTTTAATAAAAGCTTGACCTAATAAACTAACTTCATCAAGATATTTATTGATTCTACCTACGATCATTTTTTCAATAATTTCTGCAGGTTTACCACTTTGTTTAGCTTGAGCACTGAAAATCTCACGCTCTTTAGCTATCACATCAGCTGGTACATCATCCTGGCTAACAACTATTGGAGCAGCTGCGGCAACATGCATTGCGATGTCTTTAGCAAGATTAGCTGAACCACCTTCAAGTTCAACAATCACACCAATACGGTCATTATGGCTATAACTGCCTAGCGAACCAGATTCAGTTGACAACTTAGTAAATCTTCTTAAGTTGATGTTTTCACCAATTTTAGAAATCAGATTTCTTCTTGCTTCATCAACAGTTTCGCCATTATTGATTTTTTGATCTAATAATTGTTGATCTTCAGTAACGTTTTTATTTAATGCTGCTTCTGCAGTATTTTTTACAAAGTCAGTAAAGCCAGTATCACGAGCAACGAAATCAGTTTCGCAATTGACTTCTAACATAACTACGTTTTTATTATCGGCATCATATTTAATGAAGATAATACCTTCCGCAGCTGTACGTGACGCTTTTTTATCTGCTTTTGCATGACCTGCTTTACGCATGTTTTCAATGGCTACTTCGATATCACCATTTGATTCTGATAATGCTTTTTTACATTCCATCATACCTGCCTGAGTTCTATCACGCAGTTCTTTTACCATTGCAGCTGTAATCGTCATAATTAGTTGCTCCCTTCGCTGTCGCTCTTTTTAGCTTTAGTAGCTGTAGTTTTTGCTGGTTTTTTAACCGCAGTAGCTTTTACAGCTGGGCGTTTAGTAGTTACAGTTTTTGGTGCTGCAGCTTTAACTTCTTTATCGCCTTCGTCACTAGAATCTAGATCTGCAACAACAAGATCATCAGCTGTCAATAAACTATCAGCATCAGCCCGGCTTATTTCTTGCACTAAACTATGTTCGCGATCACTTTTGGCTTCTAGAATAACATCTGCTATGGTTGAAACATATAATTCAATAGCTCTTTGTGCATCATCATTACCTGGAATCACATAATCAATGTTATCTGGGCTATTATTAGTATCAACTACACCAACAACAGGGATACCCAATCTTTTTGCTTCTTTAATAGCGATATGTTCGTAACCTACGTCAATAACAAAAATTACATCTGGCAAACCAGTCATATCTTTGATACCACCAAGTGAACGATCAAGTTTTTTTAATTCACGATCGAACATTAAAACTTCTTTCTTAGTGAATTTATTAATAGTGCCATCTTGGAACATCTTTTCTAATTCTTTAAGACGTTTAATAGACTGACGAATAGTTTTGTAGTTCGTTAACATCCCACCTAACCAACGGTGATTAACATAAGGCATACCACAACGCTCAGCGTGAGTTTTGATGATTTCTTGGCTAGAACGTTTTGTGCCTACGAATAAAATCTTTGATCTGCCGGTAACTTTTTTACGGATAAATTGCAGTGCTTCCTGAAAAAGAGGCATAGTCTTTTCAAGGTTGATAATATGAATCTTAGAACGGGCACCGAAAATAAATTGTTCCATTTTAGGGTTCCAAAAACGCTTTTGGTGACCAAAATGAATACCTGCGACTAGCATGTCACGCATGCTTACATTAGCTTTGCTCATGAGTTTTCCTCTGTTTTAGGGTTGTTTATATTAACATATTCACAATCTCACTCACCGTACTATTAAGCTAGGCACCCAAGCAAGATATAACTGGAACAGCTCGAATATATTGTTATTTGTTAAGTTATATTTAACCTGAACTTTATAACATAACCTGATGATTATTTCAATAAAATTGATCTATTAGTCATAGTATCTTTAGTAATTGAATTCGCTATATATTTTAGTTATAATTAGTTATGCCGACCCGCTTGATTTATAACCAATTATAACCTAAACTAATTATTAAGAAGTAATAATAAGTTGTTATATGTCGTACACATTGTTGATCAAAAAACAGGCTAAAAAAGCACTACAAAGTGTACAACAACCTGATAGAACTAGGCTCGCTGAAAAAATTGTATTATTAGGTAAAGATCCCGACAACCAGAGCTTAGATGTAAAAAAATTACAGGGCGAGCCTTATTTTCGGCTCCGTGTTGGACAGTGGCGAATTATTTTTGATAGAGACAACACCGTAAAAATTATTTCGATTGAGAAAATTAAACCTCGTGGAGGTGCTTACAAATGAACTTACAAACAATTAAATCGATGGATGGCAAAGTTGAATATGTGCTCTTACCTATTGCTGCATATGAAGCTCTGCGGCATCAAATCGCTAAACAGCTGAAACAGGTTAATGAAGAACAAGAATATGAGCTATTTAATCCTGCTGATTACATAGATAATCCGGTTGCTTTAGCACGTATTCAAGCTGGTATAACACAAGAAGAGCTAGCTAAGCTTATGGGGGTTACTCAGGCTTATATAAGCAAGATTGAAAATCAAACCAAAGTTACAGCTAAAATAATACAAAAAGTTATCAAAGCAATTCAGAAATAAGTGCTTCGCTGTGTTACTTTTGGTATTGTACAACTTGGTAATAGCAGCTTCTACACCTTAATTTACTGAGTTTAAGCTTCTCTAATCGAGTTACATACTATATAATCAACACTTTATTAAATTTTACTTAGTTTAAGCATGGTTTAAGCATGAGCATCAGTATAAAAACTCCTGAAGAAATCGAAAAAATGCGCGTTGCTGGCAAGCTTGCCGGTGAAGTTCTATCTATGATTGGCGAACACGTCCAAGTAGGCGTCACAACTGAACAATTAGACAAAATCTGCCATGATTACATTGTTAACGTCCAAAAAGCTATTCCAGCTTGTTTAAATTACCGGGGCTTCCCAAAGTCAATTTGTACATCTATAAATCACCAAGTGTGTCATGGCATCCCTAGTAACAAAAAATTAAAATCTGGTGATATCATCAATATAGACGTTACAGTCATAAAAGACGGTTATCATGGTGATACCAGCAAAATGTTTTGTGTAGGCAAAACCTCAATTCTTGCTGATAGACTAGTCAAGATTTCTCGTGATGCCATGTTAGCTGGGATCAAATTAGTTAAACCAGGCGCCAAATTAGGTGACATTGGTCATGCCATCCAGAGCTTATCTGAGGCTCAGGGTTTTAGTATTGTTAGAGACTATTGTGGGCACGGCATTGGTCGAGTCTTTCACGAGGATCCACAAGTTTTGCACTATGGTAAGCCCAACACAGGTTTGACTCTTAAAGCCGGTATGACGTTTACTATTGAACCCATGCTTAACGCAGGTAAAAAAGAAGTAAAATTAATGCCCGATGATTGGACAGTTGTAACTAAAGACCATAGTCTGTCCTCACAATGGGAGCATACTATCTTAGTCACTGAGACCGGCTTTGAAATCTTAACTCTCAGAGAAGAAGAAAAGTCACCTGATTATTATAACCATTTATAAATCATCTATTCATACATATTATATATTAAGGCCTAGTTATGCACAGCAATGAACAAGCATATCTGCAAAACCTCTTATCTACATTAAAAGAGAATATTGAAACCAGTTTTGAAGACCGTCAAAATATAACACCTAGTAATGTTGATCCAGAGTTAAGATCCAATATTGATATGGTATTGACGTTATTAAACAATGGTAACTTACGAGTTGCAGAAAAAGTTAACAATAAATGGCAAGTAAACGAATGGCTTAAAAAAGCAGTCTTGCTGTCTTTCAGAGCCAATGATAATGCTGTTTTTGATAACCATCACTGCCAATATTTCGATAAAGTCCCCTTAAAATATTCAGATCTGTCATTACAAGACTTCACCAATTCAGGGGTACGGGTAGTCCCTGGTGCTATAGCCCGCTTTGGTAGCTTTATTGGGTCTAATACTATATTAATGCCAAGCTTTGTAAATATTGGTGCTTATGTCGACACAGGCTGTATGATAGACACTTGGGCGACTGTTGGCTCTTGTGCACAGATTGGTAAAAACGTGCATCTCTCAGGCGGCGCAGGCATAGGGGGTGTTTTAGAGCCTTTACAAGCCAATCCTACTATTATTGAAGACGATTGCTTTATCGGCGCGCGCTCGGAAGTTGTTGAAGGCGTCATCGTTGGCCAGGGCTCAGTTATCAGCATGGGCGTGTTTCTAGGTCAAAGCACTAAAATTTATAATCGCATAACCAAAGAAATCTCTTATGGCTATATCCCGCCGTATTCTGTAGTTGTGCCTGGCAGTCTACCCGCAGATGACAATACTCATAGTTTAAATTGCGCTATTATTATTAAACAAGTGGATGAAAAAACCCGTAAAAAAGTGAGTATCAATGAGCTCCTCAGAAGTTCTAGCAATAGCTAAAGAATTAATCAGCAAACCCTCGGTTACTCCCCATGATTTTGGCTGCCAAGTCTTTATCGCGGATTATTTAACCAATCTCGGTTTTTCTGTTGAACACCTCCCTAATGGTGAGGTCAGTAACCTTTGGGCTGTTTATACTAATTCTGGCCCGCTGGTTGTACTAGCTGGTCATACTGATGTGGTGCCCCCAGGCCCACTAGAACAATGGGATTCCCCGCCATTTGAGCCAACTGTAAAGAATAATACATTATATGGTCGCGGAGCTGCTGATATGAAAAGCAGTGTTGCTGCTATGATGGTTGCCGCAAAAAACTTTATAGTTAACAATAAAAATAATCTTCATTGTTCTTTAGGCTTTTTAATCACTAGTGACGAAGAAGGCCCAGCTATTCATGGCACCCGCTATGTTGTTGACATACTAAAGCAACGTGGGATTAATATTGATTACTGCATCATAGGCGAAGCATCTTCCGAAGAAGCACTGGGCGATATCATTAAAAATGGCCGACGTGGATCTTTGACTGGTGAACTGATGATCTATGGCACACAAGGCCATGTAGCCTACCCTACCCGAGCTAATAATGCTGTACACACCAGTTTAAATTTTCTGCAAGAACTAGTTAACCATACATGGGATAATGGTAATGAATACTTCCCACCAACTAGTTTACAAATTGTTAATATTGAAGCAGGTACAGGTGCAACTAATGTTATTCCCGGCACCTTAAGCGTTCACTTTAATTTACGTTATGCAAGTTGCTCGTCTTTTAGTAGCCTCATTGAAACGATTGAGTCCATGTTAAATAAGCATAAATTAAATTATAAAATTAATTGGCAATATTATGCTGAGCCCTTTTTAACCAAAAAAGGCACTTTGACATCTATAGTACAGGCAGCCGTCAAAAAAATTACTAATAATGACTGTAGGCTCGCTACGCATGGCGGTACTTCAGATGGCCGTTTTATTTCACCCGCTTTTAACTGTGAGCTTATAGAATTAGGACCATTAAATGACTGTATTCACAAAATTAATGAGCATGTATCAGTAAACGATTTAGAACAGCTTGTTAAGATTTATGAGGAAATTTTAATTGGCTTAAATTCAAACCATATATAATTTAGGAGTTGTTAATCATGAATAATCCACTTAATCATTCCCCGGGTTTTACTAGTTTAGTCTCAGGCCTAAAACAAGAAGTACCAGAAGTTACCGTTGAAACAACAAAAAACTTAATTGACAACGCCGATCAAAATAATCTGACGTTAATTGATGTAAGAGAATTAGATGAATGGGATAGAGGTTTTATTCCAGGCGCCATCCATATCTCTAAAGGTGTGCTAGAAAGAGATATAGAAAAGGCTGTGCCCAATAAAGACACCAAATTAGTCCTCTATTGTGGTGGCGGTAGCCGATCACTCATTTCTGCTGATAACCTTCTTAAAATGGGTTACAAAGATGTTAGTTCAATGACTGGCGGCATGCGCGGCTGGCTCGCTGCTGGCTACCCAGTAGCTGAAGATTAAATCTCTTTAACGTTATTGATAATAATTCTCATTAACAATATAATGAATACATGTTTCTAAACCAACTTGTATTTATTATATGGCGAACAATAAGTTGCAGCGCGATAAAAAATATATCATTAAAGGCTACGATAAAAATATTAACAAAGACTATCGTCAGCATTTATTAGTAATGGGATTAATCCCAGGGTCTACTTTTTTAGTCAAGCGTTTTGCGCCCTTTTCGCGTACGGTTCAAATCGATTTAGAGCAATTTAGCTTAAGCTTAAGAGAAACAGAATTACAGTCAGTCATCATAGAACCAAGCTATGTCTAAATCTAAGTCTAATTTCGATCTCATACCCAAAGCATTTCAGGTGGCTTTGATTGGTAACCCCAATTGTGGCAAAACCACTATATTCAATAATCTTACGGGCACCCGACAAAAAGTTGGCAATTGGCCTGGCGTAACAGTCGAAAAAAAAACTGGTCATTATCATTATAACAAACAAGATATCGTCATTACTGATCTTCCTGGTTTATATTCGATATCACCCGCCCCACAAAACAACTCAATTGATCAAGAAATCGCCAATAATTTCATCAAAAATAATAATACTGATTTATATATTAATATATTAGACGCCAGCAATCTTAAACGAAATCTTTATCTAACCCTACAGTTACGAGAGCTCGGTTTACCTTGTTTAGTTATTCTTAATATGACAGACAAATCACAATTTGCTAAGCTCAATCTAGATAAAGATCTTTTAAGTAAAAAATTAAGTGAACTTTTAGGCTGTCCTGTTATTACTGCTAGCGGCACCAAAGATATTAAAAACAATATTGTTAATATCAAAGCTCATATTGCTCAAACTTTAAATAAACAACCTAATACTACTCAACCGCTGATCTTTAACCAACATGACTTCGCTGAATTAAGCAATATTATAGCTGATTTGAGCAAGCTATTAACTGCAAAAAATAGTTTTAATAATTATGGCTTAGCATTAGGCTATATCGAATCAGAGATCACACCGCAATCAGCTGTATACCCGCAAATTAAATCTATTTATCCACAGATTCTAGCAGCTAAGCAAGCAGTTACTGACCATTATCAAGATGATCCAGATATCATTATTGCTGATTTGCGTTATAAAATAATTAATCAAATTTACTCAGCATGCATTGATCAACAACAAAAACAATCAAACACCCAAACATCAACAACAAGCGTAAGTAATAAAATTGATAATATAGTTCTTAATAAATATTTAGGAATCCCCATCTTTTTTCTTTTGCTGTATATCGTATTTGAGCTAGCTATTAGCCTAGGCGAAGAATTAAAGCCTTTATTTGAGATTCCAAGCAGCTATATTGTCAATTACTTATCGCTATTTTTAAGCAACACTTTATCTTTACCTGATAATATAGCAGTAAATTTAAACTATGGCCTAAGCACGGGATTGGCAACCGTTATGGGTTTCATCCCACAAATAGCTATTATTTTTATTTTATTAACCTGTCTCGAAGACTCTGGTTACATGGCCCGCGCTGCTTTTGTAATGGATAGATTAATGCTCGCCGTCGGCTTACCCGGTAAATCATTTTTACCATTAATTATTAGCTTTGGCTGCAATGTTCCGGCTATTATGTCAACACGCACCTTACATAACCATCAAGACCGAATCTTAACTTGTTTAATGAGCCCATTTATGTCGTGCAGTGCACGCTTAGCTATTTTTATAGTCTTTGCGAGTGCCTTTTTTCCTACACGTGCCGCTTTAATGGTCTTTATTTTATATCTAACCGGCATCGTTATCGCTTTAATTACGGGTCTAGTTCTTAAAAAAACTATACTGCTGAATAATAAAACTCCGTTTATATTAGAGTTACCTAGTTATAATTTACCAAATGCAAAAACTATTTTAATTACAAGCTGGCAGCACATTTATGGCTTTATCACCCGTGCTGGTAAGTTAATTATCCCTATCTGTATAGTATTACAGTTCGTTAATAATATAAATTTACATGG
>JACCDG011058240.1_pt1 | contig 23150 bp, 18 predicted proteins | sample 7442471 | NCBI WGS metagenome assembly JACCDG01 (sample SAMN15323444, study PRJNA562643) | freshwater metagenome | isolation source: river surface water | place: USA:Blue River Watershed | collected 2017-08-17 | reverse complement strand
GAATGTCTTGCAAACCGAGTCCAATTCTTCAACAGATAATCCACTTGTCTTTGCGGATCATGATGAAGTTTTGTCCTGCGGAAATTTTCATGGTGAACCTGTCGCCTTTGCTTTAGATTTTGCAGCCATTGCGATGTCTGGAAGTTCCAGCATGAGCGAATGTCGTATTGAAAAACTGATCAATCCCGCGATGAGCGATCTTCCTGCGTTTTTGGCTCCGCAGGGTGGTCTTCATTCAGGTCATATGATCGTGCAGGTTGCAGCCGCAAGCTTGGTCAGCGAAAATAAAATTTTATCGCATCCAGCTTCTGTGGATTCTATTCCAACTTCGGCAGATAAAGAAGATCACGTCAGTATGGGGACCATTGCCTCCAGAAAATTTTCTCAGGTTGTAGCAAATGCAGAAAATATTGTTGCGATGGAGCTTTTATCTGCGACTCAGGCTTTGGATTTGTTGCGACCTCTTCGATCTTCCAAGGCTATTGAAAAAGTTTATGATTTGATTCGAACTCAGATTCCGTTTGCGAAAGAAGATCGTATTTTTTCCAAAGATGTTCAATGTCTTAGGCAAATGATTCAAGATGGAAGTCTTTTGAAGACGGTTGAAAATATTATCGGAGATTTATCATGGTAAGAACAATCAAAGCGCCAACAGGTTCCAAATTGCATTGCAAATCATGGCAACAGGAAGCCGCATTTCGCATGTTGCAAAACAACTTAGATCCAGACGTTGCAGAACGTCCTGAAGATCTTGTTGTTTACGGAGGCATTGGTAAGGCCGCAAGAAATTGGGAATCTTTTGATAAGATTTTGCAGTTATTGCAAACTTTGGAAAATGATCAGACACTTTTGATTCAATCGGGAAAACCAGTTGGTATTGTTCGAACCCATGAAGATGCTCCTCGCGTTCTTTTGGCCAATTCAAATCTTGTCCCGAAGTGGGCAACGTGGGAACACTTTCATGAATTGGATCGCAAGGGTTTGATGATGTATGGGCAGATGACGGCTGGTTCTTGGATTTACATTGGGACTCAGGGGATCGTGCAGGGGACCTATGAAACTTTCGTCGAAGCTGGTCGTCAGCACTTTGCAGGGGATCTTGCAGGTCGAGTGATTTTGACAGCGGGTCTGGGCGGAATGGGCGGCGCGCAGCCTCTGGCAGGAGTCTTTGCCGGCGCTATTGTTCTTGCTATAGAGATCGATCCCACTCGGATTCAAAAACGTCTTGATACTAAATATGTGGATGAAGTTGCCACGGATCTTGACGATGCCTTGCGAAGGGTTCGTCATTACCAAGAAACAAAAGAAGCTAAATCTATTGCTGTGCAGGGGAATATGGCCACAGTGATTCATCAATTGTTGGAAAAAAACTTTATTCCAAATTTGCTGACGGATCAAACTTCGGCTCATGATCCATTGAATGGATACATTCCTGAATCTTACTCGATAGAAACGGCAGCCAAGTTGCGAGCTCAGGATCCTACGGCTTATGTGGAATTGTCCAAGCAAAGCATGAAAAAACATGTGCAGGGCATGTTGGCGATGCAAAAGCGCGGGGCTAAGACTTTTGATTACGGAAACAATATCAGAGCCATGGCCTTTGATGCTGGAGAAAAAAATGCCTTTGATTTTCCAGGATTTGTTCCAGCCTATATTCGACCTTTATTTTGTCAAGGCAGTGGGCCCTTCCGATGGGTGGCTTTGTCTGGGGATCCTGAAGATATTCGTGTGACAGATCAAGCGATGCGAGAATTATTTCCGCACAAAAAAGATTTGTTAAAGTGGTTGGATATGGCGGGAAAACGCATTGCTTTTCAGGGATTGCCAGCTCGTATTTGTTGGTTGGAATACGCAGAACGTGACAAAGCAGGTCTGATGTTCAACGAGCTTGTGCGCACGGGAAAAGTGAAAGCTCCGATTGTGATAGGTCGCGATCATTTGGATTGCGGAAGTGTTGCTTCTCCGAATCGTGAGACGGAATCCATGAAGGATGGAAGTGATGCTGTTTCTGATTGGCCTTTATTGAACGCCCTGGTGAATACGGCTTGTGGAGCAACCTGGGTCAGTTTGCATCATGGTGGTGGCGTTGGTATGGGTTACAGTCAGCATGCAGGACAAGTGATTGTTGCTGATGGAACAGAATCGGCAGCACGTCGTCTTCAAAGAGTTTTGATCGCAGATCCTGCGATGGGAATTTTTCGACATGCCGATGCTGGCTATGAACAAGCCCGTGCCGTGGCGAAAGAACGTGGTGTGAATATTCCCCTACTAGATATTTAGAAAAGTCCACCGCAAGAGGGGGCTGGGGTATATTTTTTATTCAACTCAATAAGTTGAGTACGAAGTTCTCGCAAAATATCAATTTGTCCTGACCTATTGAAAACTGAAGAATGATAAGTTGTTCCCATCGTTTGATCGGTCAAAGCTAAAATTTTTAAAGCGATAGGTTTCATATCGTTCAAAGGTTTAGCCTGAGAATAACGATCAAAGGGAGGTAAAACTGAAAGAAGTTGAATGAAATCCAGTCCCACTTTGCGAATTATCGCATTGCGAATTTTTCCAACTTGAATATTGTCGAAGTAGTTCCCTCGATTGATGGAGACACTATCTAACATCAGAAGATGAACTTGAAGTCCTTCCGTCAAGCCACTTAAAAAACCTGAATCGCTATTATCATTTTTTTTCCAGCGTCCTGCGATGGTTTTTAAGTTTTTAATTTTGTTCAGCTCTTCATGGAAATGTTGTTCCAGATCTTTTTGAGATCTTAAATAATTTGCATCCTCGGATTGTTTTTCCAGATCTAAGGCATGCAACATGTCTTGGTAGGAGATCAGCATATGGGACTTTGGATTTGCTTGCATTTCCACATTGATAAAGGACTGAATCACGTTCCGTTCAGAATTTTGGTGTTTTTCTATGCGTTCAAATTCTTTTTGTAAATGATGAACCCGATTTTCATAGGTTTTCAAGAAATGAGCAATTGATCTTGCCATCGAACGCAGTTCGATATCCTGGCTGTCTCCTAAATAGGCCAAAACTTTGTCTGCATAAAAATTGGCAGTACGAATTCGCACTTTCCAAGGAAGTTCCTTCCAAGGTTCAAAACCGTGCAAATGAAAATCAAAATTATCGGCATTCAACATATCCTCCAAAGGCGCCAATCCGTAGATAAGTCCTCTTTCATAGGGAGTAATTTTGGAGGGCACGGGCTGATTTTGTCCCGCATAAGTGGATGTGGAATATCCCAACAAGAGAGTCACAGAGATTAAAAATATTGTGGCATAGGCCGTGCGAAGAAAAGTTTTCATTCTTAGCAATGTAATTGTTTTTGAGCCCTTTGAATAGATGTTATTTTTCTAGGCAGTAGGGCCCAAAATGGGCCCAGAGATAGTGTTTTATAAAGATTTCTTGATGATGGAAAGTCGGTTTTTGATTTACCAATGAAAATCAGCGCAGGAGCTACCACTGGAACCAGCGGTTTGTATAAAATAGCGATAGATTTTGTCATAGAGTTGACGTTCTATATCCATAATATTTCCCGAAACTTTAGTGATTTGAGATGCTAGATCTAGGAAAGTATCCAATAGGGGGTTCATTTCTTCCTGTAGCTTTTGCTTGTCGGATTCGTCGCGATTTTTTGCAAGTTCAAAATTTTTCAGAATGTCGCTTTCGCAGGATCGATAATTTGAAAAGAGACCATTTTTTAAATCTTTAATAAAACCTTCAGCGGTACCTATCGTCATGGGCTTATCAAAAGCCGACTGGGTTTTTTTGCACTTGGACGTTGTGATCGTGTAAGTGCGATTTTCAACCAAAGCTACTTTTTCTGTCATTGTTTGAATGTGGTCATTGTATTGTTGAATCAGGGCTGAGTATCCTCGAAGATTGAACTCAAATCGTTCCATCAACCTTTGGCCATCAGGACCAAACTGAATTTGGAAATGATTCATGAAATTCTTTAATTGATCAATATTTATATTTTCAGGCAAGCAGCTTGGACAAGCGGAAGTGGCCTCTGTTTGTGTTTGTTTCTTTTTCTTATTTTTAGCCGTTTTATCTTTTTGCAAAAGCTGTGTCTGTTTGGAGATTTTTTCAACAACCAACTTGTAGAAATCTGTGCTTGTCAGGTTACTGACTTTAGAAAGTTGGATTTTGCTGGTCGAATCCATTCGATCGGATGCTCCGGAGACGTATTGGATTAATTCTGGAAAAAAATTCTGGCGCAAGAATTCTGCTACGGGTCCTGAAATTTCGGGAGTCATAGGTTCGACAGGAAGTATCTGCTGATTGATATTGTAGCCACTGCTGGCCTTCATTGATCGAGCATCTAAAAAAGCTTCTTCGAAGTTATGTGATGACTTTAACTTTTCAGAAAGATTTGTCATGAAGGAAGTTAAATTGGGAGTGTTTTTTGAAGAACCCGAAAGTATGCAGATATCTTTGAAATCAGCCAACTTTGAAAGATTTTGTGTGCTTCCAGAATAGCAAGAATTATCCACAATGGCTAACTTCAGTGATTTTTCTTTGGCCACTTTGGCCACGTCAATGAGTAAGTCTAAATTCACAGATTCTCGAATCATGGATCTGATTTTATCTGATGAACTTGCTGATATGAGGTGAGTTTGGGTTGGGTTGTCCACCTTAGCAGGAAGTCCGTGAGTTAAAATAACCACAGAGACGGATTCACCTGGTTGCATGGTTTTCATCTTTTCGATCAAGGATTTGATTTCACGTTCTGAATTTTCAGGATTAAATTCATTGCTAGGTAATTCTTTAACAATGTTGGAAAGTTTTTCGTGTTTTTTCTGAATTAAAAATTTCGAATTCCAAGTTTGTTGATGGGTCTTTGCAATGTCCGCAAAAATTTGAAAGGAATCATCAAAGATTGTAGTTGGACCATCGGGTTCTCCGCCGCCCCCCAGAACCAAGAGTTCATTCTTTGCAAAAGAAAAATGAAAAGAGAAAAGAAGTGTGAGAATTAAACTTTGCCATTTCATTTTCACAGTAGAGTCTCCATATTTATTTCCACTTCGTCATTTACCAAGTTATATCGCGACACGGACTTGAAAGAGCTTGGATTTCTCCCTTGTCTATTTTTGCTTGGATGGAATTGTAAACAAGTTCATAAACTTTGCGTTCTTCCGCCGCGACAAGGCCCGCCAGCTCCATCAATTTAAGCTGAGCTGCAAAGAGATCTGTTCCTGCCGCTGAAATATCGTCTTGAGATACTTTTTTGATCAATTGATCGTAAACTTGGACCTGATCCATGTATTTTTTTGTCGCAGAATGAAGAGACGACATATCAATATTCAGAACCAGTTGAGTCAGGAATTGACTCATTTTTTTAAATTCATTTTCGGTGGACAGGCAGGATTCCTTCGAACAAGGAACTTGTGCTTCCGAAATTTTCTTCGCCGAAAAATTCGCATTTAAAAATGTTTCCATATCCTTTTGTAAATAGGAATCAAAGCCTTCTCGAGTGAAAGAGGAAGGGGCTCGCAAGTAACGAAAAAGTTTTGGAAAAAATTCTTTCGATAAAAAAGTTCCAATCGAATCAGAAATTTGTGGAAACGCCGGCGCAGTGGAAACGCTGATGCCAGAAAAGTAACGAAGGGCTTCACGAGAAGCTTTTCTTCCAGTGATATATCCACTTTGAAGATTCGGTCCATCGACAAGCCCCTTCAGCAACTGAAGAGTGACTCGGGCATTGCTTGTGGCATGGTCTGTACTGGCGCTGATGATACAAGTTTTTTCTAAGCCAGGAATTTGGGCAATTTTTAAGGTTTCTCCGGAATAGCAGGATCCATCCACAATCGCCAGTTTCAATTTTTTTTGTGCTGCAATTTCGGCAAGATCTTTCAGAAAATCCAGCGAAATAAAACCGTCTTTTTCATGAAGATGTTGGTCATCTTTATGGGCAGAAATATCATGGGTTAAGGTGGCGCGACTGAAAGAGGCTCTTTGTCCATGAGCAAGGATAACGACGGAGACGGTCTGTCCTTCTTTCATTTCTTGCATTCTTTTTTTTAATTGGTTTAATTCTTCTGTCAATGTTGCGTTCGTGAAGTTTTTTGTTGATGAATTTTTTAAAATATCATCTGTGACCTTATGTCCTTGAGTGAAAAGAAAGCTGGAATGTAAGTTCGTTCTTTTTTTCGACATTTGAACCATAAGATCAAGCTGTTGATCAAAGGGGGTAAAAGGTCCAACCTGAAGTGGGTCCGCTCCAAGAACTAGCAGTTCGTTTTGTGCAAAAGAACTCAGGATAGATAAAAATAAAAGAGAAAATATTATTTTTCGCATGCAGCCTTTTTGACAATTTGAATGGATAAAATATCCTGTTCTTCATAGGGTAAAAGTGCGGGTGTTGTCCATTTGATTTCTTCAATTTCGCCAGAAAAAGATGTTTCTTTTTTGACGTTCAACTTTGCCAGAACCATAAATCTTAAAAAATACTTCAGATCTTTTTGAAAATTTTTTGAGGGAGTCACGGACCATTTGATTTCCGAATTGCTATTCGCATCAGTGATCAGGACATAGGAATCCAATTTGTAGGAATCTTTTTTGTCCTGGTTTTCTAAAAGAACACCGCGTAGAAGGTAAGTCCCACACTCTAGCGCTTGAACATTAAAAGTGCAGAACATGCTTATAAATAAAGGAAATTGATAGAAAAGTTTTTTCATTCATTTAGTTTAATGGAATTGAATGGACTTATCTATCTTACAGGTTTCTTTTGGACAAAGGTCAAAAAAAATGGCTTGCGTGAGGCAAGCCATTTGCAGGAAGTTCGTCCAGTCTTCGGGGACGATTTTTTCCATGAACTAAGAAATTACGCTGCATCAAAGGCTGGGTACAATTCGTTGTTTTCTTTATCAATACGTTTAGCTAGGACATCAAAAAGTCCTTTTGTTTCTTTGATAAATCCACCATGGTCTTTTTCAATGCTTGCAGTGGAAAGCCACTTCTTTGCATAAGCATCAAAAGCGCCTTTAATGCCAGACATTTCGGTATTGTATTTGTTGGCCAAAGTTTTTACATTTTCATTTTTATGCTTCAGCATATCTGGGTACAAAGTTGAATCTTCTGTCGCTAAGTGAATTTTTAATTTTCCAGAAAGTTCTGACAAAAGTGTCACAACATCTTTTTCATGCCCTTTGATTTTCGCAGCATCCAGAAAACCAGAAATCTTCACAACGATTTTCACCATTTCTTCATGTTGCTCTTTAAAACGTGCAGTACGACTCATAGTATGTGCCTCCTTATTTTGTGGCATACTCTTCTTCGAGAAGTTCTTTGAAAAGCATAACACTACCCCCGGGTGGAAATATGTGGATTAATCTTGAAGAAGCTTTGCATCGTCTCTAGCTGAGATCCTGAGGACATGGTTAAGCTGTAAAAAAGTCGAGGTACATAAAATGGAAGCATTCTCATCCCCAGATTTCTTATTTTTAGACAATCATTACACCGAAGAGGAAAAAATAATTCGAGACACCGTGCGATCTTTTGTCACAAAAGAAGTCATGCCGATCATTGCCGATCATTATGAGAAGGGGACCTTTCCAAAAAATTTGATCCCCCAGTTGGCGGAATTGGGAGCCTTTGGTGCGACCATTCATGGATATGGTTGCGCAGGAGTGAATTATACTTCTTACGGTTTGATCATGCAGGAGCTGGAGCGAGGGGACAGTGGTCTTCGAAGTTTTGTCAGTGTGCAAGGCGCATTGTGTATGCATCCCATCGCAACTTTTGGAACCGAGGTACATAAGCAGAAGTATCTTCCGAAAATGGCTAAAGGGGAATGGATCGGGTGCTTTGGTTTGACCGAGCCTGACTTTGGTAGCAATCCTGGTGGAATGGTGACTCGTGCTCGCAAAGATGGAAATGATTATATCTTGAACGGAAATAAAATGTGGATCACTAACGGTGGTATTTCTGATCTGGCCATTGTGTGGGCAAAAAATGATGAGGGTAAGATTGTTGGTTTTATCGTTGATCGAGATACCAAAGGTTTTTCTGTCAGGAACATCGAAAGAAAATTTTCATTATGCGCAAGTATCACCAGTGAATTGATTTTTGAGGACTGTCGAGTTCCAGCATCACAAATGTTGCAGGTGCAAGGATTGAAGGGCCCTTTTGCATGTTTAAATCATGCCCGCTACGGAATTGGTTGGGGTGCCATCGGGGCCGCAATGGCCTGTTATGATGAAGCTCTTCAATATGCAAAATCACGGATTCAGTTTGATAAACCGATTGCTGGTTTTCAGTTGGTTCAAGCGAAATTGGTAGAAATGTTCACGGAAATCACAAAAGCTCAGGCGTTAACATTGCAAGTTGGTCGATTGAAAGATGAAGGTAAGGCTCTTGCTCAACATATCTCAATGATCAAGATGAACAATGTTCCGATGGCATTAAAGATTGCACGTCAAACGCGGGATATTTTAGGAGCCAGTGGTATTACCTTTGAATATCAAGCTGGTCGTCATATGTTGAACCTTGAAAGTGTGAACACTTACGAAGGTACGGAAGATATTCATCGTTTGATTTTGGGTGAGCATATCACGGGAATTCCTGCCTACAGATAGTTCTGTCGCTTTTGAAAAAGATCCTTCACAAGACTTTGATGGAACTAAAGATCCAAGTCTTGTGAAGACTTCGATGCAAAATTTGGCAAAGCAATCTATTGCTTCTTACTTCCTTGTTTGGCAACGTTTTCCATAGCTGCGCGCACGATGTTGGGATCCCCAAGATATTCTTTTTTCAAAACCTTCAAATTTTCATCGACTTCGTACATCAGTGGAATTCCAGTTGGAACATTGACCTCCATAATTTCTTCGGGAGTCATATTTTCCAAATGTTGAATAAGAGCTCGCAAAGAATTTCCATGAGCTGCAATCAGTAAGCGTTCTCCGCGTAAAATACGAGGAGCCAGTTCTTCTTTCCACAAAGGAAGAAAGCGGCGAACAGTGTCTTTCAAGGATTCTCCCGCCATGATTTCATTCGCAGGTATGTTTTTATAGCGCGCATCATGGCTTGGATGGCGAAGGTCCTCTGTGGACATCGCCGGGGGAGGAGTATCATAGCTGCGGCGCCAAATTTTCACTTGAGCTTCGCCGTATTTTTCAGCAGTTTCTGATTTGTTCAATCCTGTCAGGCTGCCATAGTGTCGTTCATTCAAGCGCCAACTTTTTATGACAGGAAGCCATAGTAAATCCATTTGATCTTGAATGATCCACAATGTGCGAATGGCTCTTTTCAATAAACTTGTATAGGCGATGTCGAATGTTAGGCCCAATTTTTTCAAACTTTCTGCGGCCTGAAGGGCTTCGGCTCGACCTTTTTCTGATAGATCAACGTCGTGCCAGCCTGTGAATCTATTTTCTTGATTCCACTGACTTTCGCCGTGGCGGATAAGGACAAATTGAAATTTTTTTGGACTTGAGTGCTGCATCAAGACTTCCTTTTGATATTTTTAGAAAGCAAGAGTACTCAGAATTCAAAAAACTTGATACTGTAAACTGTTTTTATGACGCAAAAAAAATCATATTAGAAAGATGAGATCTTGAGCATGAAAAACCACAGCCCAAAATCTTCGGATAAGCTTTCGTATGCTCACCGAAGTAATTTAGAATATATTGAGCAACTTTATCAGCAATATCAATCAGAACCCCAATCTGTTGATACAGAATGGCAAAAATTTTTTGAAGGAGTCGAGTTCGCTCAAGGTGGCGCTCTTGGATTTTCTGAAAAAGAATTAAGTGTTTTCAATTTGATCGAAGCTTACCGGGATTATGGTCACTTCGAAGCCGACTTGGATCCTTTGTCGAACACAGTTTCTCCTTCCGATCAGTTGGCTTTGTCTCGCTTTGGTTTGACAGAACAGGATTTGGAAAAAACTTTTCAAGTGGGTTCTTTGGTTGGTCTTCAAAATGCACCCTTAAAGGAAATTATTGCATTTTTAAAAAGCACTTACTGTGGAAAGTTAACTGTGCAAGTGAATGATGCTTTGCCAGATGTTCGTCAGTGGTTCATTCAAGAAATGGAAAAAGGGAAAAGCTCTTTTAAATTGGCTGCGGAACAAAAGAAAAATGCTTTGAAAACTTTATCAAAGTGCGAAGCCTTGGATAAATTCATTCATACTCGTTACGTGGGGACAAAACGTTTTTCTGCAGAAGGTGGCGATGCTTACTTCGCGATGATGGATTACATGGTGGAGCGCAGTGCTTCTTTGGGCGTTCAAGAAATCGTGTTTGGAATGGCTCATCGTGGGCGTGTGAATTTATTGGTCAATTTTTTAGGTAAAAAGGTCGAAGAAGTTTTTGGGGATTTCAATGGTCCTTTGGAAATGGTTCCTCCTTTGGAAGATTATGATGGGGATGTGAAATATCACTTGGGTCATCATATTACCAAAAAGACATCTCATGGTGATGTGGAAGTGACCATGGCTTATAATCCTTCGCATCTTGAAGCTGTGAACACAGTTGTCTTGGGGATGGCAAGGGCCGCTCAGCGTTTGCATAAAGATACTCAGCAACGTAAAAAAGTGATGCCGATGTTGATTCACGGGGATGCTGCTTTTGCTGGTCAAGGGATTGTAGCTGAGACTTTTCAAATGAGTCAGGTACGAGGTTATAAAGTCGGTGGAACCATCCATTTGTGTATTGATAACCAAGTGGGTTTTACAACCAATCCTGAAAACTCTCGAAGTTCGAATTACCCTTCTGATATTGCAAAAATGATTTCAGCACCTGTGATCCATTGCAATGGGGATGATGTTGAAAGTTGTTTGCGTGCCATGGATATCGCGGTTCGATTCCGTCAACAATGGAGTCGTGATGTTGTGATCAATATGACATGTTATCGTCGTTTTGGTCATAACGAAGGTGATGAGCCAGCTTACACTCAACCCTTGATGTATGATATTATTAAAAAACATTCAACCGTTCGGGAAATTTATGCCAAACAATTATTGCGTGAAAATATTGTCGAAGCGACTGTGCCAGAACAATGGTTGCAAAAAAACATTGAAGAGCTACAAAAAATTTATGATGACGTGAAAAAAACGGCGCCGAAGTTAAAGCCTTATCCTATGACAGGGACGTGGAAGGGGCTTCGTCGTGCGGTTGCAGGGGATATGGAAAAACCTGTGAAGACGGCTGTTGAACTTGCGACTCTTCAAAAAATTGGAAAAATGTTGGGAGAAGTTCCTGCTAATTTTAAACCTCATCCTAAGTTAGTGAAGCTTTTGGAAACTCGTATGGCCATGTCTCAGGGCAAAGAAAAATTGGACTGGGGGACGGCAGAGCTTTTAGCCTATGGAAGTTTGCTGACGGAAGGTCATTCTGTGCGTTTGTCAGGGCAGGATTGTGTGCGTGGGACATTCACTCACCGTCATGCTGGATTTTATGATGTGACAACGAACGAATGCTACATGGCCTTAGATCAGATCAACGGGGATAAAGTTGAATTCTGTGTTTATGACAGTGTTCTTTCTGAGTACGGAGTTTTAGGTTTTGAATACGGAAACTCTGTGGCAGATCCTAATTTCTTGACGATTTGGGAAGGTCAGTTCGGAGATTTTGCGAACGGTGCTCAAATTATTATCGATCAGTTTATTTCGGCGGCAGAGTCGAAATGGCAACAGATGAGTGGGCTTGTGATGCTTCTGCCTCATGGTTATGAGGGGCAAGGTCCAGAACATTCCAGTGCTCGTTTGGAAAGATTTTTACAATTGTGTGCACAAAATAATATGCAAGTGATGAACTTGACGACTCCTGCGCAAATCTTCCACGCTCTTCGTCGTCAATTAAAACGAGACTTTAGAAAACCTATGGTGGTCATGAGTCCTAAGAGTTTATTGCGACATCCAAAAGCTGTTTCAACTTTAGAAGATCTTTCCAAGGGATCTTTCCAGGAAGTGATCGCCGATGATTTGGCAGATAAGAAAAAAGTGGATACGGTTGTTCTTGTTTCAGGAAAATTGTATTACGAACTTTTGGAAGAACGTGAAAAGTTAAAAAATACACGTACAGCCCTAGTGCGAGTTGAGCAGCTGTATCCTTTTCCTGCAAAAAATGTTGCAGAGGTTTTGAAATCTTACCCTGGTTTGAAAAATATTATTTGGGCTCAAGAAGAACCAAAAAATATGGGAAGTTTCCAATATGTTTTCTTTAAACTTTTCGATTTGATGCAAAAAGAAGGATTGGAAAAAACACGATTTCATTACGTAGGTCGTCCCGAAAAGGCGTCTCCAGCGGTGGGATCTTTGTACCGTCATAAAACGGAACAAGCGGATTTGATTGCACAGTGTTTTAAAATTTAGTGAAGGAGTTTTTTTGTGAAGCATGAAATTAAAGTCCCCGCAGTGGGCGAGTCAGTGACAGAGGCCACGATTGGATCTTGGAACAAACAAAATGGTGAAGCCGTTCAACGCAATGAAGTTGTTCTGACTTTGGAAACAGATAAAGCCAGCGTGGAAGTGATCGCTGAAAATGCGGGTGTTTTACAAATCACGGTGGAAGCTGGGAAAACAGTTCCCATTGGTACAACGGTGGGTTTTGTCGATGATGCTGCGACTGCAACAGTGGCAGCTTCAGCTGCTTCAACTTCTGCGTCAGCAACTTCTTCTGTGGCGGCGACTCCCGCGGCAACAGCATCTTTGGCGCAAGCCCATCCTGATTTACGCGCAGTTTTAAGTCCTGCCGTTCAACGTGTGGTGAATGAGCGTGGCTTAGATGCTTCTGCAGTGGAAGGTACAGGCAAGGGTGGTCGATTGACGAAGTCGGATGTTGTGAATGCTCCAGCGGCTTCTGCGCCGAAAGCGACTCCAGCGGCGGCTCCCGTGGCGACAAAAGCAGTGACGGTGCCATCAGCTCCGAAGGGAGTGTCTCGACAAGGTGAAACAACACGTGTGCCTATGACGAATATTCGTCGTCGTATTGCTGATCGTTTGGTTCAGGCGCAACATACTGCTGCGATCCTCACAACTTTCAATGAAATCGACATGAGTCGTGTTTTTGAAATTCGTGCGAAATATAAAGATAAGTTTAAAGAAAAATATGGAATCAATTTAGGCTTCATGGGCTTTTTCACAAAAGCGGTTGTTGAAGCCTTGAAGGCCATTCCTGAATTGAATGCTTCGATTGAAGGTCATGATATTATCTACAAACATTTTTATAATATCGGTGTGGCTGTTGGCAGTGAAAAGGGTTTGATTGTTCCAATCTTGAAAGATGTGGATCAAATGTCCTTGGCAGAAATTGAAATGGCCATTCGTAACTACGCCTTGAAAGCACGTGATGGAAAAATCACGATGGATGATTTAAGTGGTGGAACATTTACAATCAGCAATGGTGGAACCTATGGTTCTTTGATGTCGACTCCGATTTTGACTCCTCCGCAAGTGGGTATTTTAGGAATGCACAAAGTGGAGGATCGTCCCGTTGTTGTGGATAAGAAAATTGAAATTCGTCCTATGATGTACGTGGCGATGTCTTACGATCATCGCATTGTGGATGGAAAAGAAGCTGTGACTTTCTTGGTGAAAATCAAAGAAGGTGTCGAAGATCCAGAGCGTTTGTTATTAGAAATTTAAGAGGAGTTTTCTGTGAGTGCTTTATCATTTGATGTAATTTTCGTGGGTTCAGGTCCTGGTGGTTATGTTGGGGCCATTCGTGCAGCACAATTAGGTTTAAAAACAGCCATCGTTGAAAAAGATAAAACTTTTGGTGGAACCTGTTTGAATGTGGGTTGCATTCCAAGTAAAGCGCTTTTGGAAAGCAGTGAGTTGTTTTCTATGGCTCAACATGATTTTTCCAATCACGGAGTTAAACTTCAGCAGGTGCAATTGGATTTGGCGGCGATGTTGGGTCGCAAAGACAAAATTGTGAAAGATCTGACACAGGGGATTTCCTTCTTATTTAAGAAAAATAAAATTGAAGCCTTTCGTGGAGTTGGAAAAATTATCAAGGCCGGAACGGTGGAGGTGACGGCAGATGATGGAACAAAAACAAGCCTGCAAGCGAAGTCCATTATTTGTGCAACAGGCAGTGTGGTGACAGAGCTTCCATTTTTGAAGTTTGATGAAAAACGTATTGTGTCTTCCACCGGTGCTTTAAGTTTAGAGTCTGTTCCTAAAAAAATGATTGTCGTGGGTGGTGGTGTGATTGGGCTTGAGTTGGGTTCTGTATGGGCTCGCTTGGGTGCCGAGGTGACAGTGATTGAGTTCGCAGATCGCCTATGTCCAGTGATGGATAAAGGTGTGATGTCAGTTCTTCAGCGCAGTCTGACCAAGCAGGGAATGAAATTTATGTTCTCAACCAAAGTGACTGCTTCCAAAGTAGAAAAGAATGAAGTGACTTTAGAGTTTGAAGATATGAAGTCCAATTTAAAAGGCACAATCAGTGCGGATGTTGTTCTGGTAGCAACGGGTCGCAAACCTTTTTCAAGTGGTTTAGGTTTGGAAGAGTTGGGCGTTCAGATGGACAAAATGGGTCGTGTGTTGGTGGACGATCATTTCCAAACAAATGTTCCTGGCATTTATGCAATTGGTGATTTGATTCCAGGTCCTATGTTGGCTCATAAAGCAGAAGAAGAAGGTGTTGCTGTTGTTGAGATGTTGGCCGGTGGTGCTGGGCATGTGAACTACGGGACAGTTCCCTCTGTCATCTATACATTTCCTGAAGTTGCCAGTGTGGGGCTTACAGAAGAACAAGCCAAAGAGCAGGGGATTCCCTACGCTGTTGGAAGCTTTCCTTTTGCAGCCAATGGACGAGCCAAAGCCTTGGGATTTACAGATGGTCATGTGAAAATTTTGGCAGATACTCGTTCTGATAAAATTATTGGTGGTCACATTGTTGGACCTCGTGCTTCAGAACTTCTTGGTGAAATCATTGTGGCCATGGAATTTGGTGGAAGCAGTGAAGATCTGGCTCGCACGTTCCATGCTCATCCTACTTTGAATGAAGTTGTTCGCGAAGCCGCATTGGCTGTTGATAAACGCGCCCGCCAAGCTTAGTGCTTGGTGGCGTAAGGAGCTTGCATGAAATACTCAGTTGAGCTGGATGAAAAATATCAACGATACCTTTCTAAAGCTCTGACTCATCTTGAAAAAAGTTATCATAAAGCGGTGAAGCTTCCGACGCATTTAGATCTTTGTGATGACGATACTTTAGAAACATGGGAAAGTTTTACCAGTCGGTTTGCAAGAGTTGTCGATCTCTATTTAACAAAGTACTTGCGGTTGCAGATTCTTCGTCAAGATCCAGGATTTGAAGGGACTTTAAGAGATCATTTAAATCTTGCCGAAAAGTTGGGTTATATTTCTTCGGCTGAAATATTTTTGAGTTTTCGTGAATTCCGCAATATCCAGGCTCATGATTATACAGAAGAAAGTTTTGAATCTTTTGTCCGTGGATTGCTTCAGCATGCTCCAGCTTTATTAGATCTTAGAAAAAAATTCCCATGAGAATTTCATCCAACCAAGTCCAAGTCTATGTCCAGGTTTTATCAGAAATAATTTCAGATTTTGAACTCTTTCTTTTTGGTTCGAGAGCCAAAGATTCAAGCCGTGGTGGTGATATCGATTTGCTTGTTCTGGCAGAGGAAGAAGATATACAAAAGCTGCGGAATCAGAAAGCCTTGATTCTGACACGAATGAAAGTAAGGTCAACAGATGAGCGTATTGATTTGACCATGATATCACGCCAAAAGGCAGCTCAGGATCCCTTTTTAGGATCCATCCCTCAGGAGGAATTAATTCTCTTGCATCCAAAGAATCATGGGCGCCGGAGCTGAAAAGGCTTGCCTCCTTTTTTGAATCTGGCAAAGATAAAACCCTTCAGAACGGGAGGGATTGTGATGAAGCGTATATTTTCTTGGGGCGTTCTTGCTGAGATTTTCTTGCTGATGGCATTTTCTGTGGGGTGTGCTGCCGCCAAAGTGGAAGCAAAAGAAACAACATCTCAACTACCGTCATCAACGACCAAAGCAACTGAAAATTCTGCCTATGATCCCACGGCGGTTCCTCCCATCTTGGATTTGGGAGCTATAGATCCTTCGGTGAAAGCCTGTGATAATTTTTATCAATATGCCTGTGGAAATTGGCTGAAGTCTTTGCAATTGCCAGGGGATAAAGCGAAATACTGGCATCAATCGACGGCTTTGGAAGATCGTAATCTTAAGATGGTTGAAAAGATGATCACTCAAGCGGATGAGTCTTCAAAAATTTCTTTATACTATCGCACATGTCTTCGCGATCAAGGAATTCGAGGAGCATCCTGGGAATGGTTGCAGCAGAGATTGAGTCAAATCCAATCCATTCATAACTCGGAATCCATGGCTAGGATTTTAGCCCAGCTTCAGTTGGAACAAATTCCCATCTTTTTTTCTGCATGGGTTGGTCAGGACTTGAAAAATTCACGGCAGATGATTTTATTTTTAGATCAAGCGGCCTTTGCTCTTCCTGAAAAGGATTATTATTTCAATACAGATCAGAAAGCACGGCAAACACGACAAAAGTATCAAGAGTATATTGCACAGCTTTTAGCGACCTATCAAAGCAAGGTTCGTCCACAGAAGGAAGAGCTTCAGTGGGCAAAAAAGATTTTGGAATTTGAAACTCAATTCGCCAAGGTCTCTTTGTCTTTGGAAGAAATGATGGATCCAGAAAAGATCTATTCACCGCATATTTTAGAGACCCTTCAGAAGATGGTTCCTGAGTTTGATTGGAAAACCTATTTTTCAACTTTAAAGACAGGAACATTGGGTGATCACTTCAACGCGACTCCGGTTTCTTATTTTCGTTATCTCAATCGATGGTTGGCCAAGAAAGATTGGAAAACTGTGAAGGCTTATATGACTTACCGACTTGTGAATCAGGTTGCGGCCGTCACCGTGGGAGACATCAATAAAATCTCTTTTCAGTTTTGGGATGGATATCTTGCCGGTAAATTGCAACAGGAAGCTCGAGAAAAAATATGTGTGCGCCGAACGCAAGTGGCTCTTCGGGATGACCTAGCGCAACTGTATGTGGCGTCCTTTCCCGAAGCTCAGGCAAGACGAGATCAAGCTCGTCAGATGATTCAAGAGATCAAAACAAGTTTTCATCAGAGTCTGAATCCTGCGCAGTGGTTGGATGAATCGACTCGTCAAGAAGCTCATCAAAAATTGGATCGATTGAATCCCTTGATGGGTTATCCAGATCAGTGGATCTCGTATCAGAATCTTTCCATTCAAGAAGGAGAATCCCTTCGCAATTGGGTGCAGGCGCAAAGCTTCGAGGCTCATCGTCAACTTGAAAAACTTGGGCAGCCTGTGGACGACGGTGAATTCGATATGGCGGCTTGGGAATTGAATGCTTATTATAACCCTTCGAAGAATCAGATGGTATTTCCGCTTGTGAATCTGCAGTCACCTCTTTTTGATTTGCGATCCAATATCGCTTTGAATATGGGAGCACTTGGAGCCACCATGGGACATGAAATGATTCATGGTTTTGACTCTGCAGGAAGTAAGATGGATGGCGCTGGTAATTTAAGGGATTGGTGGAGTTCTGCAACTCGCAAGGCTTTTGATCAAGGAGCTCAGTGTTTAGCAAAACAAGCTTCAGCCTATGAAATTCTGCCAAAGTTGAATATTAAAGGAAGCGCAACTCTGACAGAAAATATTGCCGATCAAGGTGGGACGCGCATGGCTTATCAAGCCTATCGAAGAATGGCTCTACAGGCTGCCAATTCATCCAAAGAATTGTTTTCAATGGATCAGCAGTTTTTTCTTTCCTATGCTCACTCTTGGTGTGCCAAATCGACAGAGGCAAAACTGAGAAGCCAGGTACTTTCAGATCCACATCCACCGGAAGAGTACCGCGTGAATGGCGTCCTCATGAATATGCCCGAATTTTCCGAAGCCTTCCAATGTCGTCAGGGTCAGGATCGCATGGCCCCCTCTCAGCGTTGTTCGATTTGGTAGAGATCCTTACTTCGTTGCGTTGGATGAGTCCTTCGATGGAGAGACTGCAGTTTGCGGATTTTGCGTGCCAGAAGAGCAGGCTTCTATGATCTCTTGGAATTTGTAGTTGATGGCCTGTGTGACTCGAGCAATGTTGCAGCCAATTTGATCGGCTTGGCTGACAAAGCGGGATCCGTATTCCTGGTTTGGATCCATCCAATGACAGTCACCTTTTGCCATGATACGTGTATAGTCTTTGATCGGAATAATGGGGGTTCCATCCAGGGCGTTCCGATTGGAAAAAGCACTTCCGGCTCCGATATGTTCGGTGCGAATGGACCCGAATTCACCTGTTTTAGGGTCAACGCTTAAATTAAAAGTTCTTCGAGAGTGTGTTTGATCTAAACGTCCTGGCATCAATGTCGAAGTTAAGGTCGGCGTTCCGAATTTATTTTTTTCGATCACCGCTTCGTAGTTTCCGTCCCCAAGATTCATTAGAAATCGAGTTTGTCCATGATCACAGCTTAAGACCTTGGCTTGCACATTTGTATAGTGACTTGCTTGTTCAAAGAATTTCTTTTTTTGATGTTCTATCACTTGGCATAAATGGGGATTGATTTGAACAGCCTTTTGACGTTCCTCAATGGGGTGTTGAAGCAGTTCATCAAGTGTTGATGCTGCAATGGAAAAATCATCGGGTTGATTGGCAGCAATCCCTGATTCATGAATCAGAAGAGAGGAAAGTCGAGAAGCTTCTTCTTCGGAAGTCCCAGGGTAAGTGCGTTGAATAGCTTTGATCGTAAAATGATTTTTCACACGTTCCATAGCAACACCCGCAAGCAATCCCATCACAGTGCCTTTCATAACTCCTTTTATGAAAACCTTATTGCTAGTATGTTTTCCCGTTGCTTCTGTTTTGGCATTTGTTGATTTTAAATTCTTGTTGAGTCTCACCATCTCTTCATTATTTTGAATGGCTTGAGTTTTAAGTTCTTGCCACTCGGAATCCTGAATAGGAGTTTGATTCTTTCGTTTCATTTTAATTTTTGATTCAATTCTGGTTCGTTCTTTCAGGAGTTGAATTCTCTTTTTTTCAAATTCAATTTTTTCAATCATGGTCTGGTCATCTAAGCCAATGGAGCGAAGATGGTTTTTTAAATGATCGATGGCTTGATTCATTCTGTATTGAAAAATTTTTTCAGAACTTCCCATAGATTGACTGTATTGAAATTCAGCAAGTTGATTTTTTAAAAAAGCTTCATAGTTTGTTGCATTGGGAACACCCATGATTGAGCTTGGATTTGTATCAACAGCATGAACAGATTCTCGAACCTTCACGCGAGCGTCCAAACCTTTCAGACTTCCAGCGATGATTCCGCCCGCAGTTCCTATAGAAATCAGTTTCACATTATTTGAAAATGACCAGCAATCACCTAAAGCATTGTTTTCCGAACAACGGGCTAATGAGGAGGCTGAAATAAGGCTTTCATCCGAAAGGCAGTTCGAAGTATCAGGCTTCAATGTCTTCTCTGCGGAAGTTTTTGAGTTGGAACCACCAGGCTGAGAGCTTTCTGCTTTTAAAGTGGAAGAAGTGCAGAAGAGAATTGAAAAGACGTACGCCAAAGTTAGAAAGAAAATTTTTTTGTTTTTCGACATTCTATCCACTCCTTCATGTGCCTATTCCCATTTTGAAGGAAGGAAGTGGATATTTCAACTTGACCTTTGTCTTGAAGTCATGAAAGGTCCAGTTCTAAAGGAAAAATTATTGGTATACGCCGAAGAAGGACCTCATGGCTCGCTGATAAAATTCATCTTTTTCAGCATGAGACTTGGATTTAGGGTATTTGGCTGAAGCATGAATCGCATCTTGAAGATCGATGATGGCATAAAAAATGGATTCAAACGCAGGATCTTTTAAGGCCAAGACAAAATCTTGATCGTAAAATTGTGTGTGAGCTGCAATGGATTCATCCGATAATTCTTTGAACAGACGTTCTTTGAAAGAACTCAAAACCTCTTCACTTTTTTTCATCAGATCATTTCTTACGATTTTATCGTTGGAAGTAGCTAACAGCATTTTGATTCGTTGAGCTGGTTGAAAATTTGGAAACATCATATTCACTTCGCGCAGAAGATCATCCTTCGGAAGCTTCGAATTCAATGCATAGTAAACCAGGGTATGGTGTTTTGCTTCAGCATAGGTCGATGCTGGAATATCTAAAATATTCAGTAGAAATTGGTTTTCATGGGAGATGATCCAAACCAGATCATCCATGCTAGCTGTGGTCAGAGTTTCTTTGAATCGAAGAAGACGAGACATCATCCCTGGTCCAAAAAAGCGAAGCCAACGAGCCGCTTCATCGGGTCCCTGTCGAAGATAGATTTTCTTCGTTTTTATATCAATTTCCTGTTTATAATGTTCTAACTTATCTGGTGCTAATCCAGCTAGGCCATCATTCGACGTCGTTAAAAAAACTTGGTCGCAGCTGAGTTGTGTGTGTGCAGCAAAACTCACGTTTGTCATGACCATCGAAACAAACAAAATAAAAAAAGCACGGTGCATGGAATCCCCCTGTGTGCATGTAAAACTTAAGGAATAGAACGCGCAATCTAGCAGATCGATTCGAAAAGAGCCAGGGTGTGGTATCTTGCTGTGAAACAGCAAGAAGTTTAGGTAAGTAGTCACTCTTCTCACGACAATATTTTTCAGCGAACAAAAAACGCAACGCGACAAATAAGTTATGGAGAAGACAAAATGGCACCAAATCCTTTGGCACGATGATTGCTTTGAGGAAATGTCTCAAACATTTGTCACCACTTCATTCAACGGAGTGATTAGAAAAAAGGGGTTTTTATGTCTAAATTTATTTTATCTCTTACTTATTGTCTTCTATGCACAGGCTTCGAAGTTCATGCAATCGACTTAGGGGGCATAAGACTTCCGTCACTCCCATCAGTGCCGCTTCCGTCTTTACCTCCTCCGTCTTTACCTGCTCCACCACCATTGTCGCTTCCATCTTTACCTCCACTCCCACGTCTTCCATCCATTCCTTTGCCTCAGTTTCCCAAGGGGCGTGAGGTAGAAGAGGCTTTCCATCATAATTTTACAGAAGCATTGAATGTTATTTCTATGGGAGAAATAGGTAGGAATCGCGATCGCGAAAGAGCTAATCATCAACAAGAGAGTTCATCTCAGCGCGCTCAATTTTCAAAAACTCTGACTGAACAAGAGTTAAATCATAAGATGCAATTGAAAGCTACATATCAACGACAATCCAATGAAGCACTTCAAGAAATACAACTTTTAGAACCGAAAAGAGATAGATTAAAAGATTTAGTTAGGTCTACAGATATAGTCATTCTCAATCAAGATCGTTATTTATCTGCTTTGCTACGATTAAAAAAGTTAGCTGATGAAGATGAAGCTGTCTATTCACACTTTCAACAGGCACATGAGAAATTAAAAGAATCCATGGAGTTGGGAATGGAAGAAGTTTCAGATTCCACGACAACTGACTTTTTAACACTCATGGATGAACTGTATAAAAATTACCATGATACCGTGAAGGGCACGCATCTTTTAAGATCCAACTATATTGCAATGGTTTTAGGATTTTCATCAGAAGAAGACGCTGGCGAAAGTATTGGGGATGCTTATAGGTCAAATCTTGAAAATTTGAAGATGTTTGCTGAATTATCTCTTCAGTGGATCAATGAAGAAATTCAATCAAAGCAAAAACGTTCAGAGATTGCCTTGAAAAATGTCAGTGAACTTGAAATTGAGATAAATATCTTGAGACCACGATAATGAAAAATTTATTTCAGATTGTCATTATCGACATAGTTGTGTGTTCATTTTTGTTATTAGGAAAACCTGTTTTTGCTGATGAAAAGAATGTTGATTTAAAAGATATTTCCAATCAGAAAAGTACGGCAAATAATGTTTCAAATCATTCTGTGGGCGCCGATAAATATGTCATACAAGGCGGCGCATTTTTACTATTGTATAATCAAACAGAAGATAAAGATGCCATGAAGGCAGTAGTTAGAAATGCAATTGAAAGGGAGGCTTTACAGCAAAGTTCTGTTCGATTCATTGATGGAGTTTTGAGCTCGAGTTCTACTGATACCAGTCTATCGGCTGGAGGAAAAGCATTAGCAGTATATAATATGTATCAATCGGCAGACCAATTAAGAAACGCAAAAAATGATAAGCAAAAAGCTTTTGCTTCTGCGGATATAATAACTGCTGGACTTACGATTGCAGCTCCTCCTGTAGGTGCACTGGTAGGTCTTGCGGTGATGGGAACAAAGTTAGTTGATGGACTGTTGGACATGCAACACTCCACATATATGCAAAGAATTGCGGAACAAATAAATAAGAATATGGAAGTCGTTATTGAAGAACAACAAAAAAGAGTCGAAGCAGAGAGGGTGCATTTAAATTCATTAAGAGAAATATTTATTGAAGCATTTCAAAAAAATCAAAAGCTATTGTCTAACTTATCAAACACAAAAAAAGTTTTAAACCAAACTCAAGAAGAAGGTTTGCTCAAGAAATATAATGAATTGTCTAACTCCTTAAGTTTCTATCGTATTATGTGGGGGGTTTCCCACGAAATATTAGATTATCAATCAACAGATCCTTTTGTTGTAGAGCTCTATGAGCGATCTTATGATCGGAAGTTATTGCAGATTGAGTTGAATAAGTTACAGGAAAATATTCAATCAACACAAAATGAAATGAATCAGGCATTGGATGCGTATTTAAAAGCAAAGATAAAATCTTATCTTGATGAAGTTTTTGAAAAAAATATGACACCAGTAGCTGCTGAATTTTTGCATTCATGTGCACTAAGTTATCAGCAGAAAGTATTTCAGTTAATGAATTTTAAAATTGATGAGCATGTATCACGAATAAAAAATAAAACAGCCGCATCATTAGTAAAAGTGTTTCTTACTGTGGATAGAATTCAATATCTTGAAGAAATATCAACTTATACAAATTCGAGATGTGCTATTGACGTCACAAAAAATCTTGATCGTGAAAATAAGCAGATAAAAATGGAATATGATTTTAGTTCTTCCGACTTTCTTGTGCCTATAACGGGTAAAGGTTGAGCTTGCCACAATAAAACAAAATAGAGATTCGGTAGTTGGCAAAATTTCTAAATCCACGGGCGTTGGCTTTGATCGATTGAACTTTT
>JACCDG011168027.1_pt1 | contig 23153 bp, 26 predicted proteins | sample 7442471 | NCBI WGS metagenome assembly JACCDG01 (sample SAMN15323444, study PRJNA562643) | freshwater metagenome | isolation source: river surface water | place: USA:Blue River Watershed | collected 2017-08-17 | reverse complement strand
ATTCTTAATCGTTCCATCGGATAGTGTGACTACTCCCTCTGTGATTGCTAGGTTCTGTACTGGTTGAATATCAGTTGATAAAGACGACGCGTTACTTTCCGGCAACACGATTGAATCCGTATCGTACATATTGGCGTTGTACTCAATGGCTGTGATATCACACTCAAGGTCATTGGCACGCTTAAGCCCCATGACCCTGAAATCTTTGACATTCTTGCCCGTCTCACCAAAAGCATAAATCTCATATCCCTGCGGTATTTGCGAAAACGCGCTATCCACGGTGATCGTTGAAACATCCCCCGGCAAATTAATGACTGTCTTTTCTTCAATCTGGTCATCATTTAAACGCACCTGCAATTTATACGTCTTGCCGGATTCGATAGTGACCGTTCTGTCAATGTTTATGCTGGTTGCTGACCCACCCGCTTTAACACGTCCCGAATATCCCCACTGCGTCACATCATGGCTGACTGAAATAATATCCCCGACCTGACAGGCAATCGCATCCACTCCAGCGCGAAACTCGATTGAGCGATTGATATATTTACTAACCAGCAGTTGATACTTTGCTTCCCGAAGGGCTTGACTTAAACGCGTGCAGAATATTTTGATTTCTTTTTTGCGGATGGGATCACCATTAGCGATGGCCGCCTCATCGATGACTGAAACAGTTTCTTGTTTATAGTTTTTGTCCTTATCTAAAAACTGCACCTGCACCACATTGGCGGTTTCTTTTAATGGCTTAAATGCCTGACTAAACGTCCCTTCAATAATGTTGCCCATGCTAAATAACTGCACTGGCGTATCTAGCCTGTCGATAACCAGCTTGAAACTATTTTCAGAGAAGAATAGAATTCCGCGAAAGACGGCGACCAACTGATTAAGAATATCAACCGCCCGGGATGAACTATCAATAACGACATCCATCCTAAACCGTTTCTCATAACCACCGTCACCGTTGGATACTTTCTCATCGCAATAACGCGCTAAAACCAACCAATCCGCACTCGAGATAAATGACGTGTTGATATACTGCCCCAAACCATAGCGGTCATTAGTTAACAAATCCTTTAAACACCAAACCGGATTCGCGGAATACTGCTCAACGTAAGTTGACCCATCCCATGACAATTCGGTGTTATCCCACTTGCGCCATTTGCTTGTTGAGGGCTCCCAATAATAATCATCGGATGAAACATCAACTCCCAAATATTGAACTTGCGGGGCTAAAACTTTCTTGCCTTTAACAAGACAAGTGATATTCGGCATGCTTCCTGAAAGCTGATTGGTCGCAAGAGCGCGGAGCCCAAGTTTTGCGACATTGGGATAACTTAAGTCTTGAGTGCGGATTTCCACAACATAGGAAAACACCATATTGCCCACGTGATAAAAGTCACTGGCATCCGATACGCGTGTCACGCGGATATCGTATTCACCGGGCGTTAATCCTGTTTTGCGAAAATACCTTTTAATATCGGTTCGCTGTTTAACCGCAACATCGATTGTGCCATCATCAGTCCACGTTGAATCCGCATGCAGTTTATGCTCAACCTTAAATGAAACATTCCACGCCTCAATGGATCCGCTTTGCTGATTCTGCGAATACACCCCTGCCGGAAAACTCATCTGGACTTCAAAGCCTTCCACATCATTTTGCGATGTCGTATAAACATACGCATCGCTTGGATTATCAAGAGGCTGATTGACCGTGAAGTTATCAAAGAGATCTTCAAAGTTAGGGATAATCGAGTCAGTATTTGTGCCTAATCGGTCAGCATGAACTGTGATCCCGTCAAAGTTTGCGGACGGCTGGTCATTGATCATCACATCCGAAACGCTCTCAATTTCACCTTCACATAAAGCCAAAAGCACATTTAAGAAATTCTTATCGCCATCATTTTGGATATACGCGTTGATAATATTTCCGCCGACACGATGCTCACCATAAACAATAGGAATCGCCGTCCCCACGTCCTGTGTTGTTTGAATACCGTCCCAGCTATACGTCTGTGAATTCTCATCAAGACCATCGCCGTCTGTGCCAAAACTCGGCAAAGCTGGCGTCTTATAAGACACGGCTGAATAAATCGAATAACCAATGGCGAGAATTGTTGCCGCTGTGATAAATGGATGTGCCACGGCGGCCGCCCAAATCGCACTGCCGATAAATGCCAACGCCTCAAACTGCACATCCGGGTGAATGATAATTTGATCGCCGTCTTGAGGAACTAAATTAAGGTCTGTTATTTTCTTACCCGAAAGAATAACAACGTGATCCTCATGCTCAAACCCCGACTGCTTGATGTAATCCAAAACACAAAGGCTCGACTCAAACACAAACTCTTTGTGTTCAAACGAACGCTCATCAACAATGATCCGTAAATATGTGACCTTAATCATTGGCTGTACCTTTATATCGATAAAAGCCGACAAATCTTTTTTGCCATTGTGGATCTGTTAATCTTGAAACCACAACACCCGCTTTGACCGCGTGTATAAACTTGCCATCACCTAATAAAACCCCCGCGTGATTAACAATGTCTTTGCCGTTTTTAAAACACACCACATCCATAAAACGCGGATCAAAGACTTTTTCCCACTCACGAGCGTAGTTCTCGATAAAGAAATCTTTGCCCTTCCAACTCCACTGTTGATCGTATTCGTCGTGAATATCCCAAAGCCTCACACCCTGATCTTTAAAGACTTCTAAAATAAGCCCATAACAATCAAGGCCGCTTAAACTGCGGCCATGGTGCTGATAACGTATCCCTAAATATTTCTGGATAATTTCAGCTTGCAACATACAAACGCCTTATCGGTATGCTTGGAAACCCGCCAAACCGCACAACATTATTAAGTTCCTGACAACGCTGAAATGTTCTGTTGCATGATCCTTCCGCCCCCGCGTAAGCGCACTCTGCTGATTTAAATACCCAACGACAATGCGTCCTTAAATATTTTCCTGACGGTAACGGCACATCCAGAACATCAAACTTGCTCGTTAAGGTAAATTCAACGTCCTGCTCATTGGCGGTATAGCTGTCGATGTAAAACGTATCGACAATCTTCACATCTGGATTGCTTAACTGATTTGCCCAAACCAAAATGATGTCGACCTTCTTGCCGCGAAAATCGTACTGTTCTAAATACGCCTGTATGTAGCGTGACACATTACTGGCTCTCACCTTTATCTGCGGTATTTCCTGATTGCCGCTTTCAGCGATAAACTCATGCGTTACAGGAAACGCGGTATAAACATCCCCGTTAAAGGTGACGTTTGAGTCATGCTCCGCAAACAACAAATCATTTGAACCGTCATAGTCATAAATCCGATAAAGGAATATCGGTTTATTCGTTGGTGAGTTCTTCTCATTCTTAAATGTCGAGTTGACGTTTCTCATTTGACCTCAACAAGAGTGGTTTCCATGTTGTAAATGTGATACGAAATCAACTGCATGGATATTTTGTCCTCTTTAAAACGGACGTTATAACAGCAACTGTCATTGGGATTCTGGAAACTAAACGAACACAACGCCCCCTGCTTTGAATTGAAAAAATCCCGTAAACAACAGAACTCCGCTATCCCTCTGTTTTTAAAACACAGGTTGAATTCCCGTAACGGTGTGCCGAACCTTGAACGTCTTTGCTCAACGCCGTTCTCATACCCAGAAATAAGCGTCTTCTGATTAAGACTTTCATCAACAGGGAAATCCGGCGTTAAGGGAAAATCAGGCATAGTCTTTGATGATCTTTCTTAATTGAGTGTTGCTCTTAATGGCTTCACTGATAATGCCCGTTATCATCTGGCGGTTGCGGTAAACATCCCTGCTATCCCACGCTTGAATGACAGGATTGATAATAATGCTCACACTTGATCCGCCTAACTTTTCACCACGGTTTAAACTATTAAAATTATCAACCCCTAATCCTGCCATCCCTCTGCGAGACAAAACACCTTCACCTGTCTGCGCGATAATCGGTACCTCATCGGATGCCAACATCCCCGAATGCGCTCTTGGGATGATACCGCCCGAATGAAACACCAACCCGCCCTGATGAAAGAATGAACCTAATCCCGGGAAAGCCATGCCGATTGTTTTCATTAAGAAAAACTTGGCTAAGGCGTTTGATAGGATACGCAAGATGCTGTTTCCGAAATCTGCGAACACCTGCTTGAGATTGCTGATCTTGCCTGTTATCACATTGAAAAATAAATCGCTCATGCTATGCGTCATCGCCTGCGCGGTGTTTTGAGCAATATCTTTTAAGGCGTTAAATTGTTTCACAACCGGCTGAATGTCGACCTTAGGCGGGTTCTTAAACAAATCAAAAATGGATTTAATCTTCTTATGCGCGTTATCAAAGAAACTAACCAAGTCACCCTTGCCAGTAACAAATATTTTCTGAATCCCGCCCTCAAGACTTTTGATGTAGCTATCCGTCACCGCCGCGTTTGCGCGTAACTGATTTGACATATCCTTGAGTGACAATGCCGCGATCTTGTAATTGATCTTCATGCTCTCGGGAAGCAACTTAAACTGGCTTACCTTCTCATAAATCATTGAAGCCTTATCCAAGACAGTTGATAAAGCCTGATTGATTCCATGAACGATATTCATAAAACCAATAGCAACCATCTTGGTGCCGATCTCAATAGCGTTAAGAACTGGCGTTGCAACACGCCCCAGCTTGTCCCAGAACACAATCAATGAAGCGACCGCCGCGATGATTGCGACAATCGCCATTTGAGCACCGGATAAACTCATAAACGCCGCGCCGAGTTTCAACACCTCTCCCGTAAACGCCATGACCTTGCCGATGACCGTGACAATCACCCCTGTCATGGTTAAATAAACTCCCGTCATAAACGTCGTCTGAATGACCGCCTGCTGTTGCGCTGAACCCAAACTGTTCCATTGATTAAGAAGCGTGCCTAAAATATTGGTAAACTTCTCCATGATCGGGGCTAATGCCTCACCAATACTCACTTGAAAAGCGGTTGTGACGTTCTTTAATCTTTCCATTTGAGTGCTGACGCGAAGTGAATACTCTGCAGAATTGCGAAATGCCAAAAGCATGGGGCCCGTTATGCTGGCACCCAAAAAACCGATAGCGCGGCCGACTTGGGAAATATCCCGACCTAACTGCTTCATGTTAACGCCTAACTCCTTAACGCTGTTCTTAAAGCGGATCAAAGCACCTTCAATCCCCTTAAGCCGCTTGGAAACCTCGTCACGAAGCCGCATGATAATTTCAAGTTCACGATTCGTCGGCATTAGCTGTCTTTCCCTTGCTTTTCTTTGATCCTGATTAACTCAAGTTCGATAATCTCCATCGCACGAATAAACTTAAGCGGCTGATCTTTCCATCCGCCCGCGTTCGGCAAGAATCCCCTGCTGTAGAAAATATATGCCCTTAAATATTCCCAACTTGAGGCGGTTATTTTCTTAACCGGACAGCCTTTGAATACCTCATCATTAAAATTCCAAATACTGTTGTCGCATTCCTCTTGATCGCATTGGGTATTTTGGTTTTTAAGTTTCGGGCAATCCAGCTGACCTCGTGCGTACGTCAACCAGACTGCCAGTTTTAGTTTTTTGAGTCGCCCTCATGAAACTTTTCTTCATTCCAGATAACTTCCGCCAGCTCCGTCTTTAAATTGCTTGGCAACATATCCAAAATCTCATCACTGACACCATCGATTAATTTTCCGCCGAAGTGTCCTGATTTAGTCTCAAACTTGACTTGCTCTTTTGTTTTGGGATGAATAAAACCTTCAATCCCTCTTAATCCATATTTAACGATCAAGTGATTGCGTTTGCCCAAACTAAAATTCACCTTGGGTTTATCGTTTGGATTCTTTGGATCAATATCAAACGAACTCGTGCAATCCTCAATGGTATTGCGGACATTGGGATCCAAAAGCCCAAGCGTAAACACCGTTGGGTTTGATTGATCAGGGTCATTCGGTGATTTGTAAATCTTGGTTTCGTTGCGATCAATTCCAGTAAACATAGGTCATTTCTCCTTTTTTAAATACACAGTAACGCCCACTCATCATTGCCGGGCAATAGACTTCCGTTTAAATCAAAAGAACACTTGGCAACTGCAATGCCCTCCCGATTTTCATCTTCCACTTTGGTGTATTGAGCACGCGGGGCAAAAAACCTAAACTTATTGCCGCTAGCAGTTCCCCACGCGGTATCAACTACCATTTCCGTACCACCAAACCACTTGGAATGAAAATCATGAGCCGCAACCAACACCATTTCTGGATCATAGGAACCGTTGACATCCCTGTCAGTAATCAAAAATGACAAAAGCCCGCGGTCATTGCTGACATCATCTCGAGGTGCCAATTTATTTTCGTGGTTGATTTCAAAGGAAGCGATCTTGGCCGCATACGCATCCAATGAAAACGCCGCGTTAATAAACGCCGGGGGCTTGGTTGTTTCATACACTGGACTGGTAAACAACGCGGTATCTGCAATCCCTGCCTCAACGCCCATGTAATCAAAATTAACCATGACCGGCTCACCGCTCTTGAAGCTAATCTTGAATTTACCTCGGCAACCTCTTAACAATTTTCTGATTCCGTCCTCATACCCAGACATTGTTTGACTTGGAATGCTATCCGTAATTGGTTCAACCACATTGCCAATGGTCGTTGGTGACGATGATGTTGTAGCACTTGCACCCGACGTGCCTCCTGTGATTGTTTCACCACTTTGAATCGTTCCAGAAATGACAACGTAGAAAATAGCACTGGCACCATTGGCAGTATTGATAATCACCCGCCCTTTACCAGCTGATGTGCCACCAGTAATCGTTTCACCATGTACAAAGGGCCCCGCTGTCACCGCGCCAATATTAATCGACTTCAAAAGATTGACCCCGCATCCGCAATTCTGAAAATGCTTACCCCAATCTGGGGCTGTTGCCGCGGAACCAGAACCTCTTAACTCCAAACTAAAACCTAATGAACCCGGACGTTTTCCGATAACCTTCCCTACCGGAGAAAAAGATAACCGCACCGGATCCCGAGAAAACATTTCAGGGTCAAAACTGACCCGAGGGTTATACGCCAGCGTCTTGGCATCGCCAACAGCTAATGACTCGGCAGTACCCTCAACGCTTTCAATCTTTGAAACAATTTGTCTTTTTCGTGTAAGCATTTGAAAACCTCCTATTGTTAGGCAATGGACGGATCAGACTGTGTGTGCTGATATAAAACCTCAAGTTCAATGGTCAATCCCGCATGCGGTTGACCTTCGACCGTTTCAAAAGGAACGTTACTTTTGATATTGGTATCAATCGCGAAACCCCCGCGTGTGTTATCAATCATGAGCGCCTTCTCGATATCCCCTAAAATGCCGCTTAAAATTACATCGGTCGCGGTCGCATCCGCTTCCTCCTGCCTAATCCAAACGTCCAGATATACGGATAATCGACAGGTAAAATACGGATTAGGCGACATCTGCTTTTCTTCCTGCCCAGCGTTGACCACAATGCAAGGAACCTGCCGTAATGGATTGCCACGCTTATCCCACCTCTGCACGCTGGCAATAGTGTTGTCGTAACCATTGGCAATAGTGATCGCTTCTAGCGTGGTTTTGATATTCGCTAAAATACGCTCTCTGATGGTCATCTAACCTTCTCCAAAGTTTTCTGAATCGATTTATTCAAGATGTTGATCCGTTCGTTTTGCATATCGTCCCAAGTCTTATAAAATCCCAGCCGCGGGCGTATGCGGATTTGATTCTTTAAAACAAAAAGCGGCAAAATGCTTCTTAGCTTTTGCTTTACCTTGGCTAAAAATGTTTTGTCGCGCAATTTAATCGGAACAACATTTTTAAGTGTGCGCGGCTTGCGGTATTGTTTTTTAAGGAGACCATCCGATGTAAAAAGTTCGGTACGCGCAGATAATGGCACTGCCAATTTCGCACCGCCCGGGTTCTTTACAATCCCGCCTTCTTCATGCAGACGCGAAATCTTAGAATCCGAAAAAATCACCATGCCCATGCCTTCGATTGTCTGCGACACCAATGATGCCCTCCGAAAATGCGTAAATATCCCATGCGGACGCGCCTTAATACCCGGCGAGCCTTGAAGCCGCGTCTGGTAAAACTGCTTTAAGAACTTTTTGCTGATATGATCCATCCCATCGCCAAGTTCCATTTTTAATTCTTTAGGAAACACCCTTAGCGCGGTCTCAAAGCTTTTTGTGTTCATTTCTACCGTTAGTTCGCTCATCTTATTTTTGAACCAGTAACTGCCACATGCCTTGATCTTCTCCTAAGATATCGACCACAACAAAATTGACATCAATCCCGCCTACAATTTCAGGGAATAAAACTTCATCCCCGCCTTTTTTGATTGAATCAACCCCATAGGTAGCGTCATTGGCGATAAATATCTCAATCTGATTCTGCAACACACGGCCAGATTCCTCCCCGCCCGGGGTTAACCTTTTGCGATTAATAACCGCCTTAATCGTTTTCGGGCTTCCACCTTTGGGCGTATATTGAATCTGCTCGGCAAACTCATCCGCTGTTAGGAAAATATTTACCGCATCATTCTTAAGATTATCTTTAAAACTCATGCCTAGAATCCCGGGGGCACATCACCCCCGGGATCTCCTTTTATGGTTTAAACAACTTTCAAAAGATGACCGAAATACTTATCCAACAACACTTCGTCGCTGTGCTGTCGAGAACGGTATACATCAGACCGGATAGACTCATCACGGTATTGCTCGACCATCACATTCTCCGGGCTATCATTTGCCCAAAGGAATGTGCGCCCGATTGACGGCTGTGTCGGATCCTGACCATCTTGTGCGCTGACCGCCAACAGAACATAAGTCGAACCCCAAATGTCAGACCCTGAAAACGCTTGACCTTCTTTCGCGCTATTCTTGATGGCATTACCAATCAAGATGTTTTGCACGCCAAAAAGATCCTTTAAGGCGTTGATGATCTCCGCTTCCGTTGGACGTGCGGTATATTTGATTGCTTCCATAATTCCCTTATTCGCCAAGCATCGATTAAGGTTATCGAAGCTCATAAGAACAGTATTGGGAAGCATTCCGCAATTAACTCTTACCTTGGATTTTCCGTCACGAATAGTTTTGATGATGTCTTTAGTATCATCACTCCACGCATTGCTTCCAGAAACGTCCGTCAACAAGGCCGCCCCAGTAAAGATACTGGTATTGATGGCTGTTGAAGCAATGCGCGCTTCCTGCCCGCGAAGAACGATGTTCATGGCCGCTTTGGAGACAGCCAATTCCGCATCGAAATCCTTGGCGTAATTCTTGCGTTCGCCGTCATCGAGGGGCATTTCAAAACCATTTTCCTCACAGCTATAACCAACATCCTTGGCACCAATGCTTCCACGGTTATATTTACCGTTAGCCGCTCTTTTGGTGTCGGGTGTTTGCGTTAAAGTTTCGCGGGTAATCGCTGAAAAGTTTGCCGCTTTCTGCGGTGTTTTGAAAATTGGAAACAATCTCGTTCCAATAAAATCACCGGCATCCTGCACATACTCCTCAATGGCCGCGCCTAAATCCAACCTCGGTGTTGCTCTGACTCCTGACTGATCTACTCCCATGGGACTCCTCCTATTTGTTGAACAACTGGTATCGGTTTAATTGTTGTAATTCTTCAAGCGACTTTAATCGCCATGATAAAGATGTCGAAAGCCGCGGCCGCGCTAGCATTCACCTTCAATACCGCACCACTTGCCACATCTTTCTGAGCGGCAATGATATCTCCGCCTCGAACAATCGCGTCGTTGGTTGTTCCCTTCGCCTTAACAGCGGACGCGTCGGTGCTGACATTAACCAGCTTGACGTTGGCCGCTGTGGTATCGCGGGCAATAATCCACCAATCGATGATCCTGAACTTATACGGCGCGGTCACAATGATTGGCGATGTGGTCGCGTCCGTAATTCCTTGCTTGGCAAAGATTACAGGAACGGAACCATTATCCGCCGGATCACCGATTGCGGTCGATGCCCCATCAATGGCACCAGCAACTCCGCTGTTTTGGAAACATTCAATAATGTCCCCATCAGCAGTTGCCGCTTCTAAAGCAGTACCTTGAGCGACACCTGAAGCGGACGCGGAAACTTTGCCATCATTGGCACCATAAATGGTATTGCCTGCAGTGATAGCACCTGCGGCAACCATTTTGTAAGTGCGTGATGCTGACCTTAAGTTCACGGTAACCGATTCACCGCTTACAGCCTTATGCCCTGTGACACCAATAAACTCCTCTCCAGCATCGGCGTAAACAATATTGCCGCTGGAAAGTTTGACGCGACGATACGCTTCTAAATCCTCGCCTGCGATAAATGCTTTTGATCCTAAGTTTTCTTGAGACATTGCACTCCTCCTATGTTTAAAAGAATTATTGTTTTTCTCTGGGTTCCGCCGTCTTGCTCAATGCTTCCTGAAGACTGCACTTGTTTTCCTTTTGATACTCGCGGGCTAACTCCAAATGCGTTTTCTTCGGCAGTACTTCTTGGCTATCCGCACCCGGGGCTTTATTAGCGTTTTGCTTTAAATCCTCGAGACGTTTGCCGCGCATGGCCGCTAAAGAAGCGTCCACGGTTTTGCCATTATCAATAGATTCCTCAACAATGGAATCCATACTCATACCGGCGAATTCCTTGTGTGCTGTTTTGACGATAGTCGAACAACGCAACCGTTCATCCTTAACAGCTTCGTTTTGTAAAGCCGAAACCATATCGGGATGATCTTTCTTTAATTCAACAACACTTAATTCCTTTGACTCCATAGAACCCTCCTGTTTTAAAACTTCAGTTTTATTGTTTATGTCAACCCGATTAACGCGGTATCTTTCCAAGAAAGAAACGACATATTCCAAAGCATCGGGATTATCGAGAAGTTTGTTCATAAACTCGGTTGCCTTTGCCGACAGCTCGACACTCGCGTTAAAGTGCTTATTGAACATTCCGTCATTGGCCGCCGGATCATCAACCACATCCACCGCCATTAAAGAATTGACCCGAAGTTTTGGCGGTAAATCTTTGCCGTCTTTTTTCTTTTCTTTATCCATATACTCCAAGTCAAAATCACCAAGAACAACTGATGTGCCAAACGCGTCTGGATCCTTCTCGGCTAAATCCAAAACGTACGATGCAATATCACCGTCGGGTGTTTCATATGCGGTCTTGCTGATAAAAAGATCAGCCCGGGCGATATCTCCGTCTTTCCTGAAATTCTTTGCCCTGCCAGTAAACGTCCCTAACGCCGTACTGCTCATATTTGGATGTCCAAACCGCGACTTTAAACCCAACTGGACTTTGTTGCCTGCCTCTACAATCTGCAACAAAGTTGTCTCGTCAATTTCCCAGCCTCGCATGTCTTTGACATTACCTTGTGTCATGACAGCGAAACCTCGAATCACGCCTTTGTATTTGTCATCCTCATAGGCGCGGTCAATGCCGGACTTTCCTTCTTTAATCCCAAAAGCTGTTTCAAGCCTTCTTTGTGCGTTTATTATTTTGCTCATTGCTGTCCTCTTGTTTTGGTACCACTGATGGAACATTTCCTATGTTCGCTGTCATATCAACGTCGTATTTCTCTTCCAAATCATTGATCTTTTTAAGTTCACGCGCCCGTTGCTCTAAATTTTCTTCCCAATCCTGACCCTGCGCGGCCGCCTCTTCTGCCAAGGTTGAAAGGTTGTTATTTACGGCTTCCGTTGATGCCTTGACTTCATTTTCTGGATCCACCCACTGCCATCCCGGGGCTATCCATCGTGTACGTACATACGCATCACGGTTTTGATAGAAATCTAAAATCGGTAATTCTCCTTTTAAATACGCTTCCTCTAAAAGCATGACCAAAATATGCTGACAAAGGTTCTCTGCGATAAACCGCTGTTGCATCATGAAGAACCTGCGTGCTTCCAATAAGGCCGCACGCGTATTTGAATAATTCGACCTTGAGAAATCTTTTGCTAGAATTTCATAAGGGATATTCAAACCCGCAGATATATCCCGCAAAATCCTCTCCATGAACATCCCGAATGTCCCGCCCGGACGATTAGGATTAAATGGCTGGATTTCTTCGTTCTCATTTAAATACTCGATCATCGCGGGGCTTAATTCTTCGACCCGCTTGTTGTTCTCTGGTTTTGACCTTGCTAAACTCACTTCATAAGAATTTGTTTTCTTAATGAAGATCGCAAAACAGGCCGCGACCCGAGCCGCAACAATTTCTGCTTCCATGTAATCCGCACGATCCTTAAACATATTCATAACCGACGAAAAGAATGGTTCCCCGCGTGTTTGACCTGAACGCTTCACATGGTATAAATGAAATAGGTTCGGATCGCCTAGGTCATTAAGCGCGGGGTACTTAATAAAATTCTCACTCGAATTGCTATAACGCCTGCCGTATAAAAAATCGCCCGGGTGATTTCTCCTTACGTAATATGAAACCGGCTCACCGTATTCACCAACTTCAATGCCTGCGCGGATATTCTTGTTAAATATCAAATCGCTTGGAGTATCCAATCGATCAGATTCAATCGTTTGTAAAACAAGTGAATAGGGTCTGCGTTTCTTTGAATTAAATACCCGAAGCGGAACAATGATTGACTCACCATTAATAAACCTCTGCCGCTCTGATAATTCTTCCAATCCGTAAAAACTTAAGCGATTGCCTGCATCCGCAAAAGGCACCCAGCGTTCCCAAATCTTTTCAATTTGCTTCTGAAGCTTGTCGGCCACTTCTTCATTGATTCCCAGCGTGTCTTTATCGATACGACTTTGCATACGAATACCCGAACCAATAATGTTTGTGATAACGGTATCAATGGCACCTGAGGCAATTCCGTCATTGCGGATTAGATCACGGCTTCGTTCACGCAATTTTGTAAGATCGGGATGCAAATCGGAATCGGCCGATCCACCACCCGGAATCCATGAGCCGCGTAACCGCCCGACATCCGCCCCGCGATATGAACCTAAAAGTGATCTTGTCAAAAAACGAAAATACTTGCGCTTTGCCGCTGTCTCTGGTGAAAAGACACCAACAAAATCATCTACCCTATCCGCAAAACTTTTCTTAGTCTGGATCAACGAATTTTGCATAGTTTCTTCCGCCGCCATTTTGCGCGGCTATTTGTTTGCTTAAATCAGTGCGTAAATTCCTTAATTCTGTAATGGTCATATACTGTAGGTTACGTCCGCCGATTGAATACGACTGCACAGCACCCCCGCGTAACCTTGTTGCAATTGCCTTATCAATCAGATCGATCAATGCGCTGGCAGTAGGCGTTTCTTCATCATCAACCGGCTGTGACAACGTCACACTGCTGACTGCTTGAACACTTCTCGAATACGTTGTATCTAAATTCTGGTTGTAGACATCAATGGCATAAACATCCAAGACGTTTGGAGTAAAACTGAATTTCCAGTTAAGTCCACCTACATACACTGCTGTACCGGATGCAAACACGGAATTGTCACTGGCCTTAAAGACCTGAAACGTGACAACATGACCACTCTGAGATTCAGGAATCCCAATCACTTCCGTATGAGCCTTATTTATTTGGATGTAATCCATACTTACCTTTGCGCCCTGATGGTTTTCTCAATGCCGGTATAGTCAATTCCTTCTCTATCCCCATCTGTTGAATTTTTAATTGCACTCAAGCACTGCCCCGCGTTTAAACCATCACAAACACCGGCTTGATCCCATCCGGCTATGTTCTGGTAGTTAACGACTTGCGATTGATGATCACCGTATGTCGCGTTCGTGTTATCAACGATAAAAACATATTGTTGAGCAGTTGTTTCGCTTACAGGTGGGTCAAAGGTGTAATAATAATGACCATTTGTTGCGTCCTCGCTTAAATTGACCGTCTTATTTGTCCACCCGCTATTCTTAAATGTGCTGTCCCCAAAATCATAAAAATATCCGTCTGAACCGCGCTGAATTTTAAGCGCGACTGTCTGACCAGAAACATGTGCCCCCAGTGAATCAACGATGTTGTAAACAAATTTAAAGTTGTCCTGAACATTTCTCACATTCGCAAAAGACGGCGCGCAGTTAAGGGATAAACAAACAATTAAAAAACTGATAATTTTTATATAACGCATTGTTCTTGCCCTTTTTGAATACGAACAACCTCAGAAACGCTTTGCTTAAACCACTGCGAATCACGCTTTGTGAGCATTCCACCCAACGGCTCTACTAAAACGTAATCATCACCATCACGACCCGCGACCAACATGAAATGCTTGCCTGTTTTCACAATTTCCATCGGCTGTATATTGGAAACGTCCAGACTCACGTCTGCTTGCAATCCCTGTGAACTAAGGAACCGGGCAATGTCATTTGAAGAACAACCCTTGCGTTCAATAACCTGAAGCTGTTTTCCAACAACCGCCTGATCAATCGGATGGCCGCAAACCGTCATCACCATGGCTATACACGCGGGGCCGCAATGAAAAGCCAGTTGTTTAATCACAACAATCATTGCCACTCCATGATTAAATGATTAATTGAATACCGCTTAGCATTAAATCCCTGCACTTTCCAAACTAGTTGATTGGTCGTAGTCATTCCTGATGTACTGATCTCTCCCCGATACATATTTGATGTTCCAATGGAAAATGGATTAACCTTACTCATAGTAACCTGACTAAAATTAGCCCCGTTATTCATGCTGACGTAGAATTTCAAATCCGTATTAATTACGATTGCATCCGTTTGATCTGATATAACTGCCAATAAAGTAACCGTACCGGGGCTTGTTGGAGTGTTATATGTTCTTGAGACTACGACAGGTAAATCTTGAACCAAACTGTTAGAATATGCCGCTGTCGGTGGCGTAAATCCTGAAGTGTGAAGCGCGTAACCTAACCAAATTGAAAACTCATCTATATTCCCGTTAAAGAAGTTAGTACTTGCCCAATCGCGCCCAATACCACCGTTATTGCCTAAAGGACTAAAAATACTTCCACTTATAGTCAAACCAGTGCTGACTAAAGACCCATCTCGAAACATATAGAAATTACTTCCCGAACGATCAACCTCTATGTGGTACCACTGCCCTGTGTTCCAAGTAATCGCATCACTTGTTAAAGTGGTTGCATTAGTACCATCATTGGAATAATTAAAAACCATGCCAGTGGATGTGATCTTCCACTCAAAAGCCTTATTGGTCGTTGTTGCCCCAGAACTAAGCATCGTAAAGGTGCCGGGTGCGGCATTGAGATACACCCACATCTCAAATGTAAAATCATAATTCGCGAGATTGGACGTCATCCCGTTACTACTTCCCCAAGTAAAGAATTGATTTGTACCGTTTAGCGTTACGGAATGTGTGCCAAACTTAAAGATGCTGGTGCTATACGTTGGCGATCCATTAGGGTTCAAACCTGTCATCTGGTTTGTCCAAATAAAGGAAGGTGCTGATGCATCACCATCAAAATGTCGATTACCCTTCATTTTAGAAATTGGTCTTAAATTTTGATTACTCAACTGATAATCGTTAACGCCATTGGGTGGACTAGCAACACTAGCTCCTCCACTAGGAAACATGTCGATTACAGCGTTTGCTAAAATATGAGTGTTGGTATTTGCTACCTGCTGGAAGTATTTAAGAAAGAACATCAGTGAATCATCTTCACTTAAGTTCGCACCCGTCCCACCGCCTCCACCTAAATCGCCCGGAGCCACACCGCCATCAACCAATCCGCCACTGGAATTAAAAACTGGAAGGTTACCATTCACAGCCCCGCCGACCTTGTCGATTTTGTTTGTGATATCCGCAACTGACAGGGCATTACCGGAATTATCTTTTAGATTTCCGCTAACATTGATATTGCCAACGACTGACAGTTTCTCTGATGGAGTTTGTGTTCCAATACCGACATTCTTGCCAGAACTTTCCGAATAAATGTATGACGCATTTTCTTTGAAAACGTCTTTGCGCTTAATCAATTGGGCGTGCGCCACTGGCTGGGCGATTAGAAGAACTAAGATTGAGGAAATAATATTTTTGTACATAAGTCTCCTTTGAAAAATAAAAAAGCGGCAAAATCAAGTGAATCAGGCACCTGATTTACCGCTTTAACAATTTCGAAGCGTCCCCCGAAATTGCTTACAACTTTAAATTATCATTACCAACAATGATGAGTCAATAAACTGGTTCAGTAATACTGAAAATAAATCACCTAATTGTCCTCCTTTTCAAGAACTTTGAATTTGATCTCACAGTCAACGCACTTGTAATACAAAATTGGCTTATCCGCCCCGTAACACCTGACTTTTCGTGACCGGCATACCGGGCATCGCAACGGAACGTGAACCATAACGCTTCCCTTTTCCGTAACTTCTTCATCTTTCCGTTTAGCGGGCTTCACATATCCATCCAGCCATCCTTGTTTCTTAATCCACTCACTCATTGCGCTTGACCCAATTGCTTTGTTTCGATACCCACCCGCCTTGTTTCGACTCACGCTGACTACGCTTGCCTCTATCATCATCTGGTTGCATAGAAAATAGCCTTAACATTTCAGCCGCGGATGTCGCATAAACTTCTGTATCAAGAAAATGAGTTGCCGCATGAGCAGTAACTGGCCGCCATTCTTCAACCGTCTTTCCATGCTTGCGATCTCGAATGATGATTTTATGTTCACCGCAAAACTGCTTTAAATATTCCTGATGAATGTCCTTATATAAATGCCATCCGCCTAAACCATCCATTTTTGAGTTTTGAACAAACCGAGTAACCTTATCTTTAAAATACGAAGTATCAATATGCCATAATGCTAAACCGCCCGGGATCATATGACCTGTTTCTGGAAACTTATCAATATTACTCGGCCTGTACGGAACCCCGCTTAAATGCTGTTGCCCTTTAATTGGACGGGCGACATCACGCCACTGACGGCAAATCTCATAAACTTCCGAAGTCCTATGCCCGCTGTCAATACAGGTCAGACGCACGGGCAAGGAATCTTCGGGGTTTAATTGAAATGGATATTCAGACTTAAACATAATCTGCTCAACATCTGCCCAATCTTCCACTCTAGTAGCAAGTATCAACCATGATTCCTGACCGTATCCCCATCCGCGAATGGTTAAATAAAAATGATCCTTTTGCACATCAACACCACCGGTTAAAACAACTACCCCATTCGGCAAAACCTCTTTTGGATAACTTAAGGCAAGTTCAGATAATTCATCTGGTTTTGTTTTACTGCTCTTTTCTTCCCAAACCTCCGCAAGCCATGAATTGACAAAGTTCATTAAGAGCTCAATGTAATCTTTCGATTTAAGAAACTCGCAAGCAATATCACTCCACGTAAGCCACGGTGAATACAATGAACTGATCCAAAATCCGCGATTGCGGTTCTTTTGATCTCCTTCAGCAATCCATTCTCCGCTTAACATCATGCGTTGTTTATGTACATCCTCGATTCGTCCACGGCAATGCACGCATTCATACCACGCTAGCCGGTCATTTTTGATACGCTCTGCAGATGCCTCTTCTTGAGGCCATTTAATTTGTCCAAAAACGAGAACCTGCTTTTTATCACAATGTGGACAAGGCACATAAAACCTACGTTGATCTGATTTTTCATACTCACGAAAGATATATCCTTCACGCGTTGTCGGGGTTGAAACCTTTACCGTTTTCTTATTCCAAAATGTTTTTTGTCGTTCAGATGCCAATTTGATCGGATCCGCTTCACGGCCAGAGAACTTTGGGTATTTATCCACCTCATCTAGAAATAAGTACCGTATCGGCCGGGAAGCTAAATCGGCAGGACTATTTGACCCCGCGAAGTAAAGAATCATCCTGTCAAAATGATATTCAAGTTTGGTAATTTCATCCGCGTTCTTAGGTAAGTATTGACTAAGCGTCGGAGAAGATTCAATCATCGGCTTAATACGGTTATAAGAAACACTTTTGGCATCGTCCGCCCGCGGCATAACCATAAGCGTGGGGCCCGGATCCTGATCAAGAACAAACCCCAGCATGTTATACATAGCTTCCGTCTTGCCAAGTTGGGATGCGGCCATGAGCGTTATCTCATCCACATAAGGATCCGTAAAAGCATCCATAATTCCTCGCAAATACGGCGTTCTTGACGTTGACCATTGCCCCGGCTCCGCGGAAGTCTTAACATCCAGCCTTCTGTGCCTGTCTGCCCAAACGCTAACTGTTATTTTTTCCGGCAATACCCATTCCTGCGCGGCATACGGCACAACGGTCTTAAGTATTTCTTTTTCCAGATTTATTGGCATTGAGTGCCTCCGCGAATTGATTGATGATAAATCTGATTTCCTCATCAAGAATGTCGCAAATGACCTTAGGATCCTGCTGATAAAGTTTTGGTGCCACGTGCTTGGGTAACCTTAAAAACCCTGTCTTTATTCCCCTGATTTGATTTTTCACAATCAACACATGTTTATCAAATGCAATCAATGCACCCCTTTTCTCGGCTAAAAGAAGGTTGTTGATTTGAGCACGGCTTTTCTTATATTCCTTTTCCCAATACTTTCCGCCATCCTCATCAAATCCTTTACCGCTGTAATACCACTTGAATACCTCACTTACTTTAAACCGAATTATCTCTCCTGATTTATCACGAATAATGGGCATGCCCTGAGTGATATACCTCCTGACCATGCGTGTTGACTTATCAAGATACAAAGAGATGGTCGGCAAATCGACGGTACCGTCATTGACAACAAAATCTGTTTTATGCACCTCGGACTTCTCAAACCCTTCCAACTCTTTAATTTCTTTACTGCTAAGAGCGGCACCCCGTCCCATTTTCTCAACAAGGGAAAAGTGACGTTTCTTTCTTGCAATATCCGCGAGATTAATGTTCTTTTCATCCATGAACCTTTACGCTCTCTGTGCTTTCTTCCCAGTGAATTCCTCCCAACGGCGAACCGCCACATCACAAAAGACTGGTTCAATCTCCATTGCAAATACCCGTCTATTTAAACGCTCACCCGCAATCAATTGCGTCCCTGAACCGCTAAAAGGTTCGTAGCAAATATCCCCGGGTGTTGTATGCACACGCATAGGAATTGCAAAGACCTCTGTTGGCTTAACTGTCGGATGATCAATACCGGGATTACGTTTCTTACCATCCCAATCCAACTCCCAAACATCGGTATGATATTCAGGCGTTGACGGATCTCCCGAACGAAGATACCCAACTGTCCACACACTGCCGATAGATTTATTCTTTGGCTTATAGTCCGGCTTATTGCCTTTAATCCACATAAGCAAACACGGCTCATGCCTCCACGAATAAAACGAATATGTCAAAATGACACACGGCTTGACCCAGACAATTTCCTGATGAATCAAAATCCCTAATTCCTTGCAAATACCTTCAATGTCTGACCGCCGCTTTGATGCATGCCATAAATACAATGCCGTTCCTTCTTGAATATGCTTTAAACCTGCTTTATAAAACTTCCGCATGAAATCAACCGCATCTGGAATATCAATCTCGTGGTAAACATTCGACCAGTCCCGCCCGCCATTAGGTCTGTCCGCACCGGTATAATCAACACAATACGGTGGGTCTGTCGCAAACAAACTGGCTTTATGACCATCCATTAACCGAGCAACATCTGTTTCATTTGTACTGTCCCCGCAAAGCAACCGATGTTGACCTAAGATCCACAGGTCACCTTTTTGAGTAATTGTTTTCTCTGGAGCTTGAGGAACATCATCAGGTAAGGTCTTACCATCCCCTAGATTCTCAACGCCCATATCACCAACACTGTCCCGAAGATTCTTCAAACGAAGGTTAATATAATCATCTGCCGCTTCATTTCTTAACCTCTCCAACAATGGAATCAATGCCGCTGTCCACTGACCGGTAATTTCAGAACTATTAAGCGTGACATTCATGGCTTGTTCTTGAATTTCATCAACATCAACCAATATTGCCGTTACCGTTTCCGCTCCATCCGCCTGCAGGATTTTGTATCGCTGATGGCCAGATATGATGCGCATATTGCGCTTATTGACCACCAGCAAGTCCACATAGCCGAACTTTTCCAAGCTATGCCGTAAACCAGACAAAGCCTCATCGCTAATATCCCGCGGATTATATGGAGCCGGTTTTAAGTCGCCCATGTTGATGTCACGAATTTCCGGCTTTAAATTGATTTTTGCCACACCTTCCTCCTTGACGTAACCCTAATGATATAAATTAGTTAAGCTATAAACAGATAAATGCCGCTTTCACCGCAAAACCCTAAAATCAGTGACATTGACATCGATTTTTTCCGCCAATATCACTGACGACCTGCGCCTCGCCCGACCCGCACACGGCACCCCCCATAGGGGGAACCAAAATTCTTCTAATTGATCTTCGCCATCTGGGCAAGTATCGTCCCCACGGTCGGTAGTTCTTTCTTGAGCTTCTCATGCTGTTTAACCTCCTCATTAGCAAAGTAATCCCCACTTTTAACATCGATCATCTTGCGAAACCATCCCCATGGGTTCTCAATACGGTCTTTATATCGTTCGTATTTACGGCAGGCGTTGATCAAGGCATCTGGTGGTGGTGGATACCCACGCTCCGTACGAAAGTCCAATATGAATCGGTAAAGATTAACCTCTTCGATCAACTGCTGACACAACGCATCAAGCTCTTCAATGACCTGTAATGTCGGCATGGCATAAGGAAGATTTAAATCTTTCCAGAAATCCAAAAGACAGCTTGCTGATTTGTTAATTGATTCTTGTTTATATAATTCTTGTTCGGGTGTCGTTTCTGTCACTGGTACCAGTGCCTTTTCTGTCACCCCACCAGTGTCGTTTGTGTCACCAGTGACAGAAACAGCACTGGTTACGACCGGATGCTTTCCCTGAATATCCAATAGTTTATAGACATTGCTCTTGCCATTATCCCGCTCAATAACAATGGCCTTAATGATCTCAAGCTCCTTTAAAACGCGCATGACTGTCCGCTTACTTAAGTCACAGCGACTGGCCAATGTCGTTGTAGATGGAAAACAATCCTGTGCTTTACCATTGGCGTAATAACAAAGCCAGCAATAAACCGCGACTCCTAAACTGCCTGTTTTTTCGCTGATATACTCCAAAGCGGCTTTAGCTATCCACAAGAACTTACCGTCACGCAAGTCCCTGATTTCAAAATGTTCATTGTGCTTTGTTATCTTTATTTTTCCCATGCCAACCATCCCCAGAAAGCTAATAAAAAATAAACACCAAATAAAAAAGCCTGTGCGTATAGCTCATGGAAGAAATCTATGATCATCCACCCCAAATTAGCAATCATCCAAAATAAGAAACCATATCGGTGGTGATAAATATTTAAAATGACACCAACAATGGATAACACCACAAGCATCCAGGTCATTTTGGTTTCTTTTTAAGATCAACTTTTTTACTGGTTTTAAAATTTGCCTCACGCAATTTTCTTCTATTGTATGGGCTCATATTTTTATATATCTTCTTCAAGCCTTTTATTACCTTCATAGAATCCGCCTTTGAATTTGTTTGATCAATGGTTGCATTCTTACCAAGCAGTTTAAAAAGAATACAAATTCTAGCCATACCTCCTCCAGTCAAGCCCTTAAGAAATCCTCTAAACCTTCTTCTTTAAATACATTTCGAATCCTCTTAATCTCATCTTGAATTGATGCTCTTGAAATATTTAATTTACGGCTAACCTGAACTTGACTTAAGCCCTCCTCTCCTAAGAGATTACAAAGCAATTGCTGACGTTTTGTTAATTTTGATAATGCCGTTGATACCAAAGCTGTCAGCTCTATACGTGTCGAATCATCAAATTCATCGTCGAATATCATTAAAAATGCCTCCATATTTTCATTACACTCACTCTCAATTGAAACGCTTTCAAAAAATGCCTTTCGAATAACAGCCTCGCGCTTCCTAACAATGTCCAAAAGCTTATTCCTTACAATTCGATCTAAAAAAGTTCGGTGAGTCGCTTTTGTATGACAATGCTTGTTCTTATTCAGAAACCAATGCGTTAAACATTCCTGCATAAGATCATCGGGTGATTCCAGCAACAAAACCTTGAATCTTTTCTGGAATCTCTTAACAATGTGCTTAACGTCATTTATTTCCCATACATCAAATAGCCCTGAGTAGTTATTACCTATAGAACACCTCCTTGTTGCATGGCGTTCCACAGGCAAAACAACTACATTGCCGCTTATTTCTTAAGGCTTCTTTCCAATCGGCTTGCATCCCGATAGTTCATCGGGCGTAGGTTCACGCTTAAGGATTCCGCGTAAGACTGCAGTAACAGCATCCAAGATCTTTTGATTCTGCATACGCCTTGAATCGCCTTCCAAAGGCTTATCTGCGTAAATGATCTTGAAACCTTTTTTGAAGCGTTTATCAAAATTTGCAGTCTGTTGTACGCCCATGAATTCCCCCTCTAACCGTACATACGTAAAAGTTCCTAAACCTGCCGGAAAAAAGTTTGAAAAACATAAAATTCCCAGCAGGTTTGTTGTTTTTTTCGTATGTAAGGTTGGGGGTTAGAAATTGCGTTTATGGCGGCATGGAACAACCTTTCTAACAACTTTTTTGTTTATGTAAGAATTTAAGAACCATAAGCTAATTAGAAAAGTTATCAAAAAGACATAAGAACATGGTATCAAATGGCTTATTGACTGTTCTTAGTAGTTGTTATAGGGTTGGTCAATGACAAAATATCGCTTTAAACATACTTTTTTCTATATGCAGATAATGCTCAATATTTTTGGGAGAAGAAAATGATTGCACCGATAAAATCCAAAGAAAAAAAACGTTTCGTAATTTACACGCGCTGTTCCACTGATGATCAAGCGCAAGGCGATTTCACAACGCTTGATGCCCAAGCGCATCACTGCAAAAACATGCTGGATGCTTTTGGTTATGAATTAGCGGACATAGGAAACAAAGGTGTAATCAATGATGATGGATATTCGGGAAAAGATTTAAACCGGCCGGGTATACAGCAGATATTAAACAACGTAGATAAACGCAAGAAATTTGATGGGATTATATTCTTTAGATTAGACCGATTAACGCGCAACCCACGTGATCTTTACGGCCTCATCGATTTATTTCGCGATAATGAT
>JACCDG010958105.1_pt1 | contig 23156 bp, 36 predicted proteins | sample 7442471 | NCBI WGS metagenome assembly JACCDG01 (sample SAMN15323444, study PRJNA562643) | freshwater metagenome | isolation source: river surface water | place: USA:Blue River Watershed | collected 2017-08-17 | reverse complement strand
TAGTACCACCTTTAGGAGGTTGCTGATACATAATAGTAATGTTTTTGTAAAGTTTGCTCGCATCTTTAGCATCGCGAGTTTCTCCTTGAGGACAGATCATTCCGAAGTTGCGGAAGAAATCTGTGTTAGGAGTAACTCCAGTCAAATACTCAGAGTTGAAAGGACGATACTTCTTAACCTTGAAGTGGTAACCATCAATAGAGATTGATTTACAACCGTAGTTGATAGCAGCCTCTTCAGACTTCTCGTTATTACCCCAAACCCAAGCACCAGCAGGGAAAGCGGCGAAAAGACCATCAGAGAAGTTTTGGTTTTGATAGATATCCTGAAGCCACATATTCTCACTTGCGCATCCGTTTACGTCCATAATACGAGTGATTTCGTGAAGCTTAGCAATATCCAAGTTACCCGGAGTGTAACCTACAGTCTCGCCATCAGCAAGTACTTTAGGGATGATACCCTCAGAACCTACTGAAGTAGTTGTAGTCAAACCAGAGTTGTTAACGATATTACCGCGCATCAACTTCATCTCTACGTCATCCTTGAAACGTACGTTAGACTTAACAAGTCCTTTCAAGGTGAAAAGTGAAGTACCAGCTTGAGCGCCGCCAGCAGGAACATCTCCGCTGAATCCGCCTGTGTAGTAAACTTCAGTCATCTCAGCAAGGTCAGTTGCAGAGAATGTTTCACGCATTTCAGTAATGGTGTTAGTGTACTTCTCGTCCAACTGAATCATTGGAGCGTTAGTGTTAGAAGCCTCACCAGCATCCATAATACCACCAAAGATTAACACATCAGTTGCAAGGAAGCTTCCGCTACCAGCAGATGCCAAACTTTGAGTAGAAATTTTTGGACGAACTGTAAATGTGAAAGCAGAAGGAGTTGTGCTGTTAACTGTTAGGATTTCACCTTCTACGTTTGTAGAGGCAACGCGAACAGTTTCACCTATGCGAAGGGGAGACTGAGTTCCGCTATTGTAGTGGAAACCAGCAGCAAGAGTCAAAGTGATAGTAGCACCAGCAGAAGCAGCTACGTTAGCAGCAGCCTGAACGCCAGTGATTAATTTACCACGATTCTCAAACCAGAAGAAGTCACGGTTTTTAACTTCTTCCATACCTGCATAAGTAGCCAACCACCAAGTGAAGTCTTCGCTACCATACTTTTCAACATAGTTTTTGTAGTACTGAGGTGTCAATAGTTGAAGATCGGACACCAATTGTCTCGTAACACCACCGGTTAAACTAATATTACCCGGCTGAAGGATGTTCGAGGTAGGGATTCCAAGAGCCATTTTGTTTACTTTTTAAAAATTGAAAAAATTGGTTTTTAGCTATTCTTCCAAATAAATTCAATTTGCTTATCTAAATCTGAACGCTGGTCTGGGTTGAATGTGGATTGGGCTGTACGGGAAGTCACGGTTACGTTACTCGTTTTTTTGATGTGTTCAGCAAGCCTCTTGGCCGCCGCATCATTAACGAACTTTTGATTTACTCGGCCTTCACTATTTAGAAGTGCCAAATCGCGAACCACTTGTTGCGTATTAATTTCATAACCTCCATTCGCGTCAGGCTTTAACCACCTTTCAGCAAGCAGAACATTAGCGTCAAAATTTGCATCAGCAAATCTTTCTAATTGCGTAGCCACCGCACCTCTTTCTTCATCTGACACGGCGTAGGATAGCGGTATTTCAACTTCCTCGTCTTTTACCGAAACCGAAAAACCATCAAACGATTTCAGGGCGGACTGCGCATTTTGCTTGAAGGAGTTTATCAAGGCTGATTGAGCTTCCAATTCCTCTTGGGTAGGCTCGTAGCTTTGTTGCTGTCCTTCAAATTGTATATCCGGTAAAATAAGCTCACTTTTATACTTCTCCAGTTCGGGACGTGCAAGTTTCGCCTCAATGAACATCTCTGTTTCAATGTCCTTAACTCTGCTTTCCCACGACTGAAGGCGTTCTTGATATTCCTCATCAGACTCAATATCTTTTTGTACTGGCTTTGAGGGGATACCAAATTGTTTATTAAACTTGTATTCTATTTCGCTCGGCGTCAAGTCTTTGTACTTTTGCTGCATATTGAGCTTGATAATCTCGGCAGCGGTAGACTGATTGAGGTCGGCAGAAGCAAGTCTGTCAATCTTTTTCTTTTGATCCAAGAATGAGTACAAATCATCTTCTTTGCCCTCTTGTAAAAGCTTGAAGAATTTTGCACTCTGTTCGTTGGCAAATTCAATATCGGCTTGGCTTGTTGCGTTTTCGCGAAGCTTTCTTAATTCTTCTATTTCTGCTTTTGCGGCTTCTGCGTTATCCCAACCAAATTGTCCTTTTAACCACTCGTCTGCATCTACTATTTCTTCTTCGTATTCTTCTTGAGTGTCTGGGGAAGTTGTGGTAGCGGGTTCTGTTTGTGCAATAGGTTGTTCTTCCTTTTGAATAGGAGTATTGCTCCACGCTTCATCAGAAAATGGGTTAAATTGCACAATTGGTTGTGCATTTTCCTGTACAGGAGTCTGTACAGATTCTTGTACTTGTTCTTGTGTGTTGTTTTGTGTTTCTGACATAAAGTCTATTTAAGTTAATAATTAACTCAAGGTTAAACGATAAATGGTCTTTGCAGCAAGACCAGAAAGTTCTTGAGACCTGTTTTCTACATCAAGTAATTTTTTCTCGCACGCAAACTCATATAGCTCGTAAGAAAAATCTAATAACTCTTTAACCAGCTTCACAGAAGATTCGTGTCCTCCGTATTTTGGAGTAGGTATGCGAACTAAAGCGCCGAGTCTTCTGCCATCCATATACCCCATAATCTTTTCAGGGATATCGTCAGAGAAATCCTCTAAGCCTTCGTACAACTTACCTAAAGCGTCGTGTTCCCATCCGCCTTTAGTTTGCTGATGAAATTCGTGTGCGGCATCGTGAAAGTAAAACAACCTGTCACGGATTTCTTCGGGTGTGAGGGAAGTCTTGGCTTTCACCTCTTCCCCAGACATTCTGATTTTAGCTGTAATTGCCATTATTTTTTCTTTTTCTTGGTTCTTAATTTAATTTTCTTTTCTTGCTTAAGCATTTCCTTGGTTGGCGCTTTGCCGCTACCAATGTTTGCGCGAATATTATCCCAAAGACCGCGTGGGGAGTAACTTCCGTCTGCTCTTTTAATCATCTCTTTCATTTCTTACCTTTTAATACGTTTTTCTTAAATAAAGCACGCTTTTTAGCAAGCTCACCATAAGCTCCACTTTCTGCTGCCTTCATCTTTGAAGCGGGAATATTTTCACCCTTCTTTGCACCAAGTTGTGCGCGAAGAGCGCCTGCCTTAAACTCAATAGGCTTTTGACCTTTCTTTTTTACCTTAAGTTTAACTATTTTCATTTGTAAGGATTTTCTTTGTGCCATTTTTTTGTTGCTCTTACTCCATCTTTTACAGTCTTTGCGCCAGCCTTCTCAGTAAGATCTATGGTATCCCATTTCCCCTTGTCTGTAGTTGGATGATTTACCATAATGTGTCCTTTTACTCCTTTGCCTTGTCCAGTAGGGCTTATTTTTTTATAAACAACGTGGTTTTCACCACCTGATTTAAACTTTACCCTAAGCTTCATTAGCAAATTTTATAAAGCCTTACCAATACTTTACTTGCTGTCACAGAAGTTCCAGAAAGCTGAAGGAAGCGACCAATGTAACCAAAACGAACAAGTCCTGATGCTGCGAGGGAAGTCACGGCAGATCCAGAAGCAAGGTTTGTTCCCTGAACAGCAACGAAGTTTGTTGCTGAAACAGCGCTACCATCTGATACGCCTTCAATAGCTCCAGAATCGTTGGTGTGCTTGAAGTCAACTGTTCCGCTTGGGCTTACTAATTGAACAATTGCATAATCAAACCCGCCTGTATCAAGCTTTACGTCTGAATCTGCGTTAAAGTCGTCTGTTACATCTAATACAATTTGAACTGACATATTTTAATTTTTAAACATTAAAGACTATTGTTTCGTTTCCGTAGAGATATCCGGGGTTGTTAGGGGAAGCGAAAGTTTTGTTCGGGGCAAGCGGGCTAACTTCAAGACTTGTGCCGTAAGTGTCTACGCGGGCTACGCTTCCGTAAACAGAGGTACCGCTTATATAAGTTTCTGTACCTACTGGGATATTTGCAAGATTTGACAAGTCACCAGAGGCGAGGGTAACCACAACGTCCTCCCCTCTTAGGGCTTGGGATGCTTTTTGATTTACTAATGAGATTGCCATTTTATTTTTTAATTTTTATTGTTGGGGAAGTTGTGGCTGCTCTTCAGCGGGCATTTCTTCGGGAACCATTTGTTCCCCCGCACCCTGCTGCATTTGTTGTTGAGCTGCTGCTTGGGCGGCCTGCATTTGAGCTGCGATTAATTGTTTTTGTTCGTCTGTTGATACTACAGCTGCAAGACCTACATTTTCCATAACCGCATCAATAAGCGGTTTTATTTCTGCTGGAATAGGAAGTCCTGTCTCCATAGATTTTAAATAAGCGGCAGTGGCCATCTGTAGTACGGCGGTTCTATTCTGGGCCTCGGCGGTCATTTGAGCGCGCTTGATGTCCATCATGCCTTCTTGTTCCTTTGTTGCGCGCTTCTCTTGTTCGGCTACTTGGGCTGCTTGTATTTGCCCTTGAATCGTCATTTCTTGATTCTGTGCCGCTCTTGTTTGATTATATATAATCATTTTCTTTTGCGCCCTTCTAAATAACGCTTCCGCCAGCTTCACATCTTCTTTTGCTACACGCATTAATTGGAAAGGATCAACAAATAGTACGAGGTCGGGGGAAGATGCAAGCGCCTGTTGGAGCATAGCATCAAATCTTGCAAGCTCATACTGGTCAGGGAGCATCTGTATTCTTGAATTGAATATTCTTCCAGCCACATCATCCGACTTAACAATATCTCTATAAACACTTGAACCGTACTGAACTGACGTCTTTAAAAGAGAGGCTACCTTTTTAGCAGTATCAGCCATACAATTTGTGTACGCCCAATAAAAATAATCCGTAGCATTTTGAGCTGCTTGCTCGGCTGTATTAATATTAGAAACGGCAACACGGGGTTGGAGAGCGCTTGATATCAAGTTCGGATCTTCCCCTAACTCATCTTTTAATATCTGATAGTGCTTATCGTAAAGAAGTATTAAGCCTTGAAGTTGGGACAAAAAGCCAGAATTTGCAAGTTCCGTAATCGGCACAGGTATATTATTCCCTTCGGCGTCACGTCCACGATAATAAATGTCTCCTGTTTGGTCGTAGAGCTTTTTGACGTCAATCGCTTTGTTTCCATCTCCGAGACCATAATCTATGTTTTGTAGAGCATCCCAGTTTACGGCGGCTCCAGTTGGGCGCATCTTCGCAACAAGTTGTTGCATCTTTAGACGCGCAATAATCATTTGGTCTACGGGTTCTTGTATTTTTTCTGGTATTGCGAGGGAAGTCATATCATAGTTCTGTACCATATAAAATGTGTACGAAAACTCCGCATTACCAATTTCTTTTGGATCTTGAGGACGGATCATATTTGTTTTTAGTCCCCATTCCAACATTGTATTCGTAGGACGGCAGTATACGCCGCGATATATATTCCACTTAGTATCAGCAATTACCTTTTCGTTTTCTGACGGCTTTTCTGGACGACCTTTTTTAACAATCGTTGATTTATTCTTTTTTGTTGTAACAACCGTATAGTCATCGCTATCAACTGTCTTAAGCTCAAATTCAATCACGTCAATATTCCACTCATCGTAAGGACGAAGAAAAGTCACGTTCCATTCGGTAAGCCAAGTTATATTATCATAAAGCTGAAACTCTTTTGAAAACTGAGCCATTTTCCATATTTCTTCTTCGGTTATCTTGCCCCCAAATTCAGTTCCATATTTTCTGCGAAGTTCACTTATCTTATAAGTACGAATTACACCGCGCCAAGTTGTATCGCGGAAATCAGGGTAGCTTGAGTAGGAATAAAAACAGTTTTCTGGCTTTAACCAATCAACGTGAATCACGCCTTGGTCATCCATCCAAGTATATGTTCCAACAAAACCGCACTCAGCGCTATCGTGCAGCATTTTTTCTTTTAACGTATCAAACCAGCCATTAGAAGCAAGCACATCGTTACAGCCTATTTCATACTGAATTTCTTCAGGTAATCTTTGAAATTGAGATTGCCAAAGCTTAAGCTCTTCTTTATCCTCTGGTATTTGATCTGCTTCAGGTAAAATTTGTACGCCAGATTCTTCTTGTAATCTTTCAAGCAACTTTCTATTCTCAATAACAAATTCAAGATTTTCGTATTCTTCTTGTTTTTGTTTAGTTGAAATAGAATCAATTGCTGTAACCTTAATTTTTTCGCTTCTGGCCATCCATCTTCCAACAAGTCCAGACACAACGCGATTGACAATATTTATTGATTGCCAATTGATATTAAGATAATTTACTTTTCCGTTGAACTCAAGAAGGTCTTGGAATTTGCTCATCGGCACGCGACCGTTTGCATATCCACGATTTGTTCTCCATCTTGCATTACGAACCCAGAAATAGCTTGATATACCACCGCGAATAGTGGAGTCGATGTATTGTGCTAATCGTTTGCCGTAGTTCCAATCGGACTTTTCCTTGATAGTTAATTTATCAAGTTGAAAAGTTTTAAGGGGTTGCGCGGAATAATCCTGCATTACTTCGCATATTTATTCCCTACAAATATAATTCTTTTTTACGAAAAAATTTTTTATTATACCGCCGCGCTGTTGGGATATATTTTTACCAAGGGTGTTTGGGGAGGTGGTGGCTTGTAAATGGGTTCAAGCCCCGCGACAAGAGCAATCATTGCGCTTACGGTTCTGTCGCTCGGCGTACGCTTGGAAGGTTCAAAGTTTTTGAGGTCTTCCAGAAGCTCTATCCAGTATATCTTTTCGCAATAGTGTTCAACGTAGCTAATCATTGAGTCGTTTTGCTTGGTCATAGCAAAATCGGTTACAGGGAATCCGTAGTGTCTTTCTACATTATCCTTCTTCCTTTTGCTTGGATCTATTGCGTTTAGGGGGAACTTGGCAAGGTATCCCAATTTTCCCCTATTCTTAAAATAGGTGTAATAGTCGTCTGCCACAAATTCGTAATAAACTTGGTAGCCAAGATACTCGGCGGCAAGTATAACCTGATTATGAAGCTCTTCTTTTTCGTTTGGGCGTCCGTAAAGATGGCCTGTAAAGAGACCTGTATTTAACGGATCTCTTATATCATATTTAGAATAAACCCAAGCAGAAGCCTTTGAGCCGTATCTTTTACCGCCTTGCGAGTTGGAATATCCGTCCACCCCTATCACGCCACTATCGGTTCTTCCGGGCTTCTTTAAGCCATTATCGTAATAGTGTTTATTTGCATCCCCTTTTAGGTTTAGGTCGCTAACAAACTCCCAAGCAAAGGTTTCCGTGTCCTTAGCATCCCTCCACCTTATTAATTGGTTGATTTCATCCCTGTAAAACACAATTTTTCTTTTGGGGACAGGGTTTTCTTTTATTCTTTCAATCTGGTCGTTTAGCTTAACTACATTAAATATGCAGTCGGCGTTTGCCGACATAAAAGCCTCAACCTCGTTGCAGGGGTTCATACGAATCTCTTCCTCAAGGTCATCCCCCGTTCTTCCTTCTCTTCTCTTTGTTATATAAGCCTTGGCGCCTAACTCTATATCTTCTTCGCTAATCTCACTTATTGTAACTCCATTTTCATCTGTTACAACCCATTTGTCAACTAAATATTTCTTTTGTTCTGGTGTCGGGGAATTGATGACAGAGAACCCGTACTTATCTATAAAACCTTCGTATCCGTCAAAGGCTGGGCTAAAATACCTTACAAGCCTATTAATTGTGGGGGTTCTTTTGTCTACGTCAGCATTTTCCCAAAGCAACTTGAACTCAGAACCCCCTTTAGACATTTTGTTAACGGTAGAGGGCATTTCCACAAAACCCACTCGCTTAACACCCTTTACAAGCGTCTTTGAGATAATCGCAAAAAGTTGTGAGGCTTGAATTTCTTTTTCCAGTTTACCAAACTCATCCAAGAGAAGGCGACTCATACGACCACGGTCATAGGCGTTTAGCACAGGCGCTCGGTAGTTAATCTTAGACCTATTACCCTCGTCTTCTTTTTGGGCATCAGCAAACCCTTCTTTTACATTTGACGCCTTCTGGGCAAAGACAAGCTCTGTAACGCTATCCTCTCTGTTTATCTGCTTGGGCTTCAGGAAAGCTGGTAATTGCCTGTAACCGTAGGCAACCATTTCCGTAAAGGTGGCACGGCCATCCTCATTTGACTTTGATACAAGACCGCAGTTAGAGTTCTTGTAAAATATTGCCTCGTAAACAAGATTTGATGTTGCTTGAGAAGATGCACCCTCGCGGCGTTTTTTAGAACGGATGACACCTAAAGCCCAAGGCACATTCTCCCAATGCTCTAAAAAGGTAAAATAACGCCTATCGCAATCCCTATATTCTGGCCTTGAGCCATCCTCCAGCGTCCACCATTGAAGGTAGAAATAGTATTTTTTTGTTATGTAAAAGGGGCTTCCGTTGATATACACCCATACGCCTTTCTTGCATTTCTCAAGTTCGGCTATGGCGTAATCCTCTTGCTCTTCGGTAAGTATTAAGTCGCCAGATTTTGTGTATTCAACTTTTTCAAAAAACGAAGGCAGGTCTTCCCTAACCCACATCTGTTCATCCTTTGGTTTATCCCAATTAAGGATTTTTTCGTGCGGGGGAACATCTGGTATCTTACACTTTGTTCCGTATATTAATTCAAAGTTCATTAAACCCTTCCTTGGCCCCTGTATGTCCTGCTCTTGCGATCGTGTTTGTTCCTTGACTTTTTTGCTTTTCCGCCTTTAGTCTTAAAAAAGACCACCTTTCTTGAGTCGCTTGATGATTTTGATTTTGCCATAAATTAACTTCTTACGTCTGCAATTCTTTCTAAAAATGGTTTCTTCTGCTCTTCTTTCTTAAATCCAATACTTTCCCTCAAAGATCGTATTGATTCGCTAACGGCACTACTTTTTTCAAGTATCTTAAATATCCTTTCAAAGCTCTTGTCCTTGGCGTCATCAATATTTACATTTTTTAAATTGACGCTATTTAGAAGGTCGGCCATTTCATTTGCTTTTCTTTGCAGGCTATAAAACAGCTTTTCAACGCCATTATTTTTATAACCCTCAAGCTCTCTTTCAAGCTCGGCTATCCTGTCTTCAAGGATTTTTTTTGCAGCGTCTGTCATACTATTGTTTTTGCATATGTCGGAGTTAAGCCAACAAGAAGTTTACCCTTATTTAAAAGCTCTGTCAAGTCTTCCCGAACAGCAATAACCTCTTCTCTTTCGTGGTCTTCGCCGGGGAAGTGGCGGAATCTAATTATTCTTTCTTCTCTCCCTTGTCTGCCCTGAAATATTATCTCATAGTCGCAAGATTTTAAAGTATGCACAATCTTGCCCTTAAATTCGCCTGTTGTTGCATATAAGATATCGGGCATCAGTTTTGGTTCTATTCCTTCTAATAGGCCATCGTAAGGTCTAAATACCCTTAACGCAAAATCAAATCCTTTCAAGGGCTTCCATTCTTCATCAAACCAAGCATAACATTGGTCAGCAGGAACAGAATAGTATTTAATATCACTCCCCTCTACTTCTCCAGAAAGATTTGTGTAGTTATGTATTTTGTACGAGTCGTGAGTCATATTGGGGTGTATAAGTATTTCACTACCCTCCTTTAACCCATCTCCATCAATTACAATAGCATTAACCGGATGCGTCTCTCTTTTATTGAGATTGTTCCAGTTTCTTTCCAGTCTTATTTTTAGCCCACCTTCAAAAGTGTAGCTATTCTTGCTTTCGTGATCTACGCTAATAATTACTTTGCCTTCAACGGCCTTCATAAAATTGTTTGTGTGTCAGTAAATATACAAGAATTACTTCTTGTAGCGCATAATTGGCGATTTCTTTAAGCGCTCATAGGCTTCTTTTGTTTTCATTTCAAAAATCGCTTCTTTAGCCATTTTATTTAATCTTTCTTGTTTTTTCTTGTCGCCATAAAAATCTTCCTTTTCAAGCTGAGAGGCCATACCCGCTTCTCTTTCTTTTGCACTAAGCGGTTTTTCTACTTTAGTAACCTTAATGGTCGCCTTTACAACGGGCTTTTTTTTCTTGCCATAAAAATCTTCTTTCTCAAGCTCCTTAATCATCCCAATCTCTCTTTGTTTTGCGGTTAATTCTGGTTTCATTATTTTTTATTTTTATTACGTTCTGAAATGTTTTTAGCTTTCGCCTTTGCGTCTGCCTTTGAAGAGGCGCCCCAAGCTCTTAATGATAGAAGCAAGCGGGTTGGCTTTCCGTCTTTATATTCAGGCCCCGGCATACCGCCCATACGGGCTAAAAAACTTGCTCTGCGAGGATTGTCTCCAGATTTTACAGGCGCCTTGAGCGTTCCGCCTGTTTGGGCTTTATACGAAGCCCGACCTTTTTCGTTCAATCCGCCTCCTTCAACGTTTTTCCCTTCTTTACGCTGCCAAGCCGCTGTTTTAAACCTTAACTTAGGCATATCTACCTTTTTAATACCCAAATTTACAATAATTTTTTGGCAACCAAATAAAATGAGTACCTATCTTCCCCTACATCAAGACCATCCTCTATAATTTCAAAATAAGGCAGGAAATAGGGGTGTCCTGTAAAATTTAAAGCCTCCCCGCAGAAGGTACGGCGAAACCAAAATATAAACTCATTGTATTTGGTGTCGTGAAAATGCTCTGGATTTTCCTTGTTCGGGTAGTGGTTGCCATCTGGTAAATAAAGAATAAAATATCCCCCCTTTTTTAACAACTTAGACCATTCAAGTATGGCTCTAAAGTGATCAGGAAGATGCTCAAGCACATGGGAGCTAAAACAGCAATCAAAAGACTCTAAAAGCTCTGGAAAATTCGTGTCAAGATCGTATAGGCTGGTGGTCGATTTTTGAACGTGCGGAAAAGGGCGTCCATCAATTCCGACTGCGTTAGGACAAACCAACTCATCTCCGCAACCAATATCCACAACCTCTCCAATTAAATACTTTTCAATTTTTTGTCTAATTTTTGCCGACTCAGTTGCCATTTTTATTTTTTTATTCCCCAAAAATACAAATCACAAGATGGGATTGTTTGAACGCTAAACTCATATTGTTTAAAATAATGACCAAAATCAATAGCCCTATCTATTTCCTCAATTCCTAGGTTGTGATAATAATCATTTGTGTAAGGCGAATCCGCAGGAGAGGTTCTGGTTGTGCCATGTTCTGGTCTTCCTGTTGTAGCACAACTAAAAAGCATTAACCCATTTGGTTTAGTTAAACTAACCATGTTGGCTAAAGTCTTAGGCCAAAACTCATCGTGTTCAAAACACTCGGTAGAAATTACAACGTCAAACCCGTGCGCATCTTTAACCTCGTGACCGCGGCACACTAAGTCTACGTTTTTCCCATACCCTATATCAACCCCCAAGTATTTATATTCTTCAAAAAGATATCTATTGTTGCCGTTTAAATCTAATGAACCAATATCTAGCACCCTGCAATTTTTAAATTTTTCAGGCATTAATTCTTTTATTTTAAGCAAAAATGATATTTGAGATTCATGCGCCATTTTCAATAATTTTATCAACAGCCTCTAATACTTGCGCTGTTGTGTATTTTGCGCAAGGAGGTAGTTGTGCGTCTACATAACACTCGTTGCTCTCTACGCCAATTTGTTCGTGCCAGCAATATGGTTTATTGCAAATAGGATTACTACTAACGTGCCGCGTTAGTATTGTCTTATTTGATAAGTCAGGATGAACTATTTCAGGATTGGTATTGCCAAAGAAAAGAATAGATGGAACATTAAATGCCGAAGCAACGTGGCTAACACCGCTATCTATGCCAATGAAAAAATCTGCAGTTCCAACAACCCAGCACAAAAAGTTCTCATTCATCGTATTTAGATAAATCGCATTTTTAATTAGCGGCACATTTCTTTTCCCCACCTGAAATACGGTATATCCTCTTGCTTGAATATTGGCTACCACACTTTCCCAGTCTACGCCAAAAACATTTCTTCCGGATTGACGTATCCCTTCTAAGTGTATTACACAAAATTTAATAGATAGCTTTGTTCCGTTATGTATATCAAACCCTAATGATAGTTTAGGGCTTCTCATTTCTCCATCTTTAATTCCGCAAAATTGATAGTAACTTTTTAGCCTGTTTTGTTTTGGAAAAGCCTCATAAGCCATATCAAGATTGTAGTGTTCTGCGCTTGGCAAAAGTCTTCCGTCTATTTTTTTTAGATGCTGTACGGGGAAGTAGTGATTCACAAAAAGCATATAAAATTGGTCAAGCGTATCAAGAACCACCCTATATCCTTTTTGATAAAAGTAATGCAAAACAGGCTCGACAAGAATTACGTCACCCATTGCTGCAGTTCGTTTGATTATAACAGTTGGCTGGTAAGGCCTATGAAAAGCGCCGTGGAAACCGAAGGTATCATAAATAGGCGTTCTAAGCTCGTAAGCAAATTGATCAGCTAAATCTTCTGGCGCAAACTTTATGCTATATGTTTTTATTAAATAATCCCTATAAAGCCTACCTATGGCTTGGTCTTCAGGATCGGAAGCCTTGATAAATTCATCGTTTGCAAGAAATATTTGAAGCAGTCTTGACCTTAAAGAAAAACCGCCATTGCCGACATTTTTGCCATCTGTATATAGCCAAGGGGAGCCTATGTAATCGTAATTCAAAAATTCATCTTGCCACGATTTGCCATTAAGTATATAACCGTCGTGCTGGATAATAAGACAAAACTCTGTGTCAAAGTATTTATAAAGTTCTTTGATCATAAAATCGGAGTATTGCTCCTTAGAGCGAATAGGTAATATATTTATTACCTCAATATCTTCAATCTCAAACTCCCTATCGGTTAAAAACTTAACAGCCGCAAAATCACACTCCTTCATACTTTTACGTATGGCAGCCACAGCCTCTGCGTGCCTCGAGCAGTCGACGCAAATTAAGGTTACGTTATTTAGATTTGGCTTCATTCCAAGTTTTTTTTAACCTTCTATATACTACTTTCATTGTTTCAGGAGCTTGCGCAGTAATAATTTGCGCTAACTTTCTTAACTTTTTTGCTCTTACTTTTCTCATTGTTTCCAGTTTATAGGTATTTCAATATCAAAACCCTTTCCGTGCATAGGATTTCCATACACTCTTATATCGTCAGAATTATAATGCTTTACTACGCCGCCGCTTAATCTTACCAACCAGATTGTATTTACGTCAATTCCGTAGTCAATAATTAAGATAGCCTCACCTTCTCCGTGTGGAGTGTGTACGGGAAGTGGCGTTTTAAATTCGTGTATCATTTTGCAAGCTTATTAAAATAATAGTCAAGACTTCCCTGATGATAAAAATCATACCCACCTTTACCTACGGGTATTACATTTGGCATCATTGGAAATAGCTCTAAGATACGATTTACCTTCATTGCTTCTGCCAACTGAAAGCAAAAGCTCTGGTTGCCTAAAAAGAATTTACAACCTTTGATCCAAGCGGCAAGCTGATAAAAATCATCAACCTCCAGTCTTGGTATATTTAAGTCCCAAGTCTTACAAAACAAATCTCTCTCGTTTTCAAGCCCAGCAAATACGAGCTTGTCCTGATGCTCCTTCAAAAAGAAATAATTGATTAGGTGGTTTCTGTAGCGCTGGGTAAAGTTTATTATAATCTTGTCGTTCTTTTTTGCCTTGATATTTAAATATGGTTGAGAGAGGTCAGAAGCCATTTGCGGGAAAACATAATTAAACCACCTATTAAGACTCCCTCTTGGCTGGTTCGTATACCTTTCTTGTCTAATTAGGTCAAAATCAATATCCACAACTTCCCCCGCATACTTACAAAAATCTTCTATGTATGGCTGGGAAGTTATGAGTCTCTTTAAGTTATCAAACATATAATCCGACATACAAATAGGTTCATCAAACTCATTCTTGAACGGGTGTATGCTCCCATCGTAACCCGCACCGGGCATACCTATTCTTTGATAAACTATAGTCTTTCTTCCTGTGTCCTCCCACATTTTCTTTAGCCCCGCCATAAAGCTAATTAGATCTCCAGAAGGCGAAGAGGTTTTACATTTTAAAGGATTTTGCATAATTTTGTTAGGATATTTCGCAAGCGTTTGCGAAGAGTTTTCTTCACGGCTTAAATTGTAAACAATGCCAACTAATCTTTTCTTGGTGCAAGTCTATGGTATAGACGCACCCGGTGGACAAACTGAGATTGCTGCGGCTGGTGGACAAGCTAACTTGTTCGGCAACCAAGGTATTCACGTTTATCCAACAACAGAAACTCGCGGTAAGGCTGCTGTACAATGTAACGCTGTTATTGAAGTTCTTCCACAGGGATTGAATCAAATCTCTACGAAGTACTTTACTGACAGAACCGTTGCTCAAGTACAGACTTTGGCTAACGCCTAATTGGATTTTCCCAATTGAAAAAGTCCGGCCCATAGTGGTCGGATTTTTTTTATAACGACTGATTGAGCGCCGCAAGCTCTTCCTGCTTTGCCTGCAATTTGTTAGCCACCTGTTCTTTTAAAAACTTCAAAACAGCCACTTGCTCGGTAACATCACCCTTGTTTAGCTCTTTTAAAAGCTTTTCTACGTTGATTTTTTCTTTCATTATTCTATGTATTTGTTTGTGATAAAATAAGATACGAGTTGGGTTGTGTTCTTGCAATTAAACTTTGCCCTTAATAGCTGTAACTTGTAGGCAAAAGTGTTCTTGTTTAGCCCAAGTTTTTCGGCTACACCCTTTGCCTTCTCCCCAGTCGCTAATAACCGTACCCAAGAAATTTCTTCCTCCGTAGGAACGGGAGGCGTGTAATCGTTTGTGTCCATAACGCAAAAGTAGGGGTTTAAAATAATTTTACAAAAAAATTTAAAATTTATTTGGGTTTCCAAATTTTGTATATATTTTTGTTTAGATTTTGTTTGAATAAAATAATTTATTAGATTAGTAGCCGAAATGGGTATAGAACAAATAAGAGAACTAAAGAAACAGGCAGGACTTGCCAAGCCTTTAAAAAAATATTCTATTCCAAAAAAATCAAAGAAGAAAGAAAGAGAAGAAAGAGAAGAAAGAAAAAATAGAGCGGGTGACGAAACCGCTCTTGTAAAATGGTTTAAGGAAAGACAAAAAGAAATGAGTGGTATATGCGCAGAGTGTGGAAAGCCGACCAACACGAAAGTTTATGAGTTGGCCATTCATTCTATATGCCACTTACTTGCTAAAAGAAAATCAGTAGCACCAAGCGTTGCTTGTCACCCATCTAACTGGATAGAACTTTGCGCTGATCACCACTATAAATTAGATAATAGTGCGTGGGAAGATGTGGCTATGTGGCGCTGCTGGCCAGAAATTAAAGAGAGATTACAAATAGTTTATAGAGATTTGGTGGATGAAGAACGCCGTCACTTCCCAGACATCGCACTATGAAAACCTATGTAATTATATGCTCAATCATTTGCTGTTGTGTAATATACAAGGCTTTTCTATATACATTCTTTGATAAAAAATAAAAAAATTATGGAAGCAAAAAAAAGAGGACGCAAACCATTAAAGGAAGGAGATAAAGTAATGCTTGTGTCTGTTTATTTAAAAAAAGAAGACAAAGAGGCTATAGTTGCTAAATACGGTTCTGTTACCAATGCAATTAAAGAAGAAGTATTACCAAGGCTTGTATTGCCGCAAAATGCCAATATATGATACGCAAAAAAATTGTATGGGTAAACGGTTGCTTTGATATACTGCATCCGGGACACTTTGAGCTTCTTAGATACGCGGCAACGCTTGGTAACCTTCACGTTGGAATTGACTCTGATGAAAGGGTTAGAAAAGCAAAGGGGCCGGGAAGACCAATACACGATGAAGGATTTAGGGCTGATATGCTATCGGCCTTTTCTTTTATCAAAAAGGTTTACATTTTTGAAACCGACTGGGACTTGCGAGCAATTACAAAAAAATTAAAACCCGACTTCTTGGTTATTGGGGATGAATATAAAGACAGAACCATAATTGGTGCAGAAAATGCAAAAAGGATAGTGTTCTTTCCAAAGTCATTACACTCTACTACAGAAGTAATAAACAGAATTAAATATGGATAAAAAGCCTATTTGTACAGATTGTTGCCAAGTACCTAAAGGTTGGGGCGGAGAAATTATTATTGTAAACAATGAGTTGTATTGCGGTAAAATTCTTGTTTTCAATAAAGGCTGTCAGTTTAGTATGCACTACCACTTAATTAAGCAAGAAACTTGGTATGTAACTAAAGGTGAGTTTTTATTTACTTGGATTGACACTGAAACGGGGGATAAGCACATACAAACCCTGTACGAACAAGATGTGGTAACCATCCCTATCGGTATGCCCCATCAACTAAAAGCGCTTCGTGACGGGGAAATATTTGAAATATCAACACAGCATTTTGATTCGGATAGCTACAGAATATGGAAAGGAGATTAAAATTGAAGGCTAAAGACCTTAGCGTTAGAGACCATATAGCTATACAGGTCTTGCCAATTCTTTTAGCAACGGCAACGGATCAAGATTCACCTGATGAAGTTTGTGATGAGGCTATAAGGATTGCTGACATACTTGAAAAAAAATTAAATAGTGAATATATTCGTAGATATAGACGGAACGATTTGTAATAGTGTTGAGGGAAGTTATGCTGATGCGTCACCAATTCCCCAGCACATAGATAAAATCAACGCGCTCTACGAAGAGGGCCACAGAATTACTTATTACACAGCAAGAGGACAAAGATCTGGTAGCGACTATTCTGATTTAACGTACAACCAGCTTATAGGATGGGGTTGTAAATTTCACGACTTAATAATGAACCATAAACCAGCATACGACCTGATGATATGCGATAAAACAAAGAGGATTGAAGAGATATGAACTTTTTGATTATAGGAGAAAAATGTAAAGATGTTTTTGTGTACGGAGAAGTTGCAAGACTTAGCCCCGAAGCGCCTGTGCCAATATTTAAGCCAATTCGTACAACAGAAAACGGCGGTATGGCGCAAAACGTATACAATAATCTATTTTCATTAATAGAAAAAAAATCATCACTAATTGGACATTTTTCTCACGAAGACATAAGAAAGACAAGGTATGTTGACGAAAAATCAAACCATTACTTTCTTAGGGTAGACGAAAACGACTTTGCAAGACCAATAGAGTTTACAAGCCAATTTAAGAGAGTTTTGTTTTCGGCAGACTGCATAATCATTTCGGATTACGACAAGGGTTTTATTTCGCAAAATGATATTTATCAAATTTGCCAAGAAAAAAGAGATAGTGCAATAGTTTTTTTGGATACTAAAAAAAGAATAACGCCTGTTATATTTGATCAGGTTGACTTCATAAAATTTAACGAATCTGAGTACGAAAAAAACAGAATGATTGCAGAAAGCTATTTGGAAAAAGTAATCATTACTAAAGGTGGTAACGGCGCTACCTACAACAACCAAGACTTCCCCAGCACAAAGAAAGTAACCATAGACGTAAGTGGAGCAGGAGATACATTTTTAGCTGTATTAGCATACTACTATATGCAATCTATGTCCATAGAATTTGCCATAGAAAAAGCTAATGAAGCAGCTTCAAAAGTAGTGTCAGAAAGAGGAGTTTCGGTTATTTAAAAAACTTTTTTTGGAAGTTCGGGAAGTTGTGATGTATATTCGTGTCGCTTAATCGTATCTAATGTTTAATCTTAAAAATATTTTTCAAAATACTGGCTCGTCCTGTAACGTTTCCGCCTCTTCATTAGGTACGGATTAAGCAGCGTTGTAGGCGGGCCAACCTTAATTTATTTTTATGAAAGACGAATTTATTTATAATCCTAAAGAAAATTTAATTTACAGAAAAAGGGAAAAATTAACTGATGAAGAAATTGAAGAATTAATGATAGAAGAAGCTTATCAGCAAATTTGGTGGGAAGAACAAGAGAAAAAAAAAGAAGAAGAAAGTGATTAAAAATGAAGGACGGTTGGATTAAATTATATCGAAGTAGTTTTGAAAATGAGTTGTATTTTCAAGAGCCATTTACTAAATATATGGCTTGGGTAGATTTATTGCTTTTAGCGAACCATAAAGAGAGCTGTTTTAATAAAAAAGGACACAAGATTGTAGTACCAAGAGGATGCCTTGCAAGGTCTATGAAAGAGCTTGCTGATCGCTGGAAATGGTCAATTAACAAAGTTGACAGATTTCTAAACTATTTGGAGTCGCCAACGATAGGGCAGGTGAAGTTGCAGAAAAGCAACGTAACTACTTTAATATCAATACTTAAGTATAATAAGTATCAAGTTGGTGAATTCGCAGACGATAAGCAAACGAATATGCAAACGAATTCGCAGGTGAATTCGCACACGGAAACATACAAGAATGAAAAGAATGATAAAGAAATAAGAAATAATAATATTACTCTCCCGTTTTTGGCGCCCCAAAATTCTGGCCTTGTGAGAGGGGGGCTAAAGCCGCCCCCCACACCCCCCGCTGATGTTGTTTTTGCCGATAAGAAATTTGAAGCCTCCGACTTCACGGAAGGTTTCCCTAATGGCTTCGTTGAAAGATTAATCAAGGCGGTTTTTAGCGTCAAGCAAAAAACTATTTCAGAAGACGAGGTTAAAAACTTTTGGGAAATGTTTTTACAAACCGAGCTTTGTAAAAAAACTTATCCAGACAAGCAAGCCGTATTTGGGCACTTTTTCAACTACGTCAGAAAACAGCCATTTTCAAAAGATATAAAAACCTCAAAAAAAGCCGAATCGATTCTAAGGCCATTTACAGGCGAAATAAGAGGCTTAAAATTTACCAAGGACTTTACCCACTGCGAGATGGAAGATGGAACCTTGGTCAAATTAGACGCCAATAAACGCGATATGGCTATGAGCAACCTTCTCAGTCCTCAAAATGTAAAAAAATAATAGTGTAAAATTATATAAACTTAAATTTAATAATAGTGTTTAATTGGGAAAAAGCAGGAATTGACATTTCAAAGGTTCGTGGCGGTAAAGCGTTTTGTCCAAAATGCCACGACACCAGAAAAGATAAAAGAGATAGGTCTCTGTCTGTTAATTTACAAAACGGAGTTTATAACTGCCATTATCACGGATGCGACTTTAAGGGATCGGTGGCGGAAAGACAAAAAATTATGAAAAAGGATTTTACACCACCCGTTCCCCGACCACAAAAAGTATCAGACAAGACTCTTAAGTGGTTTGAAGATGTGAGGGGAATAAGTAATAACACCCTTCTTCGGATGAGGGTTACCGAAAATGAAGAGTGGTTTTCTGATGGCAAACAAATGGCTATTTGCTTTAATTATTTTAGAGATGAAAAACTTGTAAATATAAAATTTAGAACCGCCGATAAGAAATTTAAGATGTCGGCAGGAGCAGAACTTATCCCGTACAACCTTGATGCCGCAAAGGATGAAAAGGAGCTTTACTGGGTTGAAGGAGAAATAGACCTGCTAACTTGCATAGAGTGTGGAATCTATAATGTTGTCTCGGTTCCTAATGGAGCTTCAGGCGGGGAAGGAGCAAAGCTTGAATATATTGATAACTCTTGGAGAGAGATTCAACATATAGAAAAGCATATTATTTGTGTAGATAATGACGAAGCTGGTAAAAAATTAAGAGACGCCTTGTCTTTAAGGCTTGGTGCAGAAAAGTGTTGGTATATAACATATCCAGATGAAGCCGTAGTAAATGATAAGGGAGAGGTTAGGACTTGTAAAGACCTTAACGAAGTACTTATAAATTTTAATAAGGATAAGGTTAGGGAAGTTGTGACAATACTTGAACAGCCTAAAATTGCGGGCGTACACTATGTAGAAGATATAGCTGATGATATATTTGATGTTTATGCAAATGGAAGAGTTGTTGGAGAAACCACACACCTTCCAGAGTTTGATAAAATATTTAAATGGAAAAAAGGGGATATAAATTTAGTTTTTGGTCACGGCAATTTCGGTAAAACACAATTTTGGATTCACCTAATGGTAATCAAGTCTATTTATGATGGATGGAGGTGGGCTATATTTTGTCCAGAAAACTTTCCGCCAACAGATTTTTATATTGATGTAGTTGAAATGTATACAGGAAGACATATTGACGACAGAATGGGTAATAAAATGACGGCCGATGAATTAAACGAAGCGTTAGAGTTTTTCCAAAAACATTTTATCTATGTTTACCCAGATGAAGCGCAAAATCTTGAAAACATACACTCAATTTTTAGAAGTCTTGTTTTAAAACACGGTATTGATGGGGTTTTAATAGATCCGTGGAATCAGCTTGACCACATTATTGATAGCAGGGAGGATTTATATTTATCAAAGGCGCTTAAAGAGGTAAAGCGATTCGCCCTATTAAATGGCATTTCTTATAACATAATTGCTCACCCTAAAACAGTTCCGCCAAACAAGGATAATGAATTGCCAAAGCTTCAAGTATTTCACATTTCTGGAGGCCCAACTTGGAGAGCAAAGATTGATAATATTCTTTCCGTTGAAAGGCCAGATTGGTATAAGGATAAGCAAAGTAGTTGGGTGCAAGTTGAAACGCATAAAATTAAAAGAGTAAGAACTGGAGGTTCGCTTGGGACTTGTGATTTTGATTATTACTTAAGAGCATCAAGATATCAAGAAAGAGGGAGAGATGTATTTGTTTGTGATCCCAAGCGCGCAGCAAAGGTTAAGTCTTCCCACAACCCAGAAAATATAACACAAGCGGAAATATCAAATCAATGGCTACCATACAAGGATGGAGATACTGAAGCACCTTTTTAATCTAACCCAAAATGAAAATACAAAAAGACACTCACGCTCCATTTAGATTTCCTTGTTTACTAATTAAACCAAAGTTATTAGTATACAGAGTTGCCTTTACGGAATCTTGCAGATATGATATTGGTAACGATCAGGGGGATATTAATAAACTGTTTGGTATAGGATATTTTCCTCATCATCACGATAGTTCTGTGAGAATAGGATGGAATTATGATTTAGTGTCGGGGAAGATACGGTTATGGGCTTATTGGTATGCTGATGGTGTTAGACAATACTCTTACTTAAGAAGTGTTGATATTGGTATGGTGTATTATTTTAAAATATATATTGAGGACGGGGAACACACGATTGACGCGGCGGGTAGAATGTTTTCTGTTTATTTAAAACCAAGAAGTGTTGGTTATTTTCTTGGGCCATCTTTTGGCGGAAACAGAAAAGCTCCGCACACTATGGTAATAGATCTAAAAGCTGTTTAATGGCAATTGTTAGAAACATACAAAACAATTTTTTGTACAGGTATCTCGGAGGCAACAAGTATCGCAATATTGCAACTGGCGTAGAGGGTGAAATATCTGAAGAAGTTGCGCAAAGAATATTTAAGATAAACCTTGAGTTAACGGAGCTATGCCAAGAGTTCCCCAACATAGAAAAAATGATATACCAATTAAAACTAAAAATTGATAAAGATGGAATTAACACTAAGGAGGTTCGCTAAATGGATTAGCGAAAAATATGAGGTTAATATACCCGAAACAAAACTACAAGAGTTTATAGATGATTCTAAAAGAGAAATTGTATTTGCGTGGGAAGACGGCGCCCTCGCAGGAGAATCAAATATGTTCTGGATAAACGGAAATGAATACTTTGATAAAAATTACTCAAACGATTTAAACGATACCGGCTCTCGTTAACCGGCTTTATTATGTCTGGTCTTATTAAAAAAACAGAAGGGGTTACTTACTTAAACATCAAAGAAGGGAAATTGGTGTCAAAGAAAAACGGCGTCCTTGAAACCTACGATGGCGTAAAGGGTACCATCTCAAAGATTGAGTTTGTTAAAGACGAGTATGAGGGTAAGCCTTATGAAAAGGCGGCCATCCACATTAGCTACGTTGATGAAAACTTTATCTTACAAATGCACGTTGATAGCGGGTATTTTAGAAACTTTTGTAACGCGCTTAAGAGCGGCAATCCAAAAGAAGAAGTTTACATTCAGCCATCATTTAAAAAAGATGACAGAGGTAAAAGTATGGCGGGTTGCTTTGTTTCTCAAAACGGGAAATTCTTAAAGCACGCCCACACGAAGGACAATCCGGGAGATCTTCCCCAACTTGAAAAAGTAACATTCAAGGGAGAAACGCGCTACGACAACTCAAAACAAATTGAGTACTGGAAAAATTGGATATCTAAAACCTTTGCTGGAGAGGCTACGCAAACACAAGAACAAGAAGAGGATGGTGCTACAGATCTTCCTTTCTAAAATGGAAGGAACAATAACGCTGTATGACTACAATAATGATTTTATTACATCTTCAAGGTATAAGGGCCTATCAAACAGAAAAAGCATCATTCTGAACTGGCGCAATAAATATGGTAAGAGGATGGATAGAATGTATTTACAAGTAGCACCTGATTACTTTTCATCACAAAAGAAGCCGAGGAAATAACCTCGGCTTTCTTCTTTACCGCCGAAACCCGACCAAGAGTCCCGTTATTAAATAGTGCGGTAATTAGTTTCCTTTACGGAACTCAATTCCAATAAAGACCTTTGTAGAATCACGAAGAACTTTACCGTCTACATATTGCTTTTGGATGGTTACGCAAGATGTCAGGGAGGTCGCGATACAGGTAAGTACGGCGATTGCTAAAATCTTTTTCATAGATGCAAAGTTACTCTAAAACAAGGATAAAGTGAGACGTCTTGCCGGTTCCAGACTTATAATAAGCCTTAACTCCGGGTAGCGGATTATTCATCTTTATTCTTTTTACAATCGCTTGCCTTGTAAGACCAAGCGATTTAGCGTACTTAGTTATAGAAACAATCTTCATACCACAAAGATAAAAAATGGTTGCTAATTGACAACAAGTGTTTATACTTATTTATAATTGACAACCTCGTATCTTCCCCCCACAACAAAGAAAGAACAAGTAACAAAACACAACACACACTCCCCCGCCCCCGATATACCCCGCGCTGAATCTATGGCACGACTTCCCACAACACAATGCACACAACACAAGGG
>JACCDG010354327.1_pt1 | contig 23158 bp, 35 predicted proteins | sample 7442471 | NCBI WGS metagenome assembly JACCDG01 (sample SAMN15323444, study PRJNA562643) | freshwater metagenome | isolation source: river surface water | place: USA:Blue River Watershed | collected 2017-08-17 | reverse complement strand
TGCGTCGCACATATTCGCGCTCGAGAATGCGAAAAATGTCCCAGCGCCGCCTACTCTCCACTAAGTCGCGCCGAAACCGTTCTGCACTGTTCAACTTGTAACTTTGCACACACTCGCGGTGGTGTGAAAGAATCTCAGATAGCTCTTTGACGCGATCCATTCGGACAGAATGCCAAACTCGATCGGTTCGCTGGTATGACAGAATCTCAGACGCGATCCATTCCCCGGTTGGGCAGAAAGCCAAACTCGATCGGTTCGCTGGTATGACAGAATCTCAGACGCGATCCAATCGGGCAGAAATCGATCCCGGCAATGTGCGAACACGTCAATAACGTATCCCGTGCCAATTTAGAGTACTTGGCGCAATGGAAAAAGACATTCCGGGAGAAAAACTGCGGCCGGAATGACGAGGAGATTCAGTGGCTCCGTCAGTTGGCGCTCCGGAATCCACAGAACGGGATTCCTCTCAAGCGCACCCGGTCAATCGAGATCGTCGCGGACTGGAGACCTAACGACCGCTATCCTAGAGGTGATGTACTGGTGTACACCGAGACTGGAGAAGCGCGCTGGGTTCCGTACGATTACGAGATCGAGTCCGATTCGAAGTTACCGTGGGTCATCACCAATGTCGGACCAAGTGCCCATGCCGATCGTCAACTTAGCGTCTATGTGCGGTACGCCAATTGTCCGTCGTTGCAGTTGCAGTGTGCGGAGTGTGTAATGAACAAGTTTAGCGACGTGATCACTCCTTCCAAGCGCCGCAAATGCGTCACGTGATCTTATTTCATTTTTCCTGATTCGGATTGTAACTATCGATTAAACAACATGGATGACCAAACGAAGAAGCGCAAGGAACCAGACACAGAGAGTGCTCTTCCGGTTGAAAAACGCGCGATCCGACATCCGGTCACTGGAGAGACCGTACAGGTAAATCTGGACGACGTTCAAGGTACGGGTTCCAGTTCCGACAGTACCGATGGAGGCGGCGTTGAAGATGAAGACTTTTGGAATGACCAGGGCGGGGAGGATGACGACGACGACGAGGTGGATGTCATCGAAGATGGGGAGGACGACGATGATGACGATGAGTCTGAGGACGGATTTGTCGATCACCGATACGACCACATCACTATGCGCCCTGGACAAGTGATACGACACGCCGCCCGTGCTCCGCCCGCTCCAGAACCCGAAGTCCGCACTCGCAGCGGTAGATTATCGAAGAAACCGGAAAGGTTTGTGGCTAGCATGCGCATTGATGGTTGTATTGATGAAAACGAGTATGATCTTGAAGAACTAGAATGGCTCGACAATGACAAGGAAGAAGATACCGCCAGCGAAACATCTCGTGATGAGGAGGTCAAGACTCTTCCCGGATTCGTCGTGGCTGACAAGAAAATGCAGCAGATCCTCCAAGACGACGACTACCATTCCGGAGACGATGCCAGCTCCTCGGAAGAGTCCTCGGAAGAATCGGACGCGACGACTTCTGCAGAGAGTTCCGGAACCGTGTCCACCGAGTCTGAGTCCGAGCAGTCAGAGGAAGAGTCCGAGGAGGAGAACTCCGAGTAGTTGGTTACTTGGACAGAAGTTGTTGTTGTTCGCCGCGCCGTGTATGGTAGCCAATAAACCACTTGCATGATCGGCAAACCGGCCTTCCTTCTCCATCCATGCGCACAAGTACTCGGTCGACGAGTGGCTTGGCTAGGTCCGCCATCAATTCCTCACAGGAGATATTACACTCGCACTTGGCGGAGATACAGCAGCCCATCCTGTCGGGGGTGATCACCGTACACGAGGAATGTCGGTGGAGGACAGTTTTTGTATAGCACAGTCGTTGCTACCATCCATTCCTCTTCGTAGCAACGTGTGCATTAATAGACTTGATACCGTCACACTGTGCTATCTATTCAAAGAACCTACTTCGGTTCTTCTCAACTGGAATTCCATCGTCGTATCGAGACAGATTGTGCGTTCATTCGTCAAGATCTTCTATTATCATTCGGCTCGGTGGACATTTCATGAAACGACTGGACTCTTTGACAAATTAACATTAGACAAACGAGTCGTGTTTACTCGCGCAGAATTGGTCGCGATGATTCATATGAAGCGATTCCGACGTAAAAGGACACTGATGTACTTGCATGTATTGATTCCTTGTCCCGATCTTGCGACCCTGGTGTGGAAGTATGTCCACGGGGGGTGATCAGGGTACAATGGTGACGCTTGGCACTGTGTTGGCGATTCTCGGTATCCCCGATGTCGAGATCGCGTGGATTATTCCATTGATTGTACGACACTGTCAAGTCTCATCAGGAACGTTCCTTCAAAATTTTACTACGGCTTTGCGTGATGGCGCCCAGGTTCAAGTTTACTGGCAAGACAGGTGCTGCTACTCTGTGTTTTATCGCGGCAAGGAAGTCTTAGTATCGAGTAACTTCATTTATGCCATTTACGGACCTGTCATTTGGAGGTTCGGGGCCGATTTGTTCGCCTTTTGTGTGAGTTGGCATAAACAACGCACTCTATGGAATCGTGCCGGACTACTTGATCGCGTTCGATTTCTGCGACACAAACTGCGCAAAAAGAAGTTATTCATACAACAGCGCCTCTTACCTGTACCTGACCTGGCGCCACTTGTTCTGCAGTTTCTGTAAGAGATTGTAATATATTGCAAAGAACCACGTACCTGTAACTAAGTTACGAGGAGAACAACTTGCGCAACACACCGCCGTTCACCTCCACCACGTTCACGTTGCGGCCGAACAGAATCAGATCCAGGTTGGTGGAGCTGTAGTTGATTCCGGTCTGCGGAGTCACTTCCAGCTTCACGTTGTCCAGACGCGAGTGGTTCAGCGATCCAGCCGGGTGAGAGAAGTCCTCGGGGTTGATCGAGAAGGGCAGCACATACACACGCTTCTGCGGAACCGAAGAGTGGTGGTGAGCAGGCATGATCACACGCGCATGGAACGCATCAATGTCTTCGTATCGCTTGTTACCGTTCACCTTTAGGGTGATGGTGTTGAAACCCTCGTCGACATACGTACCTGTCTGCGAGCCGTTGAAGTTGAAGTACGAAGCGAAGGACGCGTCCGAACCCAGACGGTTGGTGCTCTTGCGGAACAGAACCAAGTACTCCAGCATCGGGTGGTTGAAGCCCGTGATGTCTTGAGTGGTGGTGCCCGACGTGGACGCACTGGTCAAGAAGCCGATCTTCTCGAACTTCTGGGTCTCGCACATCAGGTAACGCAGCTGACTCTGGGCGAAGTGGTTACGCTCGGGGTCGTCCAGGTACACGGACTCGATGGCCAGCTGCGGAGAAGTGATGGCAGTGGCGTAGGTGACGGTACCACCGTAGTTGACAGCCACCAAGTTCATCGAAGACGAGCAGTTCTTGGTCTTCATCTTGATCGATACGGGCGACAGATACATGGAGATCTGCGGCAAGAACAGACCGTAGTCCTCGCCGAACCAGAAACGAAGACGGCACCAGATCTTCTGAGCATTTGCGGCCAACTGCTGGAGCTCCAGAACAGAGTCCGAAGCACCGCGAATCTTGCCCAGACGCTTCTCCACGGGAATCGAGACCTGCTCGTAGGCGTGCTCGGCCTCGGGGTACAGCACTTGCACCTCCGTGTTACCACCGATCGACAACTTGATTGAGTCCCACATGGCGTGACCCACATCCTCGCAGTAGTACGCGTTCGGCACATCAGACAGAGATGCCAGAGTGCACGTGAAGTAGATACGACCCACCAAGTCCTGTTGACGGTCGATCTGGTACACTTGCTCACTGCCGTTCAACTGCAAGTTCGACAGCGACTTGTACTGGTAGTCGAAGCTGAATGGTGCATGGGGAACGTACTCCGACGTCCAGAACGAATAGCCGACCGTGTTTTGCAGGTAGCTATCCATCGCACCCACCGAGTTGATTTGCGCGTTAGACATGGCGGATAGGTTGTGAAAAGCACAAGCTTACTCTAAGGACAAGAAAATATTTTACAGACCTGTTTTTTATTTTTGTTTCATTTTTGTTTTTTCATCGCGGTATAGGCGCGAAATACGACAAAATACTTTTTTTTGGGGCCGCCCGCAATTTTTCCTGCGCCGCCTTCATCGCGTGGTCCATCAGGTAGACGTCGTGGAAGACGTGTGGCCACGAGGCAAGTTTTTTCGGCTCAACCTTGTCGTACCCCAGATACCCTCCCACGTTGATCAGTTCACGCTTGCCGATCGGAATGTTTGGGTCGACGTAGTTGATTGTGTCCATCATATTCGTGTCTACCAGTTGCCGGAGTAAGGCAGGACGCATGGGCAGAGCCACACGAACCAACCAGGCGTAGATGCAATTCGGCCGGCCCGTAAACACGTGAATGCGGTAGGTGCGATTGACTGCAAACAGATACCACAAGCCAGATGCATCTACAGTGTACGGCAACACAGTCGGAGGTATCGGCCAATACGCGCGCCTCTCGTAAATGGTCGGCACCGCAATTGACAGTGACTGCGAGGAGTCGCGAAAAGAAATTCCCCCACCCTTCTTACGAGACATGACGTCAGAGGATCATCCACTGCGCAGAGTGTTAACTGCGAAAGACTGTGCGAAACGAAGAAAGGAAAATTTTAATTCAATTATCGCACCGGCAACATGCATCATCACAATGATCAACTTTGAACTCGACCAGGCCTCGCGCAGAAACGAAACTTCGATCCAATATCACGTGCCGATCGCCGTGTCGTCGTATCCGCCCCACAATATGCTGGACATGACCGAGATTCTGATCACCCATTTCGTCGAGAATGATTTCCGCGTGACTGTGTTCACCAACGACGACGAGAGCGATTTCCTGCTCGAGATCTCGTTCGCGCATGTCGACCCACCCCGATGATGACGACGATGACTGGCAATGGGAGGAGGGCGATCCGATTCGCGTCGTGGTCGAGAAAGTAGTAGTTCCCGACGACGATCCCCCGGTGTCTACTGCATCCTCAGAGCCTTCGTCCTCCCTGCTTGTCCTCTACTTCTTGGCCTGTTTTTTGGTGCTGTTTCTGCTCTGGGCACACTGTCGGCTACTGAGAGTGTCGCAGCACTTGGCTCCAGGGCGATGAGCCCCCGCGACTGGCACCGGCAGTACCTGGACTCGGGGCGGCGGGCGGAGAGCACTCGAAGATGCCCTTTTCGGCATTGCAAGTCGGCACCGAGCCCGCGAACGAACACCCGGCGAACTTACAGTCTGAGCTACAGTCTTTGGCGACACAACTGCCGAACGAACAGACCCCGTCTTTGCAATCCTCTTGTGTAGTGCACGGAAGCAGGGCCTTGAGTTTTTGTTCACAGGGGTCGTCCGGATTCGAGTCATCAGAGGAGGACATCTTGTTGTAGATAATATACCCGCCGACTCCCAGTACAATCAATCCAATCAACACAAACCATATGATACTACTGCCACCTCCACCACCGCCACTCTTGCCAAACACCATGATCAGAGCGATCGCCACTAACCCCACGATGAGGGCGATAAAACTGCCCAAATCCAGACCCGCCACTGTCGCCGTGGCCTTTTGGTCGAGTGTCTGCTGCACTTTCGCTGCTACCGCAGAGACGGCCTTGCTGTTTTGAATGCAGTCACGGTTCGCGTCCAGAGTCTGCTTGGCATTATAGCCCGACACCGAGACGCTTCCGTCTGAGCTCTCAACGTCGATCAGATTCGACGCCATAATGGCACTGCGACAGTCCTGTTTGAACGCATTGGAGATCGAGTACCGCAGGTCTGTATAGTTTCTCGTCAAGTTACTGGCTTCCGAATAACCGATACCCCACCCTTTCACAGCAGATTCAGCGGCTTGTTGCATCGACTGTAGGAGTTGGGCATCGATTTTGGATTCCGTGTCGTTACTTTGAAGACAGGAACTGGAGAATGTCACCATCTGATCTAAGTTGATGTCCTGCAAATTCACATTGCCTTTGGCCACTATCTTGACGCCTTGTTCGGCCGTGATTCCGCTCGAGCAATCCTGGACTATCGAGTTTAAGGACTCAATGCTCTGTTTCAGAGTGTTGTCAATCTCGTTTTTGGATCGAGAGGCACCCATTCCCTTTCCCTTGTCAGGGGGGTGAGATTTATTTCTCTAGGGCGACATGGCCTGGAGGACCTGGTACTCCGCAGCCATTTCCGGGCACCAGTCTACCGCGGCCCATTTCTTCAAGAATCGACGCACTTCAGAGGCTTGAGTCTTGTGGCGCCATCTTTTCGTCTCGGCTACGTGGACCAACGACCACGGCAGCACCAGACCCGCCGCAGCGAAACCCAGATACTTGGGGGAAGGAGTAATCAGGCTCCATTCGAGAACGTACCGGAATGTCACCAATAAACCCACGGTTATTCCCAGATAAGGGACGACTTCGTTCGTGCTGCGGTCCAGGGGCTCCAGAGTTGACTCCCAGAACTCGTGGTGGTGCAGGTCCGATATGGCAGAATGGAAGAGTTCCGGCTTCGTGGTGACCGCGGAGTACGTCTTGTTTAATTTGTAGCCTACCACGAGGCCGATACACGCGGCCGACCCGATCTTGATGATATCTGACACCGACATCGCCGGGGTGATCACGGTGGATTTAATTCTCACCTCCCAAATAGGATCGGATGGCAACGGGCTACTTGACCCTTTTCGACGTATCGGGCAATGGGCTGGGTATGGCCAGTGCGGCCACCAGTATCACCACCGAGAATAGGTCCCTGACTGTCGGGTCCGGCACATTAACAGCTGCCACAGGGACGTTCACTTCAATGGGAGGCACTTTAAGTACAGTAAGTCAGCCCAATGTCACAACTCTTGGGGGAGTCACATCGATTGCGTCTCTACTAACAATTTCGGGTTCGCAGTTGGGCATTGGTACATCGCCGAGTGAGAAATTACACGTATCTGTTGGCAATGTCGAAGGCATTCGGATCCAGTCGACCAATTGCGGCGCCCTCAAGTTCTACACGGATTCGGGAAATACGGATAATCGAAACTGGATGATCGCCCAGAACTACAATGCGAATGGCGATTTCAACATCTTGTCGAGCTCAAGTGCGGGAGGTGCCCCCACTGCAAACACGATTTTACACATGAACAGATCTGGCAACACTGGCATTGGTGGGTGCACGACCACAGTCAACACCACTCTTTGTGTGGGGGCGGATGGAGGAGTCAATGGTAGCGGCAATCTTCCGGGCATCTCGATGAAATCCGTGTCGGGCACAACGAGGTGCTTTTCTGTCGGTCAAGGAGACTCTAATAATGTGTTTATGAGTTGGACTTACAATGCCACTCCTGCCAATGGTTATGGGTCTGTCAGTTGCTATAGCGGCAGTAACAACCTCGTGTTACAGGAGGCCGGTGGTAGAGTTGGCATTGGCACCACAAGTCCTCTGTGCACGTTGGCAATCGGTGCTGGGTCGATATCGGATGCAAATGTTCCACTTCAATTGAGCGCAGCAGGTGCCACGAAATATATTGGCGTCAACCGTACCAATGGGAACTATGGGGCCCTCTTTGGGTGAGATGTCACTTGGGGCGCCACTGTGCGGAGTGTAAATGCAAGTGACAATCTCGTCTTTGTTGTCAACAGCACAACAGCGGCCATGACTATCACACCGACAGCTGGAAACATTGGTATCGGAACCGCGTCGATTGGAACTCAAACGAGACTACATGTCTACGAGGCTGGCTCCGAGACCGCGGTTTGGCGAGGTCGAGGTGTGTTTTCTGGTGCGACCAATGCGGCTCTCATTGGTACCTATAATGGTCTGGCACTCGTTGGTGCACATAATGCCGCTCTCAATGCATGGGCCACTGTATATCTGAATCATGACGGAGCTACTGGTGGCAATAATGTCCTCATGTGTGGGCTGTCGACCGCAAGTGTCGGCATCAGCACCACCTCGATTTCTGGGTATAAATTCAGAATCGCAGGCGATATTCGTCAGGCGGCGACGTCTTGCTATGGGTTCTATCACGACGTTGCAGTTGGAGTTACTTCAGGATCTGCGTCGTCGTGTATTTGCGCCTATTTCAACGGAAACTATGGCAGCAACGCGGGGACCGTGACGAATGCGTACAATGTGTTTATCGATGCAGGATCCGGGGCGGGCACGATCACCACTGGATATGGGTTGTATGTCACGAATCCGGGCTACGGCACAACGAAAGTGTGTGCACAATTTGACGGCCAGGTCGGCATCGCAACAGCCCCCGTGTCGACTCACAAGTTGTCCGTGTCAGGAACTGCGTGGCTCTCATCGGGTACCGCGTGGACCACGTCCGATGCACGTGTCAAGAGAGACATTCGCGACGTTGAGGGCGCTCTGGAGACACTGGAAAAACTGCGGCCGCGCAAGTTCAAGTATCGCGAAGAGTGGGTCAATGACGACATGGGAGTCAATGCAACCGACGACTACTTTGGATTCATTGCCGATGAAGTGGAAACTGTGTTGCCAGAATGCGTTGACGTAAACTCGGGAGTGCATTGTTACAATGGCCGCAAGGTGTTACAAAGACAGCAGCGGAGAGTACGCGATGACGAGAAAATAGTGGACGAGAAAGAGCCTGAACCGGAAAAAGGTTTCGAGAACCTCAAGAACTTCTCGATGCACAACATCGTGGTGGTGACCATTGCTGCCGTCAAACAGTTGACCGCTATGTTTCGGAGCCTCGATGATCGTCTCGATGCATTGAGTGTCGAGGTGGCAGAAATAAAACGGAGACTGTGAAGAAACCTCAAGTTTTTTATTCGTTGACAAGACGCTGTGTCACTGATAAATACGCACACCCATACGTGACTGCCACCACGAAACACGTGTACAAAAACGCAATGCCCAGTGCCCAATGCCACACACCCAGGAATCGATACGCGGCAATCAGGCCAGACAGAAAAGATAGGGCGACAGTAACCAAGAACGCCCACTGCAACCACTCCCATGCGTCAAAATACAGGTCTAATCCTGATGTAATGATGCCTTTGTACGGATAGTACCGCGCCCACCAGAGCGACCCCGCCACCGCGAGAGTTCCATACACCATCAGACCGACGAGGAGCGGCCCTCCGGTCTGCAGAAAAGGGAGCGAGCCATTCAACAAAAGTGCCGGACCAAATATCGCCATAATAAAATGAGCAATGCCTTGAGAAGAGCTCATTCGTCGTCGTCACTGTTCATATGCATAGTTGGAAAATAATCCAGAAACACCGAGGCCACGTCTTGTTTAGCCGCGCGATGAGTCGGATAGGCGTGCAGTGATGAATACACATGGCCGGCGACACACAACTTGGCCGAGAACTGCGGCTTGTGATCGGGGCCGCTCTCGTGAATAAACGTGTAGATGGCGGTCCACTTCTTCAGTTGGCAGATTTCATTCACCGTGGACACCGCATTACTGTAAGACATTTTCCCCCCCAAAGAGTTAGGATACGTGTAGGATGAACGCGACGGCGATTTTGTTGATCGTGATCGCCCTCGTGATTCTGTGGAAAAAAACGCGCAAAGTCACTGAGGTGAAGGGCTTCACCAGTGTGTTTTCTCCGATCACCCAGAAATATTACATCGTGCGCGACTATTCTGCCATTGCGAGTGCCCCCTCTGCGCAGAGTAGTGCGGACTTTCTCGCCGCCAGAGAAGTCGATATGGTCCGTCTGTTACAGTACTTGCGAAAACTGGTACGTTCGGGTCAGATTCGGCTGGCACTCATGCCGGCGCATGTGAAATCCGCCATTGTTCGTCTGACACAAGTCTTTCCAGACGGCGCGAATCTCAACGTGAACGAGCTCGACACACAAGGCAATCCCGGCATTTTGGCGATCACCGTAAACAAGATCGAGGGCACCCAGATCTGTCTGCGCAAAGATCCCGCGTCCGGTAGCCTAGACGATCCACAGGCCGTCAACTTCTTCCTCATCCACGAACTGGCGCATTCGGCCCGGGAGCAGTACGAGCCCGTAGATTCGCGCGGCTTTTCGATCCATTCGACAGAGTTTAAGGAAATCGAGTCTTTTCTGGTGGATCAGGCCCTGGCGATCGGCGTCTTGCAGCGGCATCCCGACACGTTGAAAGATTTTGCTCATTGTGGAGGTAAGAAACTTCCGCAATGAACAAGTCGGTCGCCGACGAGAAGAAGGAACTGCCGCCCCCGGGACTGGACCGAATGATCCTCACTCTGCACCGCATGGGAGTACCGACGTACAGTCTGAACGGGTTTCGCAGTTTTGCCGACAATGACGACTTCGCGGTTCCGATCGACGACGATGAATTTACGCTCAACCAGTTTCTCGAGATTCTATGGATGCAAGCGTTTTTCTCGACTCAGAATTCGCCACCCAGTGATGAGAGGGACGCGTTATGGGCTCTGATTCTCGGTGTCTACAATGCACTCGTCGACCCTCTACGATTGGCGCTGTTCAACAAGTCGGCTCCGGAACTGCTCAAATTCTGCGACGAGTTGTACAATGCGTTTATCGACCACTTGGTCTTCAACAAGAAGGACCTGTTCAGTGAAAATCACAACGAGAACGACGTCAATGCGTTCTTCCTCGCAGCGTCGAGTCTGTACTGCATGGTGCAAATGCTCACTTTGGTATTGCCCTATATCGCCCGGAATGCCCGTGACCCGGAAGATGCACTTCGACTCGCGGCCGAGAACGGAAACGAACGCATGAAGTACCTACAAGACTTCTTTGCCCACTCGTCGCGCGACTTTCTTCACGGCCGACCCGTGTCCACGTTACATGAACAGCTCTTCCCACGAGCGGTCTACTTCTACTTGGACCAGTTGTGGTCTATGCTACACACCTGCTGGAACGTCGACATTAGTGGCTATCAAATGGCGCCCAAGAACATCACGCCCATGAAGCAATTTGGGTCCGCGGCACATCCGCGCCGAAAAAATAATCCGCGGCCAAAAGGAGGAAGGCGCCGTCGATGAACTACACACCGAGTGAAGCCTTTTCGCGACTCTGGCCACGACTCCGCCGATCGATTGATATGGTACCGCAACCTGTTCAGTTGGCTGTGCGAGACATTGCGCTCATCGCTAATCTGGAAGGTATCGGGCCAAATACTGTTCGCGTAGATAGACAGCTGTACACTCTCCAGTCGTTTTTACTGTCTGTATTTACTGAATTGACATCTGCAACCCCCCCACTATTTCACAACACGTTGATTTATAAGCTATTTGTTAGTCTGAACGATGCTATGGGCCCCGAGGCACCGATTTTGTTCCCGACATCCCGTGATCCTCTTACAACTTTAGCAAAAGCAGTCGACGATCTCATGGCAGCTTGTCAAGCAGTGTTCAGCAACGCCACAAATGCGAACAACACTACGGCATTGTTAGTTGCATTGGCGGTCTTATTCCTCACAACGGAAGTATTCCAAGACATTCTTCCCATGTCCGCGGCCGTATTCAATGATCAAGGCGGTGCGGTTGCTTTGGAAGATCTGAGATCGCGACTTTACCTCTGGACAGCATCCAAAACGATTGTGACGTATGCCAGCGACCATACTGTGGACATGTTCCCCAACGGGTTTTATCGACAAATGCAGCGGTTTACCAACATGGCCAGTGAAATCATTCGGATGCACGTAGGACAGTATCAAGCAGCTGCTGCAATGCAAGAGAGCAAAGACCACTGGCCAGAGTTCGACGATTCCAAGGCGCCTCGTGCTGCTCCGGCGGCAACCCACGTGCGCAGACGTCAAAAGAAAAAGTCCAAGTCGAAGACGAGAAAGAAATGACGCGGATTGTTTCCACGAGCGGCAAGGAGTGGCGCGGCAATTTTGGCCATCTGTTCGAGGGTCAGCCAATGGTGCGCATCCATGCCAGAGACGAGGTCGTCAACCTGTTTTGTCTCGTCGATGATACCGTCCTCTTGACTGCAACAACCAGTGTGCTCGTCGATTTGTTTTATCTGTGCAAAACCGTGCGACACGAGTCTCTCGCCACAAAATGCGCCATGATTTTGGCCGAACGACTCAAGGACCGATCCGTGGATGAGATTGGCAAGATTCTCGACGGAGTAGCACCGTGAATTTTCCCCCCAGGAAGTAAGAACCTGTCTATGGACTCGTTAGTGAAGGTGGTACGTCGCAAAAAGGCACGTCGAGCCATCAATCGCCATTGCCCCATCACATATGAACGTACATGTGATTTAATACACCCGTTCGTGGTTATCAATGAGTGCGGACGCCGTGAAGTATACGACACCACGACTCTCTTGCAGTGGTTTGTCGTCTCACACCAGCTGATTACTCCTCTGAGTCGAAAGCGACTCAATTCGGTCGAACTATTGCGACTGCATCACCGAGCCCGATCCTTTCAACTCCGATCGGACCTTCAGAATGCCGCGTTGCAGTTCTACGTCACTCGTACCGCCATGAACGAGATGATTCAGACCATGGCACAGCAAGTGTGGAACCAGACCCACCGTCGCCGATTGTGGTCCTTGTTCCTTACTGGACTGCCTCGATCGCAGCGAAACATGCATCAGGACACAGATGCACGCCTCCGGCACCAGCACCGGTTCGAGATCGCCGTTATCCGGGCCATGATGTGCAGCAAACAACTGACGACCCAGATCCTGCACAAAATGACGGCATATATCTCCAATATGAGACAGCGGACTCAACGACGCATGATGGTTCCTAAAGAGGTCCTCGAGCGGATCAGTCAGTGGGTCAAGTGCTGGCCGATCGAGTCCGTCTATGTCTCGGCGTGGGCCCAGCCATCGTGTTTGAACGAGGCCATCGGTGACGTGGTTCGCGATGATGAAACCGCCACCATGATGCTCGACTTTAATGCTTTGGTCTGGGACCAGTGTACCGACCGACTCGAGGAATGTTACCGCGCCTCGTACCGCCAAAAATAAAATCTCTCCCCCAAAGGTAGTACTACCCGAAATGGCCACCACCGTGTCTGATCTTGGTCGCGTGAACAAGTCTCTGCAGGTCACCCATATTGAAGCGGTTGGTCATGGAGGCTCGGCAGGTCAACTCAAGTGCAACGGAAACATCACCTCGACGGCCGGTGTCCTTACTCTCAGCAAAACCAGTAGTCAGATCGTCTTGGGAACGACCAATACCGTTACCATCAGTTCGACTGCTCCATCTGCCTCTCGCACATACACCATTCCGGACGTGGGTGCCAGTTGCAATGTTCAATTGGGTCTGATGACTGTCCTTCCTGCGACCGTTGGTGGTGCACTCACGTTGACTGCGGCTGATTCTGGAAAGCTGGTCACGTGTGGTCAGGCTATCGCCAACGGTAGTTCGACTGTGAACGTCATTAATTTGCCCGCGGTTGCATCGGCTGCAGGTTTCAGAATTCGAGTTCTGTTCACCGCTGTTGGTGATAATAGTGCGACGCACAACTGGTGGATCAGTTCAACTGCTGCCAATATGAAGGGTACTGCCATCGGTGTCGTTGCTGCTCCGGTCGGTGTCACGACCACTGGTATCACTACTCTGAAACGTTCGCATGTTGCCGCAGATGCATTGGCTGGAGACTGGGCCGAGTTTTATTGCGATGGGACCAACTATTTCTACCATGCGTTCTCGAACGGTACTGCGACCCCTTGGTCTACTGCCTAGTTGTATTTTATTTTTGTTTCTTCAAAAGAAATACAGACACTAGTACTGAAGTCGGTAGCCCACCTGAGACTTGAATCGCGTTTCTACACCCGTGTCGATGTTGCGCATGTTGTTGGGAAAGGGCGCCGAACCCGTGGCCAGAAACGTCGCGGAGTCGTTCTGCAGCGCCGACAACCCTGCACCCTGACTCAGGGGGGACAGAGTCGCGCGCTTCTCCACGCGGGGCAACTGTTTGGCAAGAGTCCCGCCCATATGCGACGAAAACTTCATGTTTGGGTCGGCCCCCATCTTGACGAGATCGCCGTAGCGGTCCAGCTTTGCGTTTTGGAATGCGGCCATGGAAGTCACACTGTGGAGAAGAGAATTTTTATTTCGCGCCGTCCGTGTACGAAAAAAAGTGTTATTGCACTGTCAATCCGATGCCCGACAAACGAAACACTCCCTGTGGAAAAAGCTGTCTCCGGTGCTGGAGGAACAAACTCAAGCACGGAAACCCAACAAGTAAGAGATGGTTGCAGAAACAGAACGACACGAAGTCATATACGATCACTGGACAGACTGGAGGAACAACAAGGTCGGCAACCACGGAACGAAGAGAGGCCGTTCTCTACGAGAGGTTGCAGAGAGACTTTGGAGCTGCATTCCTCCTGAAGGGTCGATAGTTTTTTGGCTTTTGGCGACGAGGGGGAATGAGTCTCGATTATGTGTTGACGCTGCTGGGTGTGCCACCCGTATTTCATGGACAGGTGCACGCACAACAAGATGAACTGGAGTCGGTGCGCATCTTTGGCCATGTCATGTGGATTCACTTTGATAACGGAGTCAATCTGTACGTGTCCCGACATCAAGACTCGTCACTTGCATTTTGCTTTTGCGATAGAAGCGTAGTCATTCGTCAACAGATCGTGAAACATATACTAACCCGATATATCCAATGGTTTTTCGGCCCCGATGGCTGTCTCGTCTGTGGCTACAAGGACAATAAAGTGATATTGCGCCGACGATCACTGTTGCATTTCCTGTTCAAGTGGCGCATGAATCGAGCTCGAAAAAGGCAGCTTTTACAGAGGCAGCTCTCGACGGATTTGGCCACGTTGCTCTGGGAATACATCTAATGTCGTGGTTCATTACCGTGTTGACATTACTTGGGGTGCCGCGAGAATTCCATGAACATATCCAGGAGCGTTCTCGAGAAGGACTGCAAGCGGTGCTTTTGTTTGGTTTTGCAATCAATTTTCAATTCGTGAACAAGGCCCTGGAGATTTCACGCAGGGTGTTCAAACCTGACTTTGTGTATTTCCATTTCACGTACTACTCGTTTCTCACTAGCTGGGAACATGTGTCTGTGCTCGTGAATGATCAATACCATATCACTGAGGTCTGTGGCAGTCATTCGCGGTGGTTTTTCGACGATCGTGGGCGGTTTCTCACCGCGACCAATGGAGACAAGGTTTTGCATCGGAAGTCGTTACTGTATCTACTGTTTCAGTGGCGCAAGAACCGTTCCTTCCGGCGGCAGTTCCTTGAAAAGAAAGTGCACAGAGACTTGGCGTCCATCGTCTGGCAGTATCTATAAAATAAAATCATCCCCCCTTTACAGAAGGAAGGAATGTTGGTCGAGTCTCTGATCGTCAAGAGCGAGAGCACGTTTGGCGTTCTGGCCACTACTGTATTGTTGATGTTGTTACAGGCGTTTCTATTACAAGTCATTTGGAACCGCGTTTTGTATGAAAAGATCGAAGGCGTCGATACGTTAGCCTATTGGGATGCTCTAGCCATCATTGTGCTGGTTGAGTTGTTCCGAACACCTTTGTACCATTACAGCTAGTCCTCCTTGACCGGTTCTCGGCGCTCGACGTCCACACCCATTTTGAAGGGGTCGGGGCAGTGCCACTTTTGCACTAGGGTCTGTCGCAACTGAATCAGGTCATCGTCCAGAACAGGGCCCTTGGTCGGCAGCCACTTGAACCTACCTGCGAACGTCTGAATGTAGACTGCATCCGCCGCGGTCGCACTGGTCGCCAGGACTTGGCCGCTCCTGACTCGTTCCGCCCAGCCAGCCTCTGCCTTGCGAACCCCGTGATTGAACTCGTCCGTAAACCGCTGTTTCATGCCGTCACGCACTTGAATCTCGTCTGCCGATAGGTCTGTGCGCGGCACCAACCGATTCACCACGGTCCGCGGCACCGTCTTCGACTCCGATAAATTCGGCGGGGCGGGCAGGGGTGTCGGGGTCTGTTGCTCGCGGCGCAACTCCTCCTCGCATCGATTGGCTTCCTTCTCGAACTCGACAATGCGCTCCGCTGATTCTTTGCGCTCCTTGACTTCTTCCTCAATCGCGCTCAGAGGCACGTTCTCTTCTTTAGATTTGGCTTCGTGACACAGTTGGTTGAATTTCTCCTCGCGCTTGGCGGCCTTTTCGCGCTCTTCTTGGGCCCGGAGTCGCATCGCATCCACACGGCCCTTAAGTGCCTCGCTCGATGCATTGGCGAAGATCTTGCGACGCTCGAACAGTTGGCGCAGTGGTTCGTCGGCATATTTGCGCTCGAGGTTGTCGGGTGGCGGCCAGCGTCCGAATTGGCACATCGGAATGGGGTACATGGGGAAGTGAAATGACTTTTGGCACTCGGTGATGAATTCCTCGCACTTGCTCTTCTCGGGAAACACGCGAATGATACTCATCACCGTCAGATTCGTCTGGCCCTGAGCCGGCAAGGAAGCGTCGTCGATATCTTTCACAATACACACCGCCGCCCACTTCTGGAACGGGTGCTGGAACTGCGACGTACACTTGATCAGCTCCTCGACCGACTCGCGGATCCTGGGGAACGATTGCACGGGCCGATTCTCCCACGGAGCGCCGAGCAGCGCTTCCGAGTCCACCGTGGCGCTCTTATTCACTGCTTGCACGAAGTTCTCCATCCCGATTACTCTGATGAATTGAAATTTCTCGAATGCGTTCGGGCGCGGTCAGATTTTATGGCCCCCCCTTTGCAGAGGATAGATGGATCCATCCCCGGCAATCGTCGCAGAAGTGGCCACCAAGCCGAGTCTCGCGTCGCCTTCGTTCACGGTGGAACGGGCGGTCCGGAAAACTCTCCAACAGGCGTATTTCGGATTGCACAAGGACCAGATCCATGCATTCATCGAACCCGTCATGCACTATTTACAGGCTCTCTACGGCAAATCCAATGGCCGCAAAATGTACCGCCTGCATTGGTCGGAGATGTGTCGCCAGGCATTGAGTGTGATCCTCTTCAACTCGCTCCCGATCGATGCCGACCGAGCGCACGAGGATCTCAAGGCGTCCGATGTTCGGGTGCGCGTGGCTCCGGCCGATCAAACATGTGCACTCGTGATTATGCCCTTCTTTTTATTGACCATGATTCAAGACAACAAGAAGAAAGATCGCGTCGCGGACTTGCGTGCACAACTGAACGACATCACGGTGGCACAACGCGACATTCTGCTCGAGTGGCTCCGTGGCGAGTACATTGAGGCGGCTCTCGTGCGCGCCACGGATCTGGCCAAGAAGAGCAAGAAGACCGCATCCGAGTTAGCGCTAGATTTGGCCAAGGATTTTCACGAGGAGAATCACGACAGCGACGTCGAGTCCGGCGATGAGGAGACCCTGGAGGAAGATCTGGTGCGCAAAGCCTTTGCCGTCGAATCCGTGCAGGATATGCTGTTCATGTCGATGAACTCGGTCATTCCCGACCCGGCGAAACTGCACCGCCGATTCCGAAAGGCCATGAAGTACGTGGAGTCACTCACTACTGCCCCAGCAGCACCCGCAGCTGTTTCCGATACTTCTGCACCTCAGTGAGCGCGTCCCCCAGACCACTGACGACCTCTCGTGCTCCCTGCCACATCTCGTCGATCGTACGCGCGTGACACTTTCGCAGTGCACAGTCCATGTAATACTCGACCAAGACATCGCGCGCCTGCAGTTGCTTCATTTGGTCTCGCATCCAGAGCACGGCCGCGATTTTAGGCACCAAATCCAGCTCTCTCTGTAAGATCAGAGCCGGGTCCAGGGATGCGCGGTGATTGAAGAGTCCCGGCGCCAGTTTCGGAATGTTGTACACGATTTCTTCCGCCTCCAACGAAAGTGCCTCCATCACGGGTGGTGCATTTTGTACCGCTTTCTGGGCCTTTACTAATACACATGGATCGAACAACTCGAGTAACAGAACAGGATCCGCCATCCCGACTCACTTCGTTCGAGATAAGTTTTCTTGGCCCAGGTGGACGAGCGTTTATTTTTTTCCAGCCGATATATAGAACTTAACATGAATCGTCGAGTTCCCGTCCACGCGCCCAGTTATACGAGATGGCTCGCCTTGAGTGTGCGGATCATTTTCACATCCCACACAGGACTGGATGGCGACTTTACCGAAGATAACTTCTTAACACGTGAGATGATGGAAGATGACGATAATCCGGCACTAGATTTGCTGCGTGGTCACATTGGGTTTATCAGAGCCGCCAGGGACTTTTACTTGCAGGAGCGGCGACAACTGTTCTCTCGCCAATTCGATCTGCTGCCGTCACAGGACGAGATGCTGTTCTTCTGTTTGGCGCTCATTCTCGTAGACAATGACATTTGGGCCCATGGAGAAGAGTTTGCGGCCTTGACAAATCACGGCGGTGTACTGCTCTATCAGATGTTCCCGGGCGCGTCTGACAGTCTCAAAGCACGCATTCAGCCAGTTATCGAGCACACGCTGGCGAAACTTGATCGCTGGGACAGCCAATTGCCGGACCTGACCGCAGAAGAACTCAAAGATACACGAGCTCGTGCTCTCATGGACGGAAAGACAAACGAGAACTCAAATTATGCCACGGCACCAGAAGCAGTTAATGCGTACAGAGCATTTATGCGTGACTATGCATGGGGACAGTTACAACAAAATAACTGGGACGCACTCCGCGATGACGAGGTGCACAGAGTCTCTGACCAAGAAGCGTTCCGTAAGTACCATACTAACAGCCATAAGAGGAGGTCGGCGGGCCGAGCCAGAAAGAAGAAACCGTCGCGAAGAGCGGTGCAGAAAGGCCGTATCGCCCGAGCAGCAGTTCCGAGACGAAAGCGCGCCTCTTCCGCCACCGCGAGACGAACTTGAGCAAGTCCAAATTGGTGAAGACGAGTCTGGTGAGCTGTTTCCCTACATAGATTTTGTACGTCTGCGCGAGAAAAGCGCGTCGAAATTGACCATTGGGCCAGAACGACCAGACGAATTTTAGTGTATATGGTCCGCAATGAATATCGGACAGTTTGAAGAAGGCGCGGATGATGTAGCCATCCACTTGGCATTTTTGCACAATGAGCAGATAGGATCCCGAAACAGGATCCATCATGACGGCGAACGTGTCTGGCTCGGGGTCATTGGTGCGAATTACCATACCACCAACCACCGATTGGCGTATCGATCCATCATAACTATCCAGTGCGGCGCGCACTATATCAATGGACTGTGGAGGCACCAACGCGAGAACTTGCGCCGTGGACAACATCACACAAGTACTTTGATCTACCATGTACATTGAGAACATATGCAAGGCGATCCGTGTCCTGTTCGGCACAGAGGAATTGGCTGTCACTTGGACGACAAATGACTGTGTGTATCTTACAAAGGGGTATATTCGTTGCGATACATATACGAAATCCATCTCGCGCTTTTCAAAGTGGATGAAGGGCTTTGTTATGGATTGGCGATCGATTCAAGTCACCATGACATTCGATATCGTCAGCCATATCCGGCACGTGTATCACCCGCGTCGTCGTCTGTCGCTTTCTATGCATCTCTTCTTTCTTGCAAGGTCTGGCAAATTCTCGCGCGCAGTCATTGGGAATCGAGTCGTTTTTTCGGAGAAGCAACTGACAGAGACCGTTCTGCGGCGCCGCCAGACTCGGATTGTTCTGACTCGTATGTGCGGCAGGGACTTGTGTGGAATCGTGTTGTCGTTTCTCAGAACAGGGGCAGTGGCGTCGACAAGGTGCTGAATCGTGTCCGGTCACGAGTCGAGTCGTTCACTCCGCGCACGTCCACAGGCGCGAGACCTTGTGGATTCATGGCCCAGCGACCGTACCATTGCTGCTGGTCTTGCCGATAGCGCGCCTCGTAAATGAACTCTTGTAGAACCGCCGTGTTCATCGTCTTTGTCAATTGTGCAATGAGACTCTTGTCTGATACACCCAGTTCCTGTTTGTCGCCATACTTCAAGTAGTTACGGCCCATGACGCACTCCAGAGACGCCAGGTCGGCAGTGGGGCTTACTTTGCGCACCTGTGTCAATAGAGTCGCCACGTTTTCGTCAGAAAAGAACTGGTACGGCAAAGGCATTTGCACCCGACGAATCTGGGAGCTCTCGCGAATTCCCACGTTACTTTTGCCCTCAGGAATATAGCGCTCGACACGGGCATCGACGGCATCGCGCTGATACATACGACCGAACGAGATCGACATCTAGTACTCATTGTTGTGTTAGAAAAAAAAGGGGCAGGGTGGAAGATACATTACAGGTGACTTGTTAAGAGTCTCTGCAAGAATTGTAAATCATATTTATGATAAATGAGAGTTGCTGTACCCACCCTGAATCGAACCACTGGGTCTCGGAGGCATCAGGGTTGTTCACATCCCTGCCTGACCCGTTGATCTCATTGGCCCGATCCCCGGTGTCACCTCAGACGCGCTTTCGTTTTTTGGCATCGCGCGCTGCCTCTTCCTGCTTGCTTCGGGCCGCTTCTGCAATCCTGTCGTTGGTGATCGTCGTCGGTGCTCCAGGAACAGAGATGATGGCTCTGATGCCCCATTGGATCTGTTCTTGCACCGTGCGATAATTTCCGTGCACGGTTGCTTCTAAACAGAGTTGCTTGATATCCATTGCATTCATCTCTTCATCTGTTCGCATCGGCATTGACGGATCAGGATCATCACTGTAGTACTCTTTGATTTCCTCGATTAGATACTTGCGTAGATCGGCTTCCGTATAATACCAGCTATAGCTCATCTCGGCATGTTTGTAGTACGTTCGTAGCACAATGAAGCATTCTTTGGCCTCAGATCTCTTTCGTTCGGTGTCTTCGTCATAGATTCGCGACATCTTTTCGAGGATCGTGACATCGGAGTTTCAAGACTCGGATTGCTAAAAATAGCTTTTTGCAAAGTAGATTGGGCCCAGAACACGCTGCAGGGTCGGCCCTCAAAGCGCCGATCGTCACTTTTCTTTACTCTTCAATGAGCCAGATTCTTGTTTAGAAGAAATTAAGAATAAGAGTAGTTAGTAATTAATGAATTGATGGGGCTAGAAAAGACTAATTGGTGATTAGTCGGTGATCAGAACTTTCAGAAGCAGAACCTGTTTTTAATCACACTGTATCCGCCGCCGATCGGCGACCGAGAGGGCCGACCCTGCAGCGTGCTAGGAACCCAATCTGGTTTGCAAAAATTTATTAATAGCGACCGTTTTTTTTCCTAGGTGAATATTTGAGGAGGTCATCATGGCACGTGGAAAGTCGGCGAAACCTCTGAAACGCCTCAAACGCAACCGTGACCCGCATCGTATTTTTGCCGCCATTGCCGCGAATAAGTATTTATATCAGATCGAGGATTTACAGAAGAAGTTGGCAGTGATCGATGCGAAAATGGCAGTATTGAAAGTATCTATTGACGATATCAAAGAACGACATGCGCAACGATTAAAGCGCCTCAGTGAGGCAAAGCAGGTCCTCGACAAGAAATCATCGCAAATCAAACAACGACTGCGGAAAGTGACGAGGAAACAAGAGAAGAAGACGGGTATTTATAGCGCTACGATATTGGACGGTGTCGACGTGATTGCAGCCATTGAAAATCCAGTCATCGACACGAATCGACTCGTAAAAGTGAGGCGCTCCAAGTCAGGCCGTCTCAAAGAGAAGCTGGTGCGTGGAGGGAACCTTAAGAACATCATTGACGACTCGGAGCAAGTAGATGAACAAGAGGAACAGCAAGCACTCGCACTCTTGAAAAGCCGAAATAAGGAGATAGTGGTGCAGAATTGGCAGGACGACGAGAAACTGCGAGATCGTATCCAGGAAGTCCAGGAGGCCAGAGACAGGGAGTTCAACGCTTTCAAGACTAAGGACGTATTTGAGCCCGCACCGCCACTCGTGCCCGTCAGTACAGCTACCAATGTCTTGCAAGTTCGACGCCGCCCGAGGTGATGGGTTACTTGACATATTTCCACACAGTGGGGATCAACTCATTGATCGGGATGATACGCTGTAACACTTGAAAAACACGCTGTCTCCGTTTTCGCTTTAAGTACAGCATTGCACACAAATCATCGCGCGATAGGGTCCATTCACTTCTCAGGTGACGTATCACAAGGTAACGTGCATCTCGTTGATATAGACGCACTCTCCAATGCCTGAATACCTGGTCAAACACAGACCAGACAGAAAGAGAGGCACTTTCTTTGCGGATTTCTTTCACTTCACCATGCCATATGGTAACCGAAATCCATCGACGCATAGGAGCAATGCCGATGTCAGGCGTGAACCATCTGAAGACAAAATGCTGATCACCAAGAACAGTCCAACCCCATGTGTGATTCAGAAACGAATCATTTTCACGGACTTGTTGAAGAGCCACTGTTTGCAACAACGTTGGCAATTGTGAAAAAGCGACTGCGAGTATCACGTCTGCTCTGGGAATAGTGTCCATTTGAAAAAAAAATAAAAGTAGAGTACGACAAGTAATGACGGCCAAGAACGTGTGGGGCCCGGAGCTTTGGAGAGCTCTCCATCGGATGACCGTGGCCTATCCCGCCGATCCATCGGATGCGCACAAATTAGCCGTGGTCCAGTTTTTCAAGGCACTGCCCTACTTGGTGCCCTGCCCGGAGTGCGGCCTCCATTTTGAGGATATGATGAAGCGCACACCGATCGAGTATCATGTCGATTCCAAGTCAGACTTGGCACGGTGGTTGTTTGAACGGCACAACGAAGTGAACGCTCGACTCGGCAAACCGCAAATGTCGGAGCACGATTTTGTTCGGATGTATACTACCACCACCGCTCCAGAGCATTTCAGCCTCACGACCACGCACCTTATTGTGGCGGCCATCGTTGTGATTCTGATCGTGATGGTCCTGCGCAGATAAGAGGGAGTTTATTTTCTCCCGTCATGGCATAACCATGAATAACAACAACAACACATTCTGGCCGCCGAGGTACGGCCCGGGCCTGTCGTCGTTTCAGTACAGTAGTCCGTACGGTCCTCCACCGCAGATGTACTATCCTCCCCCGTCGCGGCCAGTCATGCCACCGACACCGCCCCCCGTCAGTGCCCCGGCGAGACCCTCGGTCCAGGCCCAGCCCCGCAAGAAGAAGGCCGCACCCGCGAAGGGGAAGAAGAAGGCGCCGCCCAAGAAGTCGCAAATTGCACTACCGAAGCAATGAGGTCTCTGCACGGCAAGATCATTCGAAGAAACTGCGCGAGTCGTCTCTCTTTTCGTCTCCTCCGAAGCTGGACCATGTTCCACCACTCGTCACG
>JACCDG011642643.1_pt1 | contig 23159 bp, 25 predicted proteins | sample 7442471 | NCBI WGS metagenome assembly JACCDG01 (sample SAMN15323444, study PRJNA562643) | freshwater metagenome | isolation source: river surface water | place: USA:Blue River Watershed | collected 2017-08-17 | reverse complement strand
TCTCTGTTGCTCTGATCCTCACCTTGCGGTGGAGAGGTGTTACCTCCTACGCTGTCCTGTGCAGTCCGGACGTTCCTCCAGTGCGGCCTTTCGGCACATGCACCAGCGGCGGTCTGGAAAGCTCCACTTCGCCATTATCACCGCAGGACACCGCAAAGGAGGGACAGCCCCACTTTATCAGTGCGGGCTGCCTCCATCAGAGAGACGTCAGGTGCGAGCCTGAAGCGCGTTGATACGCTCTTCGATGGGCGGATGGGTAGAGAAAAGCTGACCAATACCACCCGCAATACCCATCGCCGCCACGCTCTTGGGCAGCTCTGCGCTGTGCAAGCCGCCCAGTCGCGCCAATGCATTGATCATGGGCTGCTTGCGGCCCATGAGCTCAGCCGCACCCGCATCCGCACGGAATTCGCGCTGACGGCTGAACCAGGCCACGATGATGGCTGCGACAAAGCCCAACACGATGTCGAGCACGATGGTGGTGACAAAGTAACCGATGCCGGGACCGCTGCTTTCCTCGTCGTTCTTGCGCAGGAAGCTGTCCACCGCATAGCCAATTACACGCGACAGGAACACCACAAAGGTGTTCATCACGCCCTGGATCAGGGTCATGGTGACCATGTCGCCGTTGGCAATGTGAGCGACTTCGTGGCCGATCACGGCCTCAACCTCTTCGCGCGTCATGTTACGTAGCAAGCCTGTAGACACCGCCACCAGCGCCGAGTCACGAAACGCCCCAGTAGCAAAGGCGTTGGGGTCACCTTCAAAAATACCGACTTCAGGCATCCCAATGCCCGCCTTGTCAGCAAACTTGCGCACGGTATCCACAATCCAGGCTTCATCCTGGTTGCGCGGTTGTTCGATGATTTGCACCCCCGCCGACCATTTGGCCATGGGCTTGCTGATCAGCAACGAGATGATGGCACCACCAAACCCCATGACCAGCGCGAAGCCCAGCAGCGCCCCCAGATTCAGTCCATTGGCCGAGAGATAGCGGTTAACGCCCAGCAAATTAGCCACCACACCCAATACCAGGACCACAGCGAGGTTGGTCGCCACAAACAAAAAGATTCTCTTCATGAGATTTCCCTATCCTTTATCTGCGCATCTTGCGCACGCCTGCGAATATGAGGCAGACCCGTCACAAATTCAATCCAGCGCCCGGATTTCCTGAAATATCCGGGGTTATTGGACAGGAGCTGCGATCTTGCGCCTGGGGCGAAACACCTGAGCATCAGCATAAAAACTGTCATCCTTATTGGCAGCCCACCAACCGGGAACCCCCAGCAAAGGCAAGGGCGTAAAGGGCTTGGTCGCCAGCTTGCTTGTGCTGAGGTCTTGCGCCAGCCAAGCGTCCAGCACTTGTGGCTTCACCGCCAGCGGCACGCGCCACAGATGCACAGTGATGGACTTGTAGGGGCGAACCAGTTTTTCAAGCGCCGCATGACCGAACACCCACAGACGCACCTCTTGCCACATGGGGCGCAGCTGCACCAGGGCCTCTTGCCAACGATGCTCCGTCAAGGCCTGCCAGACAACATCGGGGGCCTGAATCAAGACCGCATTTTCATCAAAGACCGTGATCGCATCACGCACGGCACCACGCTTGCCTTGAACGCCATCACGAGCAATCTCTGCCGCCTGCAGGCGATTGAGCTGCAATTTGGTTTGCGGGAAATGCATCCAGCACAGGGCATTGAAAAAGTCATGCAAGCCCTCGCGCGTAGGCACTTGCGCGGTGTCACGAATGAAGGCCTCGTAGGCCATGCCTGCGGGCAACTCAGCTTGCGACACGAAGCGGACGGGTGCACGGGCAGTCTCACTCAGGACTTGCGGCTGCAATTGCCCTGCAGCAATGCGCTGCGCCAAAGGCTCGCCCACCTTGCGCCAATCGGCCAGCCAAGGCGCAGACCAATCGATGTCAGCCACCCCCAGCACTGCGGGGTCCACGCCCAGACAGCGCGAACCGCTTGCGCGGTTCAAGGGCTTGACAGAACTGTCGCTCAAGCCTGCACCAAACGCCAAGGCAGCGCTTCACCCGCGCGCAAAGGCTTGAGCTCGGCTTCGCCAAATGCAAAGGATTCAGCGGGCGTCCAGTTTTCCCGACGCAAGGTGATGGTGCCCGTATTGCGCGGCAAGCCATAAAAGTCGGCGCCGTTGAAGCTGGCAAAAGCCTCGAGCCGGTCCAAAGCACCTGCATTGTCAAAGGCCTCGGCGTACATCTCGATGGCCGCATGCGCGGTGTAGCAACCGGCGCAGCCGGTGGCGTGTTCTTTGAGGTGAGCCGGATGCGGTGCACTGTCGGTGCCCAAAAAGAATTTGGCGTTGCCGCTGATGGCCGCCTGCACGAGTGCCAGGCGGTGCGTTTCGCGCTTCAAAACCGGCAGGCAGTAGTAATGCGGTCGGATGCCGCCAGTGAAGATGGCATTGCGGTTGTAGAGCAAGTGATGCGCCGTGATGGTCGCGCCCAGCTTGTCGTCCGCCTCGGCCACGTACTGGGCAGCCTCTTTCGTGGTGATGTGCTCCATCACAATCTTCAGGTCGGGGAAATCGCGGCGCAGCGGCATGAGCTGCTGCTCGATGAACACCGCTTCGCGGTCGAACAGGTCAATGTCAGGTGAGGTGACTTCGCCGTGCACCAGCAGCAACACGCCTTCGCGCTGCATGGCTTCAAGCACGGGGTAAATCTTGCGCAGATCCGTCACGCCCGCATCGCTGTTGGTGGTGGCACCGGCCGGGTAGAGCTTACAGGCGACCACGCCCGCCGCCTTGGCGCGGGCGATTTCTTCCGGCGCCAGGTTGTCAGTCAGGTACAGCGTCATCAGCGGCTCAAACGCCATGCCCTCAGGCACGGCAGCCTGGATGCGCGCCTTGTAGGCCAAGGCCTGCTCAGCGGTGGTCACCGGCGGCTTGAGGTTGGGCATGATGATGGCACGACCGAACTGGGCGGCGGTGTGCGGCACGACAGTGTTCAGGGCTGCGCCATCGCGCACGTGCAGGTGCCAGTCGTCGGGGCGGGTGAGGGTGATTTCTTGCGTCATACCGCTATTGTCGCAAACCTCTTCAGGGTCCGAATGAGGCGGGGTTAGGGGCTGGCGCTCATACTCGCTTTGCTCGCCAAATCGCCCCAGCCCCTAACCCCGCCTCATTCTTTTAGCGACAGAGGTTGGCCGCATCAATGCGCGAGGATTTTGGACAGGAAGTCCTTGGTACGCGGTTGGCGGTTTTCCGGATGGTTGAAGAATTCGTCCTTGGAGCAGTCTTCCAGAATGCGCCCGCCCACGTCGATGAAGATGACCCGGTTAGCCACCTTGCGGGCGAAACCCATTTCATGGGTGACCACCATCATGGTCATGCCTTCATTGGCCAATTGCACCATCACGTCCAGGACTTCACCCACCATCTCGGGGTCGAGGGCAGAGGTGGGCTCGTCGAACAGCATGACCATGGGGTCCATGGACAGCGCCCGCGCGATGGCCACACGTTGTTGCTGACCGCCGGAGAGCTGCCCGGGGAACTTGTCCTTGTGCGCCATCAGGCCCACGCGGTCAAGCATCTTCAAGCCGCGGGCTTTGGCATCTTCGATGTTGCGGCCCAGCACCTTGACCTGCGCAATGGTCAGGTTCTCCGTCACCGACAGATGCGGGAACAGCTCAAAGCTCTGAAACACCATGCCCACACGCGAGCGCAGTTTGGGCAGGTCGGTTTTGAGATCGTGCAGAGGCACGCCGTCCACCGTGATTTCGCCTTTTTGAAAGGGCTCAAGCGCGTTGACGGTTTTGATGAGCGTGGATTTTCCCGAACCCGAAGGACCGCAAACCACCACGACATCGCCTTTATTGACGGTGACCGAGCAGTCGTTGAGTACCTGCACCTGGCCATACCATTTGGAAACGTTTTTGATTTCAATCATTCTGAACCCCTCTCAGCGCACAATGGCGATCTTCGCCTGCAGTCGCTTGACGCCCCAGGACAGGGCAAAACAGATCACAAAATACACCACGGCCGCCAACAGATACGCCTCCTCAGGTCGGCCATAAATCTTGCCGGCATTGGTGAAGCCCTTGAGCAGGTCATAGGCGCCAATGGCGTAGACAAGCGACGTATCCTGAAACAGGATGATGGTCTGCGTCAGCAGCACCGGCAGCATGTTGCGAAAGGCCTGCGGCAACACGATCAGGCGCATGTTCTGCGCATACGTCATGCCCAGCGCCTGGCCGGCAAACACCTGACCGCGCGGGATCGACTGAATGCCGGCACGCATGATTTCACTGAAATAGGCAGCCTCAAACGCAATGAAGGTAATGATGGCAGAGACTTCCGCGCCAATGGGTTTGCCAATCACAAAAGGAATCAGCAGGTAAAACCACAGGATGACCATCACCAGCGGGATGGATCGCATGCCATTGACATAGAAGGTGGCCGGCGCCATGAGCACAGACCGCCCCGACAGGCGCATGAGCGCCAGCAGCGTACCAAAGAAAATACCGCCCAGTGTGGCGATGACCGTCAGCTGCACGCTGAAGGCCAGCCCACCCCAGACAAATTTTTGCAGCACATCGAGGTTGATGAAGGAAAAGTCGAGACCCAGCATCTCAATGTCCTCCGCCTGTGCCGGCCACGATGAAGCCGGGGATACGCATTTTCTTCTCGATGAAGGCAAACACCCGGTTGACCGCAAAAGCCGAAGCCGCATACAGCGCGGTCACGGCCAGATAAATTTCAATGCCACGCGAGGTCTCTTCCTGCGCCTGCATGGCAAACATGGTGAGCTCGGCAATCGATACCGCAAACGCCACCGACGAGTTCTTGAGCAGGTTCATCGACTCACTGGTCAGCGGCGGCAGAATGATGCGAAATGCCATTGGCAAGATCACATACCGATAGGACTGCCAAGTGGTAAACCCCATGGCCATGGCAGCGTAACGCTGTCCGCGCGGCAAGGCCTGGATACCGGCACGGAATTGCTCGGCAATACGCGCCGACGTGAAGAAGCCCAAACCGAACACCACCAGCACAAAGCCCGGCACTTGCTGAAATGCCGGAATGATTTTGGGCACCACGAAATACCAGAGAAGAATCTGCACCAACAAGGGGATGTTGCGGAAAAACTCAACCCAGGCATTGGCCAGCTGAACCAACCAGGGGCGATCCGGCAAAGTGCGAACGGTCCCCACCAGCGCCCCCACAGCGACCGCCACCACCCAGGATGCGCCCGCCACGGCCAAAGTCCAGCGCCAGGCCTCCAGCATCCACTCCAGGTAGTTGCGGCCGCTGCCGTCATCTTGCAGAAATACCTGCCAATCCCAAGTCATTATCAAACTCCTGCTCAAGCCCGACCCTGTCTGCAAGGGTCAAAAAAAGGCCCCGCCAAGCAAGCAGGCGGGGCCCTGGAGACCTCTTGAGGTCTTATTTTTTGTAGTCTTCTGCAGGCTTGTCGTTCGGATTGGCCCAGGCCGACTTGGTGCTCTCGCTCAAGGCCAGACCGATCTTCACGTTTTTGGGTGGAATGGGCTGCAGGAACCACTTGTCCCAGAGCTTGTTCATCTCGCCACTCTTGATCAAGGCTGCGATGGTGTCATCAGCCACTTTCTTGAAGGCTGCGTCATCCTTGCGCATCATGATGGCGATGGGCTCCACCGCCAGCACTTCACCCACGATACGGTAGTCAGCCGGATTCTTGCTGTTGGCAATATTGCCAGCCAGGATCGAGCCATCCATCACGAAAGCATCCGCACGACCGGACTCCAGCAGCAGGAAGCTGTCTGCATGGTCTTTACCGAACACTTCATTGAAATTCACACCGTTGGCACGCTCGTGCTTGCGAAGCAATTGCACCGAGGTTGTGCCGGTAGTCGTAGCTACATTTTTGCCACCCAGCTGAGCAATTGATGTGATGCCAGAGCTGGCCTTGGTGGCGATACGCACTTCTTCCACATAAGTGGTGTTGGCAAAGGCCACGTCTTTCTGACGAGCAGCATTGTTGGTGGTGGAGCCGCATTCAATGTCGACGGTGCCGTTTTGCACCAGCGGAATGCGGTTTTGCGAAGTCACGGACTGGTACTTGACTTCCAGCTTCTTGCCCACGGCCTTTTCCACATTGCCAATGATGCGTTGGCAGATTTCAACGTGGAAACCAGCGTACTTGCCATCGCCCAAGGTGTAGGACAAGGCGCCCGAGGAGTCACGCACCCCCATGGTGATGGAGCCTGCGTCCTTGACCTTGGCCAGCGTATCCGCCTGCGCAGCCACTGCAGCCACAGTCATCAAAGCAGCAGCAATCACGTGTTTTTTCATTTCCACTTCTCCTGAAAAATCCGCACTCTGGCGGGTTGTTGAATCGGGTTGGACAACCAGATGTGCCCCACTATGGCACATCGCTCTTGCCGCGCAAGAGGGTTTGCACAAACCGTGCCTGAAATCTTACCCTTTATTTGTCAGCCTCAAGTCAGGCACATTCTAGGGATGTACCCTAGGGTTCAAGAAGCGGCGACTTGGGCTTGGGCTGCGAGAAGAAAGCGCCACAGGTCCTGAGCATGACTAGGACCCGGCAGATGCGCCGCATTGCGGGCCCTGTAGGCACGCACCTCCATGGTCAACTCCAAAGAACTGCCCCCAGGAAACGCTACCGGCACCAGTGCCCTCGCCTGCAGCTCCTTGCGCACCGCACTGCGCGGCAAAAAAGCCACGCCATGCCCTTCGACTGCCATGACCTTCAGCCCTTCCGCCATATCAGTTTCATGCACACGACTGAGGTGAATGGGAATGGCTGATTTTTTGAGAATCTCATCCGTGACCGCGCCCAGGTACGCCCCTGGCGCATAACCCAGATACGGAACTGGCCGATCCGGCGAACCTGGAAAAGCAAATGCAGAATGGCCATCACTTGACGGCTTGGCATACGGAGCAATGTGCTCCTGCCCCAGCACCACCATGTCGTAGCGCTGCGAATCCAGCTGCAAGGGTTGCGAAGGGTGGTGATAGGCCACCAGCACATCGCATCCGCCCTCTACCAGGCGCATGGCTGCGTCGTGCACATTCATGGCCATGAGCCGGCTCTTGATCGGGCCAAACCGCTCACGCAAACTCGCTACCCAAGCCGGGAAAAAGGTAAACGCCAGTGTGTGCGGGACAGCAAACTCAATGAAGTCCTGCCCCGCGCTCACATGGCCACGCAGCATGGCACGTGTGTTTTGCAGCGACTGCAGCAACTCCAGCGCCTGTGCATAAAGCGTTTGCCCTGCCGGGGTGAGTTGCGTAGGGTAGGAGCTGCGATCTACCAGATCGGCCCCCGCCCAGGCTTCAAGCGCCTGAATGCGGCGCGAAAACGCAGGCTGCGTCACATGCCGCAGCTGAGCAGACCGGCTGAAACTGCGCGTCTCGGCCAGGCTGACAAAGTCTTCCAACCACTTGGTTTCCATGATGCAATTATGTCGCCTCGCCGTTTTGCTGCAGCGCCCACATGCTTGCGTAGCGGCCTTGCCCCGCCAGCAGCTGCGCGTGTGTGCCACGTTCAACAATACGCCCGGCTTCCATGACCAGAATTTCGTGCGCATCGGCCACCGTGGACAGGCGATGCGCAATCACCAGTGCCGTCTTGTTGCGGGCGGCGCGAGCCAACTCGGCCTGGATCGCACGCTCGTTGGCAGAGTCCAGTGCGGAGGTGGCTTCGTCGAACACCAGCACGGGCGGATCCTTGAGCAAGGTGCGTGCAATGGCCACGCGCTGCTTTTCACCGCCCGACAGTTTCAAGCCTCGCTCCCCCACCATGGTGTCGTAACCTTTAGGGGTGGCCGCGATGAAATCGTGAATATGCGCAGCCCGCGCCGCCGCCTCCACTTCAGCCTGCGAAGCTCCTGCGCGCCCATAAGCAATGTTGTAGGCCACTGTATCGTTGAACAGCACGGTGTCTTGCGGCACGATGCCAATGGCCCGGCGTACGCTGGCCTGTGTCACCGTGCGAATGTCCTGTCCCGCCAGCTTCACCGCACCTTGCTGCACGTCATAAAAGCGGTAGAGCAAACGCGCGAGGGTGGACTTGCCCGAACCCGATGGCCCCACGACAGCCACCGTTTTTCCGGCAGGTATGGTGAAACTGATGTCATGCAAGATGGGACGATCGCTGTCGTAGGCAAAGCTGACCCGGTCGAATTCGACACTGACTTGTGAGGGCACGCTCAAATCCGGGGCGCCCGGGGCATCGGCAATTTCACGCTCACGGTCCATGAGCGTGAACATGCGGTCCAGATCGGTCAGGCTTTGCTTGATCTCGCGGTAAATCACCCCCAGAAAATTCAGCGGTATGTAGAGCTGAATCATGAATGCGTTGACCATGACCAGATCGCCCAGCGTCATGCGTCCATCGACCACACCTTGTGTGGCTCGCCAAAGCATGGCCACCAGCGCCACCGCAATGATCAGCTGCTGGCCTGCGTTGAGCATGGCCAGGGTAGTCTGCGCCTTCAGTCGGGCATCGCGCAGGCGATCGAGACTTTGCTCGTAACGACCCGCCTCGAACGCTTCATTGCCAAAGTACTTGACGGTTTCGAAATTGAGCAGCGAATCCACCGCCTTGGTGTGTGCAGCAGAGTCGAACTCATTGGCCTGACGCCGAAACTGCGTACGCCACTCGGTGATGCGTACGGTGAAAAAAATGTAGATGGCCAGCGCCAGCAAAGTAATGAGGGCGAACCACACATCAAACTTCACCGCCAGGATGGACAGCACCAGCACCACCTCAATCAAGGTAGGCACGATGCTGTAGAGCGAAAACGAGATCAAGGACTCAATGCCTCGCACGCCTCGCTCGATGTCGCGCGTCATGCCGCCGGTTTGCCGCGCCAGATGAAAGCGCAGCGACATGCCATGCAAATGCTCGAAGGTTTGTAGCGCGATGCGTTTGGCCGCCCCTTGCGTGGCTTTTGCAAACACCAACTCGCGCAACTCGGTCATGATCGAGGTCATCAAACGCAGCGCACCATAGCCCAGCAACAAAGCCACGGGCACCACCAGCAGAGCCTGCGGGTCACCCGGCTTAAGACTCATGGCATCCACCAGCTGCTTGAGCAGCAGCGGCACGCCTACGTTCGCCAGCTTGGCGCCGACCATGCAGGCCAAGGCCAGTACCACGCGCCACTTGTAGTCCCAGAAATAGGGCAAAAGACGACCTAAGGTCTGCCAATCGCCGGAGGCAGGACCTGGGGGAACGGGTGCGTGGTGGCCGTGGTGGCGCATGGTGGACAATCCTTCTTACGACAACCCGAGATTGTGCCCATGTCTGAACCCACACGCCCACAAGACACCGACCTTCCCGCCGGCCACGAGCTGGTGCTCAAGGTCATTCCCATGCCGGCAGACTGCAATGCCAACGGCGACATTTTTGGCGGCTGGGTCATGGCCCAGGTGGACTTGGCTGGCGCCGTGCTGCCCGCCAGGCGCGTACGCGGCCGCATTGCTACCGTCGCGGTCAATGAGTTCATCTTCAAACAACCCGTACGCGTGGGCGATATCCTGAGCTTTTACGCAGACATCACACGTGTGGGCAACACCTCAATCACCGTTGATGTACAGGTGTTTGCAGAGCGCCTTCGGGACGATCACGCATCACTGAAGGTCACCCAGGCCACCCTGACCTACGTCGCCATTGATGACAGCGGCAAACCCCGCCCCATTCCAAAGAACTGATCAGGAAACGATGTAGGCCGCAGCGCCGCTGGACATCAGGGTGCCGTCAGGCCCGCAAAATTCCATGCGCGCCGAACCCACGCGCGAGCCCACACGCAGGCACTCGGCGTGGATGGTGAAGTATTCACCGATGCCGGGGCGCAAATAGTCCACCCGCAAGTCGATGGTCCCCAGTTTGGCAAAGCGCTCGATGCGTTTGGCAGGAGGCTCATCCATGTGACGTGCAGCCAGGGCTGCCATCACGGCAGCGCTGCCCATCGCATCCAGCGCCGCGCTGATCACGCCGCCATGCACGCGGTTATAGGCAAAGTGCCCCACGAGTTCAGGACGCATCTCGATGCTGGCACACACCCGCCCCTGCGGGTCAATATCTTCCAACTTCAAGCCCAACAGCTTGTTGAACACAATCTTGTTTTCGTAGATGTCCCGAAAGGCCGCCAAGTACTCCGCCTCAAAGGCCTCGGGCACTGTCTTTTTCTGGGTCATGGCTTCACAAGCCCGCAAAGTTGGGTTTGCGTTTTTCCATGAAAGCGCCAAAGGCCTCCTTGGCGGCAGGCTCACGCAACATACGCGCAAAGACTTCCCCCTCCTCGGCCATGACATCGAGCACCTGCGCTTGTTGATGACGCTTCATCAGACGCTTGGTCGCTATCAGCGACGACAGCGGCTTGGCGGAGAGCTTGCGTGCCTGCGCCTGCGCATAGGCATTGACCTCGGTGGGCGGCAAAACGCGGTTGACCAAGCCCACCTCCATGGCAGCTTCTGCAAAGAAAGGCTCGCCCAAAAGCAAGGCTTCGGCCGCACGGTGATGGCCAAACATGGCGGGCAACAGCATGCTGGACGCAGCCTCCGGGCACAAGCCCAGGTTCACAAATGGCAAGGAAAACGCCGCGTTATCTCCCGCATAGACCAGGTCGCAATGCAAGAGCAAGGTCGTGCCTATGCCTACCGCTGGTCCGGCCACCGCAGCAAGCAAGGGCTTGTCCAAAGTGGCCAAGGCACGCAGGAACCGGAACACGGGCGCGTCCTGCCCTGAGGGGGGCTGCTCCAGAAAGTCGGCAATGTCGTTACCCGCGCAAAACACCGTCTCGTGACCTTGAATCAACACAGTGCGCACTTCATGGTCACGTGCAGCGGCTTCCAGCGACTCGGCCAGCAAATCGTACATGGCAGCTGTGATCGAATTTTTACGATCCAGTCGATTGAAGGTCAGGGTCATCACCCCGCCATCGCGGTGTTCAAGAATGTCAGACATGAGCGGTGCAGAAGAAATAAAAGTCAACGGATGCGATTCCACACTTGCGTGCGTCCCAGCAAGGGCATGCCAATGTAGCCACGCACCTCCAGTTTGCGCCCACCGTCTGTAGGCGTGAGCTTGAGACTGTACTCCTTGCCATTTTCGGGATCGAGAATCTTGCCGCCCTCCCACACTTCCTTGCCCTCGACTTGTTTGCCCCCACGGATGATCTCCATCCCGATCTTGGCCTGGCCTTTGCGATCATCCGTGCAAAGGTTGCACATCGGCTCCGGGTTGGGCGTGGCGAGCAAGGACTTCTCCACCTTGCCACTCAAGCCCCCGCCTGGGCGCTCCACGATCAGGATTTCGGCTTTGGGCTGACCATTACCATCATCAACGCTTTGCCAAAGCCCGACAGGGCTCATTTGGGCGTGCGCAGCCACACTGCCGCAGCTCAGCAGCATGATCAAACTCGTTCGCAACTTCATGGGGATCTCCTCAGGTTAAAGCGTTCAACTCAAAGCGGCATCCGTATCCATCAGCACGTCGCTGCCAGTGCGAATACGGCGCATCAAACTGGCTGTCTCGGGCATCAAGCGGGCAAAGTAAAAGCGTGCGGTTTGCACCTTGCCCAGGTACAGAGGATCAGGCTTTTGGGCGGCAGCCTGCGCTTGGGCGATCTTGTCCAGCGAGAGGCGCGCCATGCGCGCCCAGAAGTAGCCTAGCACCATATGCCCTGCCACGCGCAAGTAATCCACCGCAGCGGCACCCACCTCGTCCGCATTACGCAGGCCTTTGTAGCCCACTTCGGCGGTCAGTTGCGTCAGCTTTTGGCCCAGCTCGGCCAAAGGCCGCACAAACTCGGCCATGCGCGGATCAGCCATATTGGCGCGCACAAAACTTTCCACCTGCGCGCCAAACAGTTTCAGTGTGGCGCCGTTGTTGCCCAGCACTTTTCGGCCCAGCAAATCTAGCGATTGAATGGTGTTGGTGCCTTCGTAAATCATGTTGATACGGGCATCGCGCACAAACTGCTCCATGCCCCACTCCTTGATGAAGCCGTGCCCGCCGTAGACCTGCTGGCACTGCACTGCGGCATCAAAACCGTTGTCGGTGATGAAGGCCTTCACGATCGGCGTGAGCAGCGCGAGCAGCTGCGCACTCTCGTTGCGGACACTTTCGTCCGGGTGGTGCTGCTCCTTGTCCAGCAACAAACTCGCATAACAGCACAAGGCACGGCCTCCTTCAGCATAGGCTTTGGCTGTGAGCAGCATGCGTCGCACATCCGGATGCACAATGATCGGGTCTGCCGCTTGCGCAGGCGCCTTCACCCCGGTGAGGGAGCGCATTTGCACACGATCCTTGGCATAGGCCAGCGCATTTTGATAGGCCACTTCATTGAGACCCAGCGACTGATTACCCACGCCCAGACGCGCTGCATTCATCATCACGAACATGGCGGCCAGCCCCTTGTTAGGCTCACCGACGAGCGTGCCCACCGCGCCATCCAGAATCATCTGACAGGTGGCGTTGGCGTGAATGCCCATCTTGTGTTCGAGGCCACCACAGTAAATTCCGTTGCGCTCGCCCAAAGAGCCGTCGGCATGCACATGGAACTTGGGCACCAGAAACAGACTGATGCCTTTGGAGCCGGGAGGCGCATCGGGCAGACGTGCCAGCACCAGATGCACAATGTTGGCAGCCAGGTCATGCTCGCCCGCGCTGATGAAGATTTTCTGGCCTGTGATGCGGTAAGTGCCGTCTGCCTGTGGCTCGGCCTTGGTACGTAGCAAGCCCAGATCTGTGCCGCAATGCGGCTCGGTCAGGCACATCGTGCCGGTCCACTCACCGCTGGTCAGCTTGGGCAGGTACATGGCTTGCTGCACGGGTGTGCCGTGCGCATGCAGGCATTCATAGGCACCATGGCTCAGGCCTGGGTACATGGTCCACGACTGGTTGGCCGAGTTGAGCATTTCGTACAGGCACTGGTTGACCACAAAGGGCAGCCCCTGCCCACCGTAGGCCGGATCACAGCTGAGGGAGGGCCAGCCGCCTGCTACGTATTGCTCGTACGCAGCCTTGAAGCCATCTGGCGTTTGAACCGCATGTGTGTCCGCATCGAGTTTGCAGCCCTGTGTGTCACCCGAAATATTGAGCGGAAAAATCACCTCGCTGGCGAACTTGCCAGCCTCTTCCAAGACAGCGTTGACGGTGTCCGCATCCGTTTCGGCGTGCGGCGTCATTTGCTTGAACTCTGAACAAACATCCAGCAGCTCGTGCAACACAAACTGCATGTCACGCAGCGGCGGGGTATAGACAGCCATGGGGCATCTCCTGAACAGTAGGTCTAAAAATTCAAAGGGGTTGGTAGCGTTCGATCAGCCGGGCAAAGCCCTCGCGCGCGCGCTGCATGGCGCCTGCCCGGCGCAGGAAACGCGCCTCGTAATGCAGGGCCAGAATCAATCCGTGGATTTCAAAAGCGATTTGCTGCGGATCCACACCTGGCTGCAAATGACGCTCTTGTTGCGCCAACTCCACAGCGCGACGCAACGCGTCTTGCCAGCTGCTGACCGAAGCCACCAGCGCGTCCCGCACCGGGCCGCTGCGGTCATCAAACTCGACCGCACCGCTGATGTAGATGCAGCCCGAGTCGATCTCGGTCGAGGTGCGCACCATCCAGCGGTCAAACAAGGCCTGCAACCGTGGCAAGCCACGTTCACTGTCGAGTGCAGGGTAAAAAATTTCGCGCTCAAAGCGGGCGTGGTATTCGCGCACCACCGAAATCTGCAACTCTTCACGCGAGCCGAAATGCGCGAAGACACCGGACTTGCTCATACCGGTGATTTCGGCCAGGGCGCCAATCGACAAGCCCTCCAGCCCAATTTGTGAAGCCAGGCCAAGTGCCGCCTCGACAATCACGGCTTTGGTTTGCTGCCCTTTGAGCAAAGCGCGCCGCGCGGGCTCTTGCGTTTCTTTGGCGACGGGTGTGAGTTTGCGAATGTTCATGGCATGCAAAATAGAACGGTCGTTCTATTTTGCATGAATTCGCTGTTGTGCCAAGCCTGTTGGCACAAATCAAGGGTAAATCCGGATCAGGCCTTGAAAGGCACGACCTTTTGCGTCTGGCACCCCAGACCCTCAATGCCTAAAGCCATCACGTCTCCTCGCTTGAGGTAAACCGGGGCGGGTTTGACACCCATGCCCACGCCAGGTGGCGTGCCGGTGGTCAGCACGTCGCCAGGCTCGAGCGTGACGAATTGACTCACATAGCTGATCAGCTTGGCCACGCCAAACACCATGGTCTTGGTGTTGCCCGTTTGCATGCGTTGGCCATTGAGGTCCAGCCACAAGTTCAGGTTTTGCGGATTGCCCACTTCTTCACGCGTAACCAGCCAGGGGCCAATGGGTCCGAAGGTATCGCAGCCCTTGCCTTTGTCCCAAGTTCCGCCGCGCTCGATCTGGTATTCGCGTTCACTCAGGTCGTTGACCACGCAATAACCGGCCACATGCGACAAAGCATCTTTTTGCGACACATGGCGCGCCCGCTTGCCGATGACCACCCCCAACTCCACTTCCCAATCAGACTTTTTGGAGCCTTTGGGCAGCATCACGTCATCATCCGGCCCCTGGATACAGCTGATGGCCTTGGTAAAGACGATGGGTTCTTTAGGCAGCGGCATGCCAGCCTCGGCCGCATGGTCTGCATAGTTCAGACCAATGGCCAGAAACTTCCCAATGCCAGCCACCGGACAGCCCATGCGCGGGCGGCCACGCACCAAGGGCAACTTGTCCGTCTTGAGTTTCGCCAAGCGGGCCAAGACCTTGTCAGAAAGTTGCTGAGGACCAATGTCGGGCACGATCCCACTGAGGTCGCGCAGTTGGCCTTGCGCATCGATCAAGCCCGGTTTTTCCTTACCGGGACGGCCATAGCGAACAAGCTTCATGAGGTTTTCCTTGGGTTAAACCAAGCGCTTACACGAGCCTCGCCAAGCAGGCGGACAGTTGCTCGGAAGGCAAGCGCTTGAATCCTGAGCGAGCATAGCGTTGAAGTCGACCCATGAGAAAGGCCACCAGCAGTGAAGCTGTCACCTGTGCGTCGACCGTCGGCGTAGCACCTTCACTGCTGCGCAGGCTTTGGCGCAGTTGCGCCTCAATCTTGTCAAACAGCAAGTTGACGCGTTCTTGCAAACGCGCATGCTCATGCACCAGCGCGTCACCCGTCATGACTCGGGTCATGCCGGGATTCTTCTCGCCGAACTGCACCAGCAAGGCCACAATCCGGCTGGCTTGCGCGGGGCCTTCGGCTTCGCGGTCTGTGACCTGACGGATGAGGCCCATGATCGACTGCTCGACAAAGTCGATGAGCCCTTCAAACATTTGCGCCTTGCTGGCGAAGTGTCGATACAGGGCCGCTTCGCTCACGCCAATGCGCTCTGCCAATGCGGCTGTGGTGACTCGTTCAGCGCCGGGTTGTTCCAGCATGCTTGCTAGCGTCTGCAAGATCTGCAAACGTCGCTCGCCCGGTCGTGGGCGTTTGCGCACGGGGGTCTGCGCCTCAGCTCCCTGCTCTTCGTTCAATTCCTGACCGGACATAAGGCGCTCCTCCTTGTTTTATGGTGTTCGATGGCTTCAGCGACTGCGAATCATGGTGCCAAAGGCCTGCTCGGACAGGACTTCAAGCAGCATGGCGTGCGGCACGCGGCCGTCAATGATGTGCACTGCATTCACACCGCTCTTGGCTGCATCGAGTGCCCCGGCAATCTTGGGAATCATGCCGCCGCTGATGGTGCCATCGGCACACAGCTCATCAATACGCTTGGCGGTCAGTTCGGTCAGCAGATCGCCCTGCTTGTCCAGCACACCGCGGATGTTGGTGAGCATGAGCAACTTTTCCGCCTGCAGCGCCATGGCCAGCTTGGCGGCCACGACGTCGGCATTGATGTTGTAGCTCTCGTTGTTCACGCCAAAACCGATGGGGCTGACCACCGGAATGAAAGCGTCGTCCTGCAGGCACTTCAGGATGGACGGGTCGATGCTTTCGATCTCGCCGACCTGGCCCACATCGTGCTCCTTGGTCGGGTCCTGGCTGTCGACCAGGCGCAGCTTGCGCGCACGGATCAGGCCACCATCACGGCCCGTCAGGCCCACGGCCTTGCCACCGGCGCGGTTGATCATGCCCACAATGTCCTGCTGCACTTCGCCGCCCAGCACCCACTCGACCACTTCCATGGTCTCGGCATCGGTCACGCGCATGCCCTGGATGAATTCACCCTTCTTGCCCAGGCGCTGCAGCAGGCCTTCGATCTGCGGGCCGCCGCCGTGCACCACCACCGGGTTCATGCCCACCAGCTTGAGCAGCACCACATCTTCGGCAAAGGCTTGCTGCAGGGCCGGATCGGTCATGGCGTTACCGCCGTACTTGATGACCAGGGTCTTGCCGTGGAACTTGCGGATGTAGGGCATGGCCCGCGCCAGGATCTGGGCCTGGTCTTGCGGCGCGACAGCGGGGGCAGAGGTAAGGGTCATGGTGGACTCGTCAAATAATGCTGAAGTGAATTGTGCAGCAAGCCGATTACAAAATTTCGAGCAGCATGCGGTCCACGCCTTGCTGCCAATGCGGCAGACTCAGGCCAAAGACCTGCTGCAGCTTTTGCGTGTTCAAGCGCGAATTGAGCGGACGCTTGGCCGGGGTCGGGAAGGCGCTGGTCGGCACGGGCGCGATCTCACCCACCTTCCAAGCCAGCTCCGGCTGCAGCTCACGCGCACGGGCAATCACATGGTTAGCGTACCCGTGCCAACTCGTCTCTCCGCCGGCCACCAAATGGTATAGACCGGACAACTGCGGCTGCTGCAAGGCGGCGCGGATGGCATGCGCCGTCACATCGGCAATCAAATCAGCGCCGGTGGGGGCACCGTGCTGGTCGTCAATGACCGTCAGGCGTTCGCGCTCCTGTGCAAGGCGCAGCATGGTTCTGGCAAAGTTACCGCCGCGTGCGGCATACACCCAGCTGGTGCGAAAGATCAGATGCTTGCAAGCGCTAGCGGCAATGGCCTGCTCGCCTTCGAGCTTGGTCTGGCCGTACACACCCAGCGGACCGGTAGCATCACCCTCCTGCCAGGGCCGTGTACCACTGCCGTCAAACACATAGTCGGTCGAATAATGCACCAGCCAGGCGCCCGTCTCGACAGCGGCCTGCGCCAGAGCGGCGGGCGCGGTTGCGTTCAGTGTGCGGGCCAGTTCCACCTCGCTCTCGGCCTTGTCCACAGCGGTGTGGGCTGCAGCGTTCACGATCACGTCTGGACGCAAAGCGCGCACGGTTTGCGCCAAGCGTTCCGGCTGGCTCAAATCACCACAGAGCTCACTGTTCCGATCCAGGGCCACCACCTCGCCCAGCGGGGCCAGGCTGCGCTGCAGTTCCCACCCCACCTGACCGTTTTTTCCCAACAGAAGAATTTTCAAAGGAGCACCTGAAAAAGAGGGTTGTTCATGCGTATTGTTTGTTCACCCACTCCCGGTAAGCCCCGCTTTGCACGTTGGCCACCCACTGCGGGTTGTTCAGGTACCACTGCACGGTTTTGCGAATGCCGGTTTCAAACGTCTCGGCTGGCTTCCAGCCCAGCTCGCGCTCAAGCTTGCGGGCGTCAATCGCGTAGCGCCGGTCGTGGCCGGGGCGGTCGGTGACGTAGGCGATCTGGCTGGCGTAGCTGCTGCCGTCCTGCTTGGGGCGCAGTTCGTCGAGCAAGGCACACACGGTCTTGACGATCTCGATGTTGGGCTTCTCGTTCCAGCCGCCCACGTTGTAGGTCTCGCCCAGGCGCCCGGCTTCCAAGACGCGGCGGATGGCGCTGCAGTGGTCCTTGACGTAGAGCCAGTCGCGGATCTGCATGCCGTCGCCATACACCGGCAGGGGTTTGCCCGCCAAGGCGTTGACGATCATCAGCGGAATGAGCTTCTCAGGGAAGTGGAAAGGCCCGTAGTTGTTGGAGCAGTTGGTGGTGAGCACCGGCAGGCCGTAGGTGTGGTGCCAGGCGCGTACCAGGTGGTCTGAGGCGGCCTTGCTGGCCGAATACGGGCTGTTGGGCTCGTAGCGGTTCGTCTCGGCAAAGGCCGGATCGTCCTTAGCCAGCGAGCCATACACCTCATCGGTGGAGACGTGCAGGAAGCGGAAAGCCGCTTTGTCAGCATCTGGCAGACCACTCCAGTACCCACGCACGGATTCCAGCAGGTTAAAGGTGCCGACAATATTGGTTTGCACAAAGTCGCCGGGGCCGTGGATGGAGCGGTCCACATGACTCTCGGCGGCAAAGTTGACCACGGCGCGGGGCTGGTGCTCGGCCAGCAGGCGTTCGACCAAGGCACGGTCGCCAATGTCGCCCTGCACAAAGATATGGCGCGGGTTGCCCTGCAGGCTGGCCAGGGTTTCGAGGTTGCCCGCGTAGGTGAGTTTGTCGAGGTTGACCACGGGCTCGTCAGAGCCAGCGATCCAGTCGAGCACAAAGTTTGCGCCAATGAAGCCGGCGCCGCCTGTAACGAGGATGGTCATGATGGGTATGGATTTTAGAAGGCTGTTCAAGCCTGGCCTGCGCAGGTTACATTGGAGCCATCGTACGGAGAACCCCCATGACCAAGCCCAATGAAAAAACCGCCCCCTCGATCGCCTCGGCCATGAACCCGCAACAAGTCTGGCTGGCCGGTCTGGGCGCGATGGCGCAAGCCCAAGCCCGAGGCACCAAAGCGTTTGAGGCGCTGGTCAGCGATGGGCTGTCCTTTCAGCGCAAAAGCCAGGAGCAGGCACAGCAACGCATCCATGAGGCGACCGAGCAGCTCTCGAGCATGGCCCACAACATCGGTCAACAAGCCAGCGGCCGCATCGACAAGCTGGAGCACCTGTTTGAAGACCGCGTTGCCAAGGCCCTGCAGCGCCTGGGCATGCCCAGCATGGCCGACATCGAGGCCTTGAATGCACGCATCAGCCATCTCGAAGCGCAACTCAAGCAATCACAACCCACAGCCAGCAACAAGTCAGGCGCTTCCAAAACCAAAGCAGCCCCCGCCAAGTCCCCCGCACGCAAGTCCAGCACGGCCGCCCGGAAAAAGGCCTGACCTCAAACGCACCACCATGGCGAAAAAAGCCCCCCGCAAAACTGCCGAGCGCATCACCCAGGTCACCTTGGACCTGTTCAACCGCTTTGGGGAGCCCAACGTCTCGACCACACTGATTTCGTCAGAGCTGGGCATCAGTCCCGGCAATCTGTACTACCACTTCGCGTCCAAGGACAAGCTGGTCAACCATCTCTACGACCAGTTTGAAGCCGACATGCTGCGCCTGCTGGAAGCGGGCTCGGACGTGCAGGACATTGAAGATGCCTGGTTTTTCATGCACTCGCTGTTTGAGCAGGTCTGGAACTTCCGCTTCCTGTACCGCGACCTCAACAACCTGCTGGCGGGCAATCGCCACCTGGAAACCCACTTCCGCCACGTGCTTGAGAAGAAAACCGAGTCCCTGAAGTGGATGCTTGCATCCATGACCGCCGCAGGCATGCTGCAAATGGATGGCGACACGGCCGACACCCTGTCTACCAGCATGGCCGTGATGCTGACCTACTGGCTCAGCTACGAATACGTCAAAGACCCCCGTCGTGCCCTGGAGCCTGAAGGCGCCAGCCGAGCCATGCAGCAAGGCGCACAACACGTCCTGTCATTGCTGACGCCTCACCTCAGCCGCCCCGAGTTGCGCGAGCACCTGCGCACCATCACCCAAAGCTACAGCGCTGAACGCGGGTAAGCTGGTTTTGTCTAGAAACGCGACTGGGCCAAGGTCAACAGGCCATCAAAGATCAGGTTTTCAACCAGGTCAAAGGTCACCGACATGCTGGGCGCCATCTTCCAGCCCGCACCGCCCGTCATGATGCACACAGGCTCTTGTCCAGTATGCGCACGCAGGTGTTGCACCATACGTTCGCAAGCCCCGGCAATGGCATAGGTGCCACCACTGGTCAAAGCATCGCTGGTGTTGGTGGGGAAGGGACGCACTTCACCGGTGGGCACATGCAAACCCGCCGTGCCGGACTCCAGAGCACGCAGCATGATGCCGTGTCCGGGCAGGATGAGCCCCCCCAGAAAATGCCCCTGCGCGTCGATGGCCTCCACAGTCACTGCCGTCCCCACCATCACCACCACCAGGGGGCGCGGTTCAGGACACTGCGCCAGCATACGGGCACGCGCACCAATCATGGCCACCCAGCGGTCCGCCCCCAGACGACTGGGGTGGTCGTAACCGTTGGTGAGCCCCGCTTCGGATTGACTGGGCACCACCCATTGCGGGGCAACATCCCACAAATCCATCTGTTCGTGCACACGGCGCTTGATGGCGTCGCCGGCCACCACACAGCCAATCATGTGTGTCGGCGCAGGCAAGCTGGCCCAGGCACCCTCAGCCAGTCGGTCGATGTTTTCGAGAAATTCAGCACCATGGGCAAGCACAGCTGCCTGCGGATGGGCATGGTCATACAACGCCCATTTCAATCGGGTGTTGCCTACATCAATGGCCAACAAACTCATGCGCGTAGATGGTCTCAGTTCTGTCGCCAAGGCAGGCCGTGGAAACGCCAGCCCCCCAGATGGCCACGCTGTGCATTCGCGTCCGGATCCCCCTCGAAACCTTCGAGGATGTTGTAGGCCTCCAGGCCCAGCTCCGTGGCGCGCTGAGCGGCTGCAACTGAACGAACACCGCTGCGACACAGCAGCACCAGCTTCTTGCCACCAGCAGCCAGTTTGCGCAAGCCTTCGTCAAACTCCGGGTTCATGGCCATACCCGGCCACTGCTTCCATGCCAGGGGCTCGGCCCCCGGAACAAAGCCGACCCAGGCCCGCTCGGCATCGGTGCGCACATCGACCATGACGGCTTCGCCAGACTGCACCCAGGCCCAGGCCAGTTGCGGGCTGACATCGCCCGCATAACCTGCCACTTCACGCACCTGCAAGAGCGACTCGCCACCTGCATCATGGCGCAGACCCGAGGTCAGGTTGGCCGGAACGGCTTCGTCGATACGCTTGGGTTTGGGGAGATTCAAACTGTTCATGGTTTCTTCAAACTGCGCCAGCGTTTTGCCCGCCACTCGGGTATTTCCTGTGGCCTCGGCCCCAATCGTGGAGTGGGTACGCCCCTGGTAATCATGACCGGGCCAAACCACCGTGTCTGCAGGCAAGGCAAAGAGCACTTGGGTCAGGCTATGAAACATGGCCTTGGCACTGCCGCTTTGAAAATCTGTACGACCACAGCCGTTGATCAACAGCGTATCGCCTGTAAAGACGTGACGTGTATCACCTCGGTCCCAATAAAAACTCATGCTGCCGGCAGTGTGCCCGGGGGTGTGCAACGCCTTGATCGTCTGGCGGCCAAAGCTCAGCGTATGACCGTCTTTCAGTTGAACACCAGCCGTACCAATATTGCACCCTTGCGGCGCGGCGGTGCGTGCACCCGTGTGCTCAGCCAGACGCGCTGCGCTGGTGATGTGGTCAGCATGGGCATGGGTCTCCACCGTCCAAACCAGCTTGAGCCCCTGCTCGCGCAGGACTTGCAGATCGCGCTCGAGCATTTCATCAACCGGATCGATCAACACCGCTTCACGTGTGTCTTCGTCAAACAAAACGTAGGTGTACGTACAGGAAACAGGCTCAAACAGTTGAATCGGGTTCACGGACCGGCCTTTACGCAAACTTGGTCAGCATTTCGGCAACATGATCGGCAGACTGGTCGCCCTGCTCGATCATGCAGCCCACCATGGAGAAGAAGGATTTGTCCAGAGCTTTGCGTGCGGCGGCCATTTGCTGGGCAATTTTGTCGCAGTCCGCATCGCTTTCGATCAGGCGCTGTAGTCCGCGCAGCTGCCCCTCAATACGGGCCAGACGTGCGCAAAGGGCTTTTTTCTTTTCCGGATCGACCAATTGGCTCATGACGTGCTCACTTATTCGAAGGCTTAGATTGCATTAATCATAGCCCCGTGAACGCCGCATTCGCCCAAAAATGGGAACACCCCCCGGTTATCCCTGATAAGAAAGGGGTGACTGCCACGCGTTTTCGGGATGACAGCCAGGCTTGATCACGGTAAGATGCCAAAGTTGACGTTTACGTAAACGTAAAGACAAATCCCGGAGATCTGCCATGACCGACCTGTCCGCCGAATACAAAGCCCTGGCCGAATATCGCCCCACGAACAAGGTGCGTTTTGTCACCGCCGCCAGCCTGTTTGATGGCCACGACGCCGCCATCGGCATCATGCGCCGCATCCTGCAAAGTATGGGTGCCGAGGTCATCCACCTGGGCCACAACCGCTCGGTGGACGAGGTGGTGACCGCTGCGCTGCAGGAAGACGTGCAGGGCATCGCGGTCTCCAGCTACCAGGGCGGACACAACGAATACTTCACCTACATGGTCGAGCTGCTCAAGGCACGTGGCGGCGAGAACATCCAGGTTTTTGGCGGTGGCGGCGGCGTGATCGTGCCCGCCGAGATCCGCATGCTGGCCGAACACGGTGTGCGCATCTTCAGCCCCGAGGACGGCCAGAAGATGGGCCTGGCCGGCATGATCGGCGAAATGGTGATGCGCGCCGACAAGGACTTTTCGGCGCTGGCCCCCAAGAGCATCGACGCCATCCAAGGCCACAGCGAAATGAGCTGGCGTGCGCTGGCCCAATTGATGACGGCGCTGGAGAACGGGAAGGCCGATGCCAAGATGGTTGATGCCCTGCGCGCTGCAGCTGCCACGACAAAGGTGCCTGTGCTCGGCATCACCGGCACGGGCGGCGCAGGCAAATCCAGCCTGACCGATGAGCTGGTGCGCCGTCTGCGTCTGGACCAGGACGACAACCTGCGTGTGGCCGTGGTGTCGATTGACCCCTCGCGCCGCAAGAGCGGTGGCGCCCTGCTGGGCGACCGCATCCGCATGAACGCGATTTCGCCTTGGTCCAAGGGCTCGCGCATCTTCATGCGCAGCCTGGCGACCCGCGATTTCGGCTCCGAAATTTCTGCGGCACTGCCTGACGTGATCGCCGCCTGCAAAGTGGCGGGCTTTGACCTGGTGATCGTCGAGACCTCGGGCATTGGCCAGGGCGATGCCGCCATCGTGCCGCATGTCGATGTGCCCATGTACGTGATGACGCCCGAATTCGGCGCCGCCAGCCAGCTCGAAAAAATCGACATGCTGGACTTTGCCGAATTCGTCGCCATCAACAAGTT
>JACCDG011843196.1_pt1 | contig 23164 bp, 44 predicted proteins | sample 7442471 | NCBI WGS metagenome assembly JACCDG01 (sample SAMN15323444, study PRJNA562643) | freshwater metagenome | isolation source: river surface water | place: USA:Blue River Watershed | collected 2017-08-17 | reverse complement strand
GTGTCACTGTTGGCGGTGACCTGACGGTCAACGGTACGACCACCACCATCAACAGCACGGTGGTCTCGGTTGATGACAAAAACATCATCCTCGGTGATATTGCATCGCCCACGGATGTCACCGCAGACGGCGGTGGCATCAGCCTTATGGGGGCGACGACAAAGACGTTCAACTGGATCAATGCCACCGACAGCTGGACCTCCAGCGAGGACATTGATCTCGCCAGCGGCAAGGTTTACCGCGTCAATGGCACCACCGTGCTCAGCGGTAGCTCGCTCGGTACCGGTGTTACCGGCTCCAGCCTGACCTCAGTTGGCACGCTGACCAGCGGCACTTGGAATGCCACCACCATTGGTGTGCAATACGGCGGCACTGGGGCAACCACCTTGACCGGTTACATCAAGGGATCAGGCACCAGCGCCTTCACCGCATCAGCCACTGTTCCGCACTCTGACATCACAGGTCTTGGCACGATGAGCACCCAGAATGCCAACAACGTCAACATCACCGGCGGCAGCATCGACGGCATCACGTTGGATGGCGGCACTTACCTCTGGATCTTTGGCGTTACCGGCCTTGTGCTCAGCGCACTGCTTGGGTCTGGCTCTGTTGGTTGTTAGTGCCCGGAAAGCTAGTGGGTCCGGCTAGATAGCCACCACGGACGCCACATGGCGAACACGATCAAGCTTAAAAGCTCTGCTGTCGCAGGAAAGGTTCCGACCACCAGCGACCTGCAGTTGCGTGAGCTAGGCATTAACACCTATGACGGCGCTATCTATATGAAGCGCAATCAGGGTGCTGATGAGATCGTGCGGGTCGCTTTTGCGAACCAAGACTATGGGCTGATCACGGGTAGCACTAGCGGGACGCTCGATTACGGCGCTCTCTTCTGATGGCCACCCAAGTACAGAATCGTCGCGGTTCAACCGCTGAGCATGGCACCTTCACGGGTGCTGTTGGAGAGCTGACGGTTGATACGGACAAGGATGTGGTGGTGGTGCATGACGGCACGACCGCTGGTGGTCATCCGATGCTCAAGCAGGATCTGAGCAACCTGCCTGCGGGGACTATCGACAACGCTGATGTGAGTGCATCAGCTGCGATTGCTGGCACCAAGATCAGCCCGAACTTTGGTAGTCAGAACACCACCACCACCGGTACTAGCACTGCAGCAAGTTTTATCCCGACCAGCAGTACAGCGCCAACGAATGGCCTGTACTTATCGGGTACGAATACGGTCGGCATCTCCACGGGCGGCACGGGGCGCCTGTTCGTTGATGCAAGTGGTCGGGTGGGCATAGGAGGGAGCCCTGGTTCATTGCTTGAAGTGTCTGGATCCGGGAGTGCCGCTGAAATTCGCCTTAGAAGCACAGACACAACAAATGCAATAATTCGCTCTTATATCAACTCTTTAGAAGCGGGCAAAATTGCCTTTACATCAGGGCGCGAGTTGTTCATTGAAACTGCTGGCACCGAACGAGCCCGCATCCGAGCGGACGGGATGTTCGAGGTCAAGGGTGCTGGCACGGCTGGGTCATCACCTGCCTTCAGCGTCAGCGGCAGCGCACCGGCTAATAGTTGCCAACTTGACTCATCCGGCCGGCTGTTGGTGGGGACGACCTCATCTTCTGCAGCAGCTAAATTTATTTTGCAAGGCAATACAATAAGCGGCACTGCTGGAGGCTTGGCACAGCTACAAGTTGGCAGTACCACCCCAGCGGATGGTGATACCCTTGGCCGAATAGATTTCTCTGATTCAGCGGGTTATCAAGGCGCTTGGATTCTCAGCCAACGCGATGGTGGAACTTGGACTTCAGGATCCAGTGGTCCCGGTAGGCTCGTCTTCAGCACCACGGCAAACGGCTCAGCAAACCCGGCGCCGAGAATGACGATTGACAGTTCGGGCCGGCTGTTGGTGGGGACGAGTTCGGCGTTTACCGGCGGCGATCAGCAATACGCAAGGATTCAAATTGTTGGTAATGCTGCAGGCGCATCTGGAGCGGGTCTTTTTGCTATAGGGCGAGGCGAAGCAGCAACTTCAATTACCGTAGATGAAAGAATAGGTTCTATTGGCTTTTCCGATAATGGTGCTGGTGAATTTGGTCGGATTGAATGTATAGCTGATGGCACCGCTGGCGCCGGTGATTATCCCGGCAGGCTCGTCTTCAGCACCACGGCAGACGGCGCAGCAAGCCCGACGGAAAGGATGAGGATTACGAATGCCGGTGATGTTATTATTGGAAAGGCAGGCGTTTCGATATCTTATCAAAATCCAGGTATCAGTCTGTTGTCATCTGGTACAGCAGACTTTACGCGAGCCAGTAGTTATTTAATCTCTTGTAATAGAAAGACGGACGACGGGGCGCTAGTTGAGTTCTATCAAGACAATGCGCTTGAGGGAACAATCTCGGTTTCTGGCACCACGGTTAGCTACAACGGTGCTCACCTATCTCGCTGGTCTCAACTGCCAGGTGGCGCAGTCCGCGAAGAAATCCTCCGTGGCACCGTACTAAGCAACATCGACGAGATGTGCGGCTGGGGTGACGAAGACAACGAGCAGCTCAACCGGATGCAAGTTTCGGATGTAGAAGGTGATCCAAACGTGTCGGGCGTGTTCCAAGATTGGGACGACGATGACGACACCTACACCGATGACTTCTACTGCGCGATGACGGGTGACTTCATCATCCGTATTTCTGCCGGCATCCCGGTACATCGTGGACAACTTCTCATGTCCGCTGGTGATGGCACTGCCAAACCCCAAGACGATGACATTGTCCGCAGTAAGACCATCGCAAAGGTCACTTCAAATCACGTCACTTGCACATACGACGACGGCAGCTATTGCGTGCCATGCGTGTTGATGGCCTGCTAAGCCACTAGTCACCTCCACTAAATTGCACCTGTTCCCGCTCTGCTTAGCATCGGGCTAGCGCCCAAGCCTCTGTGCGTCCTTGAGGCGTCTCACGCTTGGGCCATCAACTTATAGTTGTAGGGCAGCGAGTTTGCACCTCCTGCCCCTGGCCACAGTTCCCTAGAAACCATGACCAACAAAGACTACAAGCACCCCATCAACCCACCGCCTGAGCTGTTTGCCGAGTGGCTCGCTGAAGCCAAGCGATTGCACCCCACAGAATCGACTGGTTTCATCGCTGGTGAAGTTGCCAGGCTCGCGTATCGAGCGGGCGCAGACCAAGAGCTGGAAGCGTGCTGTAAGTGGTTGGACGAGAATTTGCCCGGATACGACGCCTGCGAGGGCAGTCTCCACGCCGCCCGCCGCCCCAAGCCGCCGAGCCTGAAGGAGCAGGCGCTGGAGGCACTAGATCGCATGGATCAATTTCCTACTGCCGATGACCAACACATCATCCGCCGCGCACTGGAGCAACTCAATGACTGACCCAAAACTCACCCCACCGCCGGAGCTAGTGCAGCAGTGGGGGCACAATGCCAACCTGTCAGGTGTGCCGCACAACGATGAACACTGGGCATACGAACAACACATCGCCACCCGCGCCGCCCAATGGGGCGCCGACCAGGAGCTGGAGGCGTGCTGTGCGCTTTTGGAACTTTCTGATAGCAACGCCCGCGATTTTCTGCAGTCTGCTCGCCGTCCTCAGCTTTTGAGCTTGAAGGAGCAGGCGCTGGAGACGCTACAGCGGATTTCCAAGGATAAATACCCCTGCAACTATCAAGAAGACTCTGATTGGGATACCATCCGCCGCGCCCTTGAACAACTCCCCGATCACGAGTAGTCTCTTCCACTTCTACGTCTGAACTTTCACCCGCCGCGCAAGCAGTACTGAATGCCGTGACGCTTAAGCGCTACGGTGTGCCTTATTACGCCTGTCTGAAGTCGATTGACCAGATCAAATCCGATGTCGCCGCCGCTTTGCGAGCTGCTGCAGATCAGGTTTTGCCGGGATCTCCGGCCATGATTCCGAGCCTGTTGATGGTGCGCTATCGCCTCCTCGCCATCGCCACCGAAATCGAAGCCTAGTAGGCATCTTTACTAATCACCCATGACACAACAACACCCCATCACCCCACCGCAGAAACTGCGCGACAAGTGGCTTGACGAAGCGCCGAACACCAGCGTGTACGACTACCTTATTGACAGTGCAGCCCAATGGGGTGCAGACCAAGAGCTGGAAGCGTGCTGTGCGCTGATGGACGACTGGGGTCTTGATGGCGAAGACCTGATGTTGTGCCGCCGCCCCAAGCTGCCGAGCTTGAAAAAACGGATAGCTGCAGAGATTGAAAACGGTACTGCCTGCGACAGGGAGTCAGAGCGAATTACTCGTGATGTCATCCGTGAGGTAGCAGTGTGGATTGATCGCTTGGGCTACCAGTCGTGCGCCGCTAAACTCAGGAAAGAAATTTCGTAGTATTTTTGTTAACCATAACAGTGGAGCTTATTTCCATGTCTGATAAGGAAAAACTAATTTACTTCATCGAGCAGCTACGTGCAGACCCCGATGACTACAAAGATTATGAAAACACTTATGAAGATGGATGGATTGACGCCTGCAACGCCATTTTGAACCAGCTTCACCAGCTTTCCTAATCGCTATCGCTTCCACTTTTATGCTTGAACTTTCACCCGCCGCTCAAGCGGTAATCAACGCAGCCGTTGAAGCTGGCGGTGGGTACGGACGCGCCACACCTGTGTTGCACGCACGCCTTGCCGCCGCCCTGCGAGCTGCTGCGGATCAACTGGGTTATGGCGATGGAAGTGGTGACCCCATCATCAACGAGTATGAACTCCTCGCCATCGCCGACGAGCTGGAGGCCCAGTAGTTCAACGCACTACTACCGCGCCGTTCCCTGACATCTAGGGAAACTTACTAGTCGCAATGACTGCTCGTGTGGCGCGTGTAACACTTAGTGTTACACCGAAACAGGTCGCCGCGTGGTAGCGTTTGGGTGGGACGGCGCTGCGTCAACAGCCCGCCCCGTGACCAACTCACTGGAGATGAGCTGATGACAGAAGATTACCAAGGGCTGACCCCACCGCCGGAGCTGGTGCAGCAGTTGTACGGGCTGCCCCAGATGAGGGCAATAGAAAAGGCGTATCAAGCGGGCGCCGACCAGGAGCTGGAGGCGATTCAAAAAGAGATCATTACGCAAGCCTGGTTTGCAGATCCAAGGCATCGCCTTGCTCAGCTCCGCGCCGCCCGACGCCCTAAGCCACCGAGCTTGAAGGAGCAGGCGTTAGCAGCGCTTAGAAGGTACGAAGCAGAAGAGTGGTGTGAAGAGATGACATTTGATAGCAGCATTATCCGCCGCGCACTGGAGGTGCTTCCCGAATGATCAACATCGACTCCAATCAAGGCCGCATCGGTGAACTGTGGTGGATCAACTCTGAGCAATCAAGGAAGATCTACGGCGGCAACATCGTCCAAGGCTTACGGCAAACATTCGTCCTGTGGGGCACCTGCGGCTATGGCCGCGACATCAAAATTTCAATGGAGCCCATCAATGACTGATTTTTCTTTCTGGGCCGGCCCCGGTGTGATCTGCCCTAAGCATGGAACACACCCGCACACCATTGCAAGCAACATCAAAGGTCACGAAGGGCACTGGTGCATGATCTGCGCCCTTGAAGCACTTGGTGATCCACTGCCAACGATTTCACAAGAGGAGTATCTCAATGGCGTCAATGACTGACTTTCGAGAGCTGTGTGCCGAGCTGCTAGAAATTGCCGAGTTGTATTCCGACGGTGGCCCAGTTTACGAGCCCTTCGAGCAAATCTTAAATAAAGCCCGCGCCGTCCTTGCTCGCTGGGGCACATCCAATAACACTATTAACCAGGAGGACTAATCACCATGAAAAGCCTTGACGACTACACAGCACTTGGCGCCATCGTCCTAGTGCTTTTACTGATGACTGCAACAGCCTGGTGGTGGTTCCCCCAAAAGTGGCAGGCATGTGAACGGCTTTATGACAACAAGCCAGCGCAGGTCTTCTGCCTGCTGGCATCGAAGTGAGGAGAACTAATGGCTGACTCAATCACCCCACCGCCGGAGCTGGTGCAGCAGTGGTGTGAACAACTTTTTGGCTGCCCGGATAAACCAGAAATCGCTGCGTATGAACTAGTACGGCTTGGTGCCCAATGGGGCTACGAGCAGCACGAAAGGGAGTTGCTCGACGCTATGCACTCCATAGTGCCGCAGCCTTATGAATCTGACGACCTGTAGTCATTACCACTTCTATGTCTGACTTAGAGACAATCCGAGCTGCTTACGAGGAGTTCCGAGCAATCCTTGCGGGTGGGCAGAGCAATCGAGAGTTCTACCTATCTGCTCGGATTGTTTGCGAGTTCTTTGACCAGCTCCTGCGCGAGCAGTCGTAGTTAACTTCGCTAGATGGGCACCCACCAGCCATGAGCAAAGACACGACACCCTGCTGCAACGCCGCTTATCAAATCGGTGGCAAAGGTATGACGCACTGGTATCAATGCACCGCGTGCGGTAAGCCCTTGGATCCGTTTGCCGAGCCGGTGTTAAGCGAGGAAGAATCTGAGGCACTACTCCTTCGCAGCGAGCACGGAATTTGCTAGCAGGCGGGCAACCGGCCTACTCAACTAGTTGCACCACACTTACACTTCCACAAAACACCATCAGCCATGTCTGATTCACCCACCATCACCTGGAAGATCGCCAATCTCGAAAGAGAGTGCTCAGACGGTTTCGTATTTACCGCGCACTATACGGTTGACGCCGTAACCGAGGATGGTGCCTATCGCAGTGGTGCATACGGCTCAATTGGTTTTGAGCGCCCCGAGAACCTCATCCCGTTCAGCGAACTCAGCGAGGAGCTTGTAGTCCAATGGGTGCTAGACGCACTCGGGGCTGAAAAAGTACAAGAGGTAGTAGCCGCTCTGAATGCCCAACTCGAAGAGCAGCGTCACCCCACCAAAGCCGCAGGTGTTCCCTGGACAGCCGCAGCAGCTGCCTGATCTCACCAACAGCTAGGCCCGACTTCGGTCGGGCACCGGCAACTTAGTCAAGACGCAACGCCTCGATGACGCCAGAGGAACTCGCTGGCTTGGCTATTGCATTACTGGCAGGCTCTGAACTGCTCAGCTACATGCCAGGCATCAAGGCAAACGGCTGGGTGCAACTTGTTCTCGCTGCCCTTAAAGGCATCGCTGCTGCGTCGCAAGAAGACCCACGACGTGGCAGGCGTCGTCGCTGAGCAATGATTGAAGTCATGGCCGCTCTTGCTGGCGCAGTGCTTGCAATCGGGGCGGGCGGTGTTGGCTCTTTCATCCGTAAAGACGAAGAGGCATCACGTGCCGTCATCCGTCTCACCGCAGCCGTCGAGCACATCGCCGGTGAAGTCAGCCTGCTTCGCACCGAAATCAAAGAAGACAGGCAAGAGCTTTACCCGCGCCTCAACATCATCGAACAACGCTTAGCCAAACTCGAAGCCAAGCTATGAGCACCATCCAGCTTCGTGATGCGGCTAAGCACTTCAAGCAGTTGCCCCATCAGCTCGCAGCTTGGGATTGGCTGCAGGAACACCTCACCGCAGACACGCTCAAAGAATTTGCTGAGCTTTACCGCGCTGATCCGCTCGTCAAACCACCGCAACCACCAGCCTGGCTAGCGCCATCCCTCAAAATCATCCGCGAGTTTGAAGGCTGCTCCCTTGAGGCATACAAGTGTCCTGCTGGTGTGCCCACCATCGGTTGGGGCACCACCCGACTAAAGAATGCACCCGTGCGCATGGGTGACACGATCAGCCAAGAGATGGCCGATGAGCTATTGCAAGACGAGGTTGAAAACCTCTTCGGTCCTGGCGTCCTACAGCTCGTACCGCTCGCCAAAACCTGGAAGTCAAATCAGCTGGCAGCACTGATCAGCTTTGCCTACAACGTCGGCCTTGGTGCCTTTGAAGAATCCACCCTCCGTAAGCGTCTCCTCGCTGGTGAAGACCCCTGCACCGTGGTCAAGCAGGAACTACCGCGTTGGGTTCATGCCGGTGAAGCTGTGCTGGCTGGTCTAGAGCGGCGCCGCAATGCAGAAATCGCATTGTTCTGCGGTGAGCAACGTCTGCAGGTCCCGGCACAGCAGAAGGCCAACGCACCACTGAAGGTGCCGTACTACAGCCAACGAGATAGCACCGTCAGCGGTCAAGCCAATCGCATGTGCTTCAGCTCCAGCTGCGCCATGCTTGTCGCTTACCTCAAGCCAGGTGCCATCAGCGGTCCAGCTGCTGATGATCAATACCTGCAAACCGTGCTGCGCTTTGGTGACACCACCGATGTCAACGCACAACTCAAGGCACTCGCTCACTACGGCATCAAGGCACGCTTCAAGAAGGACGCCGGCTGGGATGACCTGCAGCAACAGATCAACCGCATGATCCCGGTCCCCTGCGGTTTCCTTCACCACGGCACCAGCACCAAACCAAGTGGTAGCGGCCATTGGCTCACCGTGATCGGCATCACCGCCGGTCACGTCATCGTCAATGATCCCTTCGGTGAACTCGATGTGGTTCGTGGCACCTACCTCAATAGCAAAGGCAGTGGCCTGGCCTACTCACGCGCTAACTGGGGACCACGCTGGCTGGTGGAAGGTCCCCGTTCAGGTTGGGCGATCATTGCCGAGAGCTAGATCAGCGGCGTAAACAGCTCTCGCCCACTCCCAGAGCCACCAAGCCTGCCACTCTTGGCGATGCATCCTGGTAATACCTGCATAAGTCACCCTCCATATCACACCATCAGCAGTCTCTAGTCGTTCAATTGTTGGTGCTGGCACGGCAACCTACCGGAACGTTCGCAACTAGGTTGCTGTGCCATTAGCTGATTGGATGGTTCCAGAACTAAGCGACAGCGCTGCATTACACCTAGAGCACCGAAAGAGAGTATTAAGAAAGGAAGTTAAAAGCTCCCCAGACTCCGTTGCGGATGTCGCCTGTTCTTTGCTTCAATACGTCGCCATGCTGGAATCCATCACGCGCAAAGCAACGCACCGGATAGCGGAGCTTGAGCTGAAGATCCTATTGGGGGCTCCAGCTGCTGGTAGCGAAAGTAATACCGCAGGCGATTCAACGCCTTGTCAGTCACCTGTCTGACACTCTCCCGAGAGACGCCGTGCTGCCGGCCCAGCTCAGCAAGCGTTTTAATCGGCGCACCCTCTAGCCCGTAGCGGTGGACTAGGTAGTAGCGCTCCTTCTCAGTGAGCTTTGCCAGCGCCTTTTTAAGAACAGGAGATCGCATAGAGAGCATCAGCTCTTCATCGGCAGCGTCCGTGTCAAGGGAGACTGGATCTGCGATTAGATCGCCCAGCTGGCTAAGCATTGAGCCGCTGCTATCAGACCTCGCGCAGTCCAAAGACATGGTGGCCTGACCGCGCTGGAGGAACAGCTCGATCTCAGCAAGACTTACCTCAAGCGCATCTGCCATCTCTTGGTTTGTGGGGCAGCGCTTTAGCTCAGTGGTCAGACGCTGCATGGTCTTAGGCACCTTCTGCGCCATCTCACCCACAGTTGTCGGTCGCTTGATCACAAATTCCTGGGTGGTGATCGCCCTCATCATTGCTTGGCGAATCCACCAGTAGGCGTAGGTAGAGAACTTGTAACCCCTGGACGGGTCAAACTTCTCGACACCGCGCACCAGGCCAATCGTTCCCTCCTGGACGAGGTCAAGCATCTCAAGATGCGTCACCCGCTTTGCGTAACGCTTAGCGATGTAGACCACCAGCCGCATGTTGGCTTCCACAAAGCGTTGCTTTGCCCGTAGACCACGCTTCACCGCAGCTCGCTCCGCCTTGGTCAGCGGGCGGTCAAGCGCTTTAAGCTCCTGCCCTCGCTGAACAACACGCCCTAACTCGATCTCCTCTGCAGCAGTGAGCAGCGGATAACGTTCGAGCGACTTGAGGTAGAAATCGATGGACGACTCAGTCTTTGCAGTCATTGTCTTGTGTGGGGGTAGACCAAAGGTGATCTGCTGCTGCGACCATCCACGGCGCAATGGCAGCTAGTGAGGCACGCATACGATCTGGTGATGAAAGCGTATGCTCCTTGAACTCATCACTCCAAAAGGCTTCTAAAGCGCGGTCCTCCCACGAACTAGTAGGGGACATCAGCTTCACCACCTGCGTGGAAGATATCGTGATCCTCGATTAGGTGGGTGCCAAAGGCGATGAAGTTTGCCCGTGTTTGAGAATTCACTGGGGCATGGGGGAATGATCCCTTCCACCACTCGTCAAAGAGGGCAGGAATCCTGTCTTTGTAGTTGGTGTTCACCATTGTTCAGCGAGACAGATAGATAGTGGTTTTGCGTTGGGGCAAAGCTCTTTGAAGGACTGGATGGCATGTGGAAGATCACGTGCCAGCAGCTCGACTTGCCCCCAGTCGTAGGTGACGCGGTAAAGCTTCACGACTTCTCGTTTGTTTCTGTCCATTCCCTCCACAATCCGGTGTAAAGGCTGTGCATTGGGTGGTTTTTGCGGTCACGACCGCTGCGGCGGTAAAGGTCCTCAAGGAGGTTCTGGCGAGCCTGTTGCTCTACCGGATTACAGCCAGCCATGTAACGGGGTTGAGTCATCAGGAATCAGAAGAGAGGGGGCGGTGCCCCCTTGGTTGCCCTACTAGACCTCGGGCATTTCGTAACGAGTGGTCGTAGCGGCATAGTGCTGCCACACCATCTGAGCTGAGTTACCAGCCCAACTGGCCACCTGTGTTACGGGTATGCCTTTTTCAAGTAAGGCTGAAATATGAGTGTGGCGCAGGTCATAAGGGCGAAAGCGCTTTTTAATGATTCCTTTGCCTTGCAAATGCTCCATTGCGCTGCGGAATGAGGACATGTACGTCTGACGATTCCACGGGAAGACAAACTGATCGCTATGCAATTTCTGCATAGCGCGCAGCGTGTCGCAAGCGCTTTCGTTTAAAGGCACCCAGCGCTCACGACCGGTCTTCGTCCTGGGACGTAACCCGTGAGTCAGAGTCATGTTCTGGTGAATGCGGCAACGCTTGCCTTCCCAGTCGATGTCCTGCCACTCCAGACCAAAGACTTCAGCAGTTCTGCATCCGGTCTGCAGCATGAAGTTGCTAATCAGATCCCAACGTGCCTCACTACGGGAGACATGGCGTAGGGCCGCCATGACAAACACCACCTCCGACTTGGGGATGACGGTGATCTCCTCCCGTTGCTCGTTCTTCGGGAACTTGAAGGTCGCTACGGGATTGCGGGCGATCAGAGCAACGTCTTCGCTGGCTGCCCAGCGGTAGAGCGTCTTCAGGTACTGGCCAACCCGCTTGGCGGCCTTAGGAGGGGACTGCTGCAGCACCCAGACCAGCGCTAGGCGCCCCTGCTCGGGGTCCTGGACTGGGCAGCGCATAAGCCACTGCTCAACTTGGTTGTAGTCGGAAGCGAGGCTTGTAGGGGAAAGAGCAATAGCGCGTTCGTTACGAAAGCGTTGCCAAAGTTCAACGAGGTTCATCAGCTAAAGAATTGAGGATGTTGTCAAGTGCGTCCCGAGCCCATAACAGCTTTGTTGTGGTGCTGTTAATAGCTAGATCGGCGTCATCACCTTCTTTGACGACGTCGCTTAAGGAGTGGGCTTGCTCAGCGAGCTCAGTAGCGCGGTTAGCGACCTGACCTGAGAGCTGGACAAGGGTTTCCCGCCTGGCTTGCAAGAGCATGGCGTTTTAGTGTCAATGACTAGGTTGGAGGCGCACTGAAGTTATAGCACTGACACGTAAGGGTCAAGGGTGTTTCAAAAGTCTCTTGAGTCTCAATCGTCTGCGTAGTAACCGTGACGTTTGGCAGCTATACGCCTGGCGTCGTGACGGGTTTGCGTCCTAAGTCGACGTTTACCGCTACGAACTTCACGCGCAAAGTCGAGAAAATCTGCTGCACGATGCAGCTCACCAGCAGTTGCGAAAGACACCGCCGCTCGGAGCTTGGCCATAGCCTGCTGCCGAAGTTTGGCGGCATCGTCCACAGCTACTCAAGTAAGTAGATTCAGTCTACTGAGACTCTTGCTTGATCAGCTCAGTTAGGTACCACTGAGCCTTGCGAAGGTCTTGAAGCCCTTGGTCGCCCTTGAGGCCGGTACGCCATAAGTATTTAAGCACAGCCCCTCGGCAGTATGCCTTAAAGCCCTCGTCACCCAGGGCAGCGTGGATGGCGTCGATGCACTCCACCGCCCCTTGGGTGTAGTGACTGGGGTGATGCACCGCGTCGTCTGTGTGTGCGGCTTGGGAGTGAGGGGTCACTTGGCGTCCCCCCACGACTTAGCTACGGAGCCCTCGCCAAGCATGTCAACTGAGTCACCGATGATCAGCCGACCTGCAAGCAGCAGCTGGTTTTTCATCAGCTCCAGCACCTCCTCACCTGTGCCTTCTGGCGTCTCAACGATCAGTTCGTCGTGGACCTGAGCGATGAGTTTGGCTTTGTCAGGAAGCCGCGGCCAGACGTTGACCATGGTTTGCTTGACGATGGAGGCCGCAGTGCCTTGGACGATGTTGTTAAGCAGCACGGTGGGGCGTGCCATGTCACCCTCTAACCAGCGGCGACGGTCATCAATCATGCGCACTTCGCCCTTTTGCACCTCTTGCTTGGCCCAGGCGTGCCAGCTGGCCATGCCTGGATAAGCCTTTAGCCAGGCGTCACGGAACTGCACAGCCTCGTCGTAGGTAATCGCTGTACCAAACGAGCTGAAGTAGTCCTTAATTCCTTGTGCGGAGCTGCCGTATAGCGCAGAGAAATTGGTGCTTTTGGCGTACTGGCGCTGATCCTTGACCACCTCCTCAATGGGGACGTTGAAGATGAGGTGCGCCGTGAGGGTGTGCAGGTCGACCCCATCGCGCAGGGCCTGCTGCATGAGCTTTTCGTTGGCGATGGGTTCTGAGCAGGCGACCCCCATTTCCATGTTTTTCACGTCCATCACCACCAGCTCGTTGCCTTCATCAGCAACGAAGCAGTTGCGGATGTAAGTCTCACGTGGGACTTGCTGGAGGTTGGGCGATGAGCAGCTGAAGCGGCCAGTTCCTGTTTGCAGCGGAGCAAAGCGAGCATGGATGCGCCCATCTGCAGCGATGTTCTTGTCCAGCCAAGACTGGATCATCGAGCGCCGCTTTTCAGCCCGCTTGTATGCAAGGAGTGCATAGATGACGGGGTCATCGGCGTAGGGCCGCAACACCTTCTTGTCTGTGGTGGGCTTATTGGTTTTGGGATCAACTGGATTGATGCCGATGGCCTGCAGGTACTTGAGCACCTGCTGGGTGGAGTTGATGTTGAAACCGGCCTCCAGCTTGTCCTTACCCCGACCTGTGGCCTTAGGGCGAAGGTTGTAGGTACCGTCTGGGTTTCTAGGCAGCATCGGCAGCACTCCGTAGACGTTGATCGAGCAGGTCAAGGAACTCACCACGGCTTGCGGTGATCTCGTCTTCCAGTTGGGCGATGGCAGCAAGGGCCTGCTGCTGATCCACCAGCATTCCGCTGTGCTCCATCTCCACAACAGCTGGGATGAGGGAGCATTCGAGGTCGTAAACACGCTGTAGACGAGCGGTTTTGATCTGCGCCCTCATCTCCTCCCAGCAGCGATAGGTGATACGCACATCATTCATGGCGTATTCGAGGTCTTCATCGTTGAGCTGAGCGCTCATCCAGTCCTGCGCTTGCAGTCCCTTATCGAGTCGAAGGTCGAGGATACGGAGTGCAATGGCCTCCAGGGAGTTGGAGGTGTTTGCTATGCCGTTGGTGAGGAGAGCGGACTGGATCATGGTGTCCTCTAGTCGACCTTGCAGGCGAATGCCGCAGCCAAGCAGGCAGCGGTAGTCAAAGGCGAGGTTCTGACCGATCCAGGTGGTGTTGGGGTGTTCCAGCACCTGCTGCAGTTCATCCCAATCTGCGGGGGTAAATGTTTGCAGGTCGTACCAGCACTCCCCTTGCTCGCTGTAGAACTGCAGGAGACGGACGTGGCCGCGGCCTTGAAAGCAGAGCGGCGCCAGAGCGGTCTCCATGTCTAGGCAGCAAGGAGAACCGAGCGCCTTGACGTCAGAGGTAATGCTCATGGAAGAATCCTGCTGAGCAGGTAGAGCACGACGATGCAAAGGATCCAATAGATGACGGCGCCGTAAAGGGCGGTTTCAAGCGTCATGCCACCACCTCATCTGGTGCCATGCGGTCGTTGTAGATCTGCTCGAAGAACTCGTTATTGCAGGAGGTGTAGAGACAGCAGCCGTTGACAACGGAGTAGATGTCAACGGACGTGAGGTGCGGCATTTCGCGGCAGAGCATCGCTTGGATCTGCTTTCTGCGGCTTAACCACACCAACGCTGCTGCGTGCAGATCGTCAGAGCGATGAATCGGTGGCTCGATCATGAGACAGTACGGGTAGAGAGAAGGTTCTTGAGGGCATCACGCTCTTTGGTAACGGCGTTGAGTTGCTCAAGGAGGTCAAGGATGGAGAGCTTGCGCTGCCTGCGGGTTTGCTCCTGCTCAATGGCGTAGAGGAAGGTGGATGAGGTGCGCAGAAGCTTGGCGACAGCGCCTGAACTGGTGAGATCAGCACGCTCTAGTGAGCGAGAGCAGTCTTCCCGTAGCGCAAAGACCTCGGTTTCCAGCAGAGCCAGCTCTTTATCGGAGAGGTCACCAATCTCGTCTAAGTAAATGGTGTGTCCGAGGTAGCGGCTGACGACGTAGGGGACCTTGTAATTGGGTGGTGAGGGCATCGCCTTAGGGGTAGCAGGCCAGCTTGCTGACCATTACTCAGATAAGTTACTGCCTGGGTTGGTTGCGGTCAAGCTGATCGCTCTGCTGCGCTCTCGAAACTGAAAGAAGCCGGGGGGCACATCGTCCGGGAACTCAGCCACCAGACGTTTTGCCGCGTAGCGGACGTAGTTGTTGTTGAGGGCATAGTCGCAGACGTGTGAATCCGAGGTGATGTAGAGCTCCCAACGAAGCCTTTCCCAAAGAAGCCGCTGTGAGCAGCGTTCCTTCCCAGCGTTGATCGCCTTAAAGGCAAGCAGCCTGAACGCATCGAATACTTGGGGGTTACGGAGGAAGAACTCAGACGCTTCCGCTTCATACCGATCAGCCTCAGCAGTCATCGCGGATCTGCTGCTTGCTCAAGCATGAGGGGCAAGGGGTAATTTTTGCGCTCGCAGTACACACGGCAGACATACGGGTGGTAGGAGCCGATGGTGCCAAAACGATCATCTGGACGATCCCACCTGGCAATACAGAGCTCACGAGACAATGCCGACAATTCTGCGCCCCATTTCCTGCGTTCCGCTGAGCTGAGCTCGGTTTTCAGGATGCTTTCAAGTGCCACGACCGTTAGATAATCATGGTTGAAATTGGCGCGGTGAAGCGCAATCTGCATATCGGCCACTTCAGCCTCGACAGCGCGGACTCGGCTTACGTCTGCTTTGCGAAGCGCTAGCTCTTGGATCTGCTTTTGCTGGGTGCGCAGCGTCTGAAGGGCCAAGTTGTTTCCCTGAAGGGCCAGGTTGTTCCCCTGGATCTGCTGGATAAGAAGCGCGTCAAGCTGCTGGGAGCCGTGCTCAAAGGGAACGAGATCGCTCACTTCTGCTCCTGTTGAGGCTGGTTAGCTTTAAGACCTAGACGGATTAGCCGCTCTAGCTCCCAGGACTCAGGTCGGTGGCCGGCTTCGGCTAATCGCCTGATCTCTTTGGCTGTCTCTGCGTCCAGATATGCCTGGACTCGCTGCTTCGGCACGGGCATCGAATGACTCGTTGCACCTTATCTGGGTTGCAAGACTCTCGCAACCCCCTTACGCTCCGCGGATCACAGAACCTCCAATGATCGACTGGCAAGCGGCTTCCCAGCACATGGCAACGCTGGGCATTGAGGAAGCTGTGTTGCTGGCGTTGTTCCCACCCAAGGACAGAAGGGGCAAGTTGGGATGCACCTACATCGAAGTCAGCCCCGGATCACGCTGGAACCCGAATCAGGTTGAGTCTCAACTGAAACAGAGGCCAGGTTTCAGTCTTGGCTTTATTCAGAACCCTGGCGGCACCAAAGACCGCGAGATCAAGTATTGCCGGTCGCTGTTCTTTGAGGATGACGGCGAGGGGGATCGTGAGCAGAAGACCAGCCAGTGGGAAGTGACCGGTCTGCCACGTCCAAGTCTTCAGGTGTGGACTGGTGGCAAGAGCGTGCATCATTACTGGCTTTTGGAGGAACCCTGTACCCCGAGCCAGTTCAAGCAGGGTCAGAAGCGGTTGTTTCGCCATGTGATGGAGGCGCTGCCTGACTCCGACATCGACACAGCCCTCAGCAACCCGGCACGCATCTTGCGGCTAGCTGGCGGCATTCATCCATCAACCGGACTGCAGGCTGAGATCGTCAGTGCTGGCGGGCAAAAGTACAGCTACGAGCAGCTGTGGAACCTGACGGGCGCTGATGCGTATGTCGAGAGCAGCGGGGAGGTGCAGACGGTTATCCAGCTGCATTCGAGGCCGGAAAAACCGGCTACGGAGCCGGCAGTCAAAGTCAGCAGCGAACACCACCCACTTCCAGATTGGGACTCAAATGAGCACAAGGAGTTTCGCAAGCAGCAGGTAAGGAATGACCAGATCAACAAGCCAACGGTTCGCAGCTTTAGGGAATTTCCTAGGACCGAGCAGCTAGATCTGATCATCGAGGCGCTGCCTTGGGTAGCGTTTCGTGATGCCCCGGGTAGTGGAACCTACGAGGCAGCGTTCAAGATCTTGGCTTCCATGGTCAACAACTATGGAGCAAACGATGCACTGGAGTGTGCGCAGCGAGCGAATTGGAGCCAAGTCCACTGGGACATCGTGGCGGAAGCTCAGAAGATCGAGGAGAACAGTAGTGATAGGGGCGAGACAAGCAGGCTGACCATCTTTCACCTGTTTGACAGTGCCGAGTTCAACGGATGGGAGCGTCCCTGGCTGATCACCAAGCAAAAAGAAGCTGAGGTTGAGGATGCAGAGGAGGCAGAAGAGAACAGGGTGTTTCGGATGGGGGTGGTTGCAAAATGGATGGAAGCCCGTGCATCACAATTCACCTTGGCCGATGCGTTTGATCAGGAAACTGCGGCACTTCTCAAGGGTCGCGCAGAGGCGTTCCCTGTCAGTGAGGTAGCGATGATGCCGCCGTTCATTGCGGCGATGGCATCAGTGATGGGTACCCGGTATCGGGTACGGATCAAGAAGGGATGGGAGGAGCCGATGGTGTTTTGGCTGGGTTCGGTGGGCCCTGCAAGTTCGATGAAAACACCTGTGGTGAACCAGGTGTTGCACCCGCTTAAGGCAGCAGATCACCGAGACAACCGGACCTATAAGCAAGCGTTGAAGGAATGGCACGCTGCAGACCGTGAGAGCAGGGGTGCTCCACCGGAGCTGCCACGCAAGCGGGTTGCTGGTGATGCAACGCTTGAGGGGTTGTGTGCAGCGTTAGAGAACGAGAAGAACTACGGGATGGTGAGCCTGCACGACGAGCTGGTGTCATTTATCGCCCAGATGGATGCGTATCGGGGGAGGGGAGGGCCTAGTAAGGACAGATCTCACTGGCTGCAGATGTGGTCTGGCCAAGAGATCAACATCTTGCGTAAGGGTCACGACCCTGTGTTTATCCCCGAGACAGCTGTGAGCCTGTTTGGGAACGTGCAGCAGGACAAGCTGACTGAGCTGCTGCATGGGGATGATGCAACGGCTAAGTCAGGTGATGGGTTCTGGGCGAGGTTTTTGTGGTGTGTGCCGTGTAATCCGTTCCCAGCGTTGAATGATGATGAGACGGAGATCAACGAGGAGCTGGCGAAGCTGGCAGATGCGTTTGACAAGTTTGCTGGCAATAGCAAGGTGGTGGTTGGCCTGAGCGACGCGGCATTTGATTTATTTGCGCAACAGTGCAATGAGTGGAGTGCTGAGGCTGACCGGACCTATGCGGCGAGGAGTGCGTTTCTCGGGAAGTTAAAGGGGTATGGGGCGAGGTTTGCTGGGTTTTTACATGCGTTGGATCATGCGCAGCACATCGTGAGGTGTGAGGGCGGGTTGATGAACATGATTCCTGAGCAGATCCCCGTGGAGACGATGCAGAGGGGATTGACGTTGGCTCAGTTCTTCTTGAACCAGTTCGACGTGTTGGCACCGCAGGTGGGTGGCAATGAGGACTTGCCTAGCTGGGTGGTGAAGTTGGTGGAGTTAGCGCAGGGGAGGGTAGACAAGCGAGTTACTTCGAGTGATCTGCGTAAGAGGAAGTGGGGGAAGGACGGTAAGGAGCGTCGACAGATGCTGGTGGACATGGTGACGAGGTATGGGATGGGGAGGTTGGTGGAGGCACCGAGGACGAACCAGACGTGGTGGGAATTGATTTGAGAGGTGTGGGGTTACTGAGTGAAGGCGCGGCTTAAGGAGGCCGCGCTTTTTGTTTTTAGGGGGATTGGTGAGAAGCCTTGCGGGGGAAGGGGTTTGGGAGGAGGGGGTAGATGAAAGCGCGGTAACGAGAAAAGCGCGGCGTTGATTTTGGGGGGTGTTGATGGCTGAGATCGCTTGTGGGGGAAGGGGTTTGGAGAAAGCGCGGCGATGAAAGCGCGGCCTATAGAGAAAAATGGGGGAAATGTATCGGGATGAACAGGGGAGGGGATGAGGTTGGGATTTTTTGGAAATGCCGCGTTTTCCTTTCTCTCTTTCTTGTAACCCCTTCTGGTGGAAGGGATTTGAGGATTTTAGAAAGCGCGGCATACCCCCCGCGCTTTTCTCTATGCCGCGCTTTTGGTGTGATCACCAGTTTGTCTCCTGTGTGGTCTCCTGAGTCTCACCCAGTTGACACATGCCACTACCCAGACCTATGACGTACTTACCTACGTGTTTCCTATGGGTAAACCGAGTCAGTTCCCCCCAGGTCCTATCACCAGCCAGACGATGGAGGGGAGAGAGCAGTTTCGGAAGCTGTTCAAGCCATGGTGTAGGCAGTGGAGCCAGCCTGGCCTACTGAAGCTTTCAGAGGCAGTGCTGGGGGACAAGGTGATCCACAGCTCTCAGATCAGCGGGTTTGCCACCGGCACCCTCAAGGACCCTGCTCCAAAGGTGTTGTTTGCTCTGGGTCTGCTGAACGTGGCGTTAGCCAACAAGAGCTACCCAGTTGGTTTAGGGAAGCTGGTGGAGGGGAAGCAGGCCATGACCACGACAAGTGGTGAGGTATTGGGACCTGCAGAGCTGTTTTTAGCGTTTGTGGGAGCGCTGGACCTGGGTTTACCTGATCTACAGGAGATCCCGCTGGAGTGTGAGGCAGCGGTCAACCGTGAGTTTGGGAAGTGGTTACGGCTTGAGCTGGCTAAGAGGGGTGTGGATTATGTGGTGGCGGACAAGGCGAGGATGTATGAGGTAGCACCTGCTATGGAGGGTCTACTGACGGGCAGCACGGTCCACGGTGAGGTGATTGTGGAGTCCCTACCTGCGATAGCGGTAGAGCTTGGAGTGGGTGAGGGAGAGCTGTGGGACGTAATCCAACTCGAAGCAAGCAAGCACTTACCTGAGTAGGTATGATGCAGCTTGTTTAGGAGCTAGCGATGCCTTCACTGAGTCGACCAATGGGGGGACGCTCTAGCCACACCCCCTGGGGATCGTCAAAGATCCAACGCACCATCTCAGTCACTGATGAGGCGTGGGAGTTGTGGACTGAGTCTGCGGAGGGTGCTGGCATCAACCGTTCTGAGCAGTTTGAGGTGCTCGCTCGCAAACTCAGCGGTCTTGACGTGGGAGAGATGCGCAGCGAACTGCTTGCGGAGATCAAGGACAGCTGATCTGCAGCACCCTCACCTGTTGACACCCTTACTTATCTGAGTAAGCTGGTTACGACACCGGCTCTCAGTCATGCCATTCGTCTCTGATCGTTTTGTCACCGCTGTAAAGGACAAGAAGTCATCTAGCAGCGGTGATCTCTATCTCAACCCTGGTTCACTGTCAGACGGTGAGACCGTGCGGTTCTCCCCCGTTGGTGACAACAGCTTGGATTTCTACGAGATCTGGGGACGCACCTCCGAAGGCAAGCCCAAGTCGTTGCGTTTCTCTGAGGAGCCCAACACCAAGGAGTTGGATGCCCGTGCTGCTGATGAGGGTGTCACCCTCGTTGATCAGAAAGGTCAACCAACCCGCCTCAAGCAAGCGCTGGCTTTCTGGATCTGGGACTACGCCGCTGAAAAGGTGCGTCTGTTCCAAGCCAGCCAGGTGTCGATTCTCGACACATTGGCTGCACTCTTCAGTGACGAAGACGTCGCCAAGGATCCCGGCGCTTGGGATTTTGAGCTGAACCGTAGCGGTACCGGTATGGACACCCGCTACACCGTCGTCTTGAAGCCTGGTAAGCGGAAAGGTGCTGTAGCAGCACAAGTCACCGCAGCGTGGGAAGAGTGCGTTGAAGAGGGCTACAACCTGTCTGCACTGCTGACAGGCGGTGACCCTACCAAATCTCCCTTCTGAGGAGGTTGTAGGGCGTTGTAGGGGGCTCTGATCACCTAAACAACCAGAACAGCCTTCCGTTGCTACGCAACGGCGTTAGTCGGGTGTCTCACGGCCATACAACACCTTCCCCTCCTCTAACAGGGGTGTCCTCCTAAGGGAAAGCCGTGAGGGGTTGGTTACCTGTTCAGCACCCGACAACACCGGAGGGAGGTGTGCCAAGCATCTCCCCCATTCACCTCATCACCTGCCATGCAACACCTGCGTACCCGCTACGCCTTACAGCGTGCTGACGGTCTCTGGTTTCACAACCCCACCGCATCCATCACCAGCGAGTGGTCAGCTGATTGCAGCACCGCTCACTTGTGGGTCGACTTCCAAGCTTGCGTAGACGCTGCCTACATCAGGGGGCAACTTCGCAGTGAGGACGTTCAGGTCAGGGAGTTGCTCATCACCTGCGACGGTCAGCGTCTCCAACTGCAGGGTGTGCGATGAAACCCAGTTACACCCTGCAGATGCCGCCCCCCAGAGGCGAAATCATTCGCAGGGAAGACAGGAAGGGTTACGACACAGACCTGGGCAGGTTCCCCTCCATCACCACCGTGGTGGGCGCTACCAAAAGCGAAGCAGCAAAGAAAGCACTCCAAGCTTGGTTAGATCGACCGGGTGGAGAGGAACGTTCCCTCGCTGCACGTACACGCGGCACTTACCTACATACCCAAGCTGAGAATTGGATCAACGGCATACCGACTCAACACCACCTTGTGTTTGGCGGTTACTGGAGATCGTTGCAGCGTTGGTTAGAAGGCAACTTCCACAGCGCCCTCGGCGTTGAACTACCCGTTTACCACCCTGCAGGGTTCAGCGGCACCTTCGATTGCTTGGGGTGGACCTACGACTCCACTGAACTAACCCTGATCGACTGGAAAACCAGTCAGCGATACCGCGATCCCGAGTCGGAAATGATGCGGGGTGGGTACTTCATTCAACTCGCTGCGTACAGAGCAGGTATCGCATTCACCTACGGCATTGAAGTCAATCAAGCCCTACTTGTCATCGCCCGTCAAATCGGTAAGCCAGATGTCTATCAACTGGACAAAGCACTTCTTGATCAGTGCGAGTGTGACTTTTTTGAGCGCCTCCATCGCTATCAGGAGGTTGTTCTCAAGGAGGAACACCATGTCTTGGCTTAGCAAGGTGAAACCACCAAATCCCCATTCATCACATCAACGCACCACCATCGTCCTGCATCGCCATGACAGCCCAGACCCCATCATCCACAACCTGCAGGGCTTGTGGTTCGACGAGGCCCTGCTTGGAGTGTTGGAGCCCCTTGTCCAGGAGTATTACGACGACGAGTTCGACCCCACCTGCGAGATCCTCTGGCAAAAGGGAGAGGAAACGTGGGGAGAGGACATTGATCTCGTGCTTAACATGCGTCTGCTGTGAGCTGATCGTCCTGCTAGGCGTTTATTACTACGGCTACGACAGCGGCATTCAAAGCGCCATTCAAGCGGCCCCTAGGGCTAAACACGCCACAGGTCTAGAAACAGGGCCCTGAGGGCCATTCACTAGGCGCATAAAAACGCATTCAAGGCAAAAATCGCATTCATAGCGGGTTATGCCTTACCGCCACCATCACCTCGTATGGCTATAGGGCCGTGTTGCTGGGCGCACTGGCCTTATGCGTTAAACGCATAGGCGTGCATAGGTCGCCTAGGGCCGCAGCGCCCACCGCCTAGGGGCCCCTAGGGGCAGGGGTCGCAATAGGGGGCAGTATTGAGAACCCTTGCGGCGCAGCGGTTCTCGGGGATTGCAGCAGAGTCCCCTGCAAGGCCCTGCAAGGGCCCTTAAGTAAAGGTCAACCTAGGACACGGCAACAGGCCAGGGGCCCCTTGCAGGCGATTTAGGGGGCCTTGCTATGTCACAACCCTGCACCTGCCACTATGAAACCCCTTGCGCTGCAACGGTTCTCGGCCCTTCCTTTATGTCACCCGGACGCTAAAAAGGGCCCTTGCGGGCCCCTTGTGGTCTATGGGTGATGGCCTCATCGCAGTTCAGGGCCTTCTCTGCTGCCAAGGGCAGCCAAGCCACCCTCAAACCCAGCACGGTTGATCATCTCAGCATCTGAGAGGCTAGGACCCGGTGCCATCACCTCCCGTAGCTTTGCCAGGGCACTGATCAACCTAGGAAGCTCGCTAGGGGTCGCTTCCATCATCTGGAGTTGCAGGCGATGCAACGCCATCGATGCGGTTTCCGTAAAGGGGTCGGCAGCATTAGGCAAGCCATCCTCTCGGATCTCATCATTAGCGAGGGCCAGGTATCGCCTCGCTTGTCTGACAGACACACCGTAATCAGCCACCAACCGGGAGAGGATCGCAGAGCCTGTCACTCCCTGCAGTCTCATCAGCGCAGCCGCGCCGATCCTCTCGGTTAGCTGCTCATCCGTTGCGCGGGAGCGATCAGACATTATCGCCACCAACCACAGAAGACTCAAGCAGATAGGCGCACAGGTTCGAGAGTGAACGACCCTCAACCATTGCGCGAGCTTGCAGGCGCTCAAACAGCGACGCGCTCATCGTGATTGTTACCCGTTGTGGCTTGCGCTGCAGTGCAGCCAATCTCACAGAAGCTGCAGCGGCGCGATTAGTAGGGGTTCTCATGTTCAAAGGGGGATAAGGGGAAGGGGTAACGGGGTTGGGTCAGGCTGGCCCAACAGAAGCGGGGCGCATCAACTGGTCAGCAGAACCATCAGGCCAC
>JACCDG011678323.1_pt1 | contig 23165 bp, 22 predicted proteins | sample 7442471 | NCBI WGS metagenome assembly JACCDG01 (sample SAMN15323444, study PRJNA562643) | freshwater metagenome | isolation source: river surface water | place: USA:Blue River Watershed | collected 2017-08-17 | reverse complement strand
GCCCCCGCCGTGCTGATCGAGGCCGCGGGGGAGAAACTCACCGTCAGGCCGAAGACCTATCTCGGGGACAAGTTCCAGACCTATCTGGGCGCTGCCCGAGAGGCGAACGCGCGTTTCGACGCCAAATCGAAGCGGCACACCTTCGACGCCGAACGTCTCGAAGTGATCTTCGCCGCGATGACGCGCGCGGGATTCACCGTCGAGCAGACCGACGCCGTCATTGATCTTCTTCGTCGGAAACAATCCGCCGCGAAGCCGGACGGACTCGTCGAGCGCATCACCGGGAAAGGGCTCTTCCCTTATCAAGTCGCCGGGGCGCAATGGCTCGCCGCTCGCGATCGTGCGCTTCTCGCCGACGACATGGGGCTTGGAAAGACCGTTCAAGCCCTGATGGCGATTTCGACGACGTCCGCGATCGTTGTTTGTCCGGCCGCGGTCAAAGGCGTCTGGTCGCGAGAATGTGCGCGATGGCGCCCGGACCTGACGCCGGCCATTCTCTCCGGCCGCAAGTCGTGGCGATGGCCGCAACCCGGCGAACTCGTCGTCGTGAATTACGACATCCTGCAGGCGGACATCTCGGGAGCCGTCAAGACGACGCTGATCGCCGACGAGGCGCACGCCCTCAAGAACTACAAGGCCGCGCGGTCGGAGAAGTTCAAAGACCTTTCTGCGAGTGTTCGGAAGGTCGGCGGAAAAACGTGGCTTTTGACCGGAACGCCGCTTCTGGGGAAACCATTCGACCTCTGGGGCATCCTCGGCGCCGCGAATCTCGGTTGGGACGCGTTCGGATCGTGGCAAGGTTTTCTTTCCGCGTTCGGGATGCACAAGACGAACTACGGATATTCCGACCCCAAGCCGACGAACCAGGCCGCGGAATGTCTCCGCCGCGTCTGCCTCCGACGTCGCAAAGCGGAAGTCCTCCCGGATCTTCCGAAGAAGACGCACCAAGACCTTTTCGTCGAAATCAACGTGACCGGCGAAGCCGCGGCCGAAGTCAAACGAGCCGTGCGCGCCCTGGGCTACACCTTCGAGCAGGAATGGTCGGAAGCCGAAGAGGAGATCGTTACTTCATCCATTCCGATCGAGATCATGTCGAAGCTGCGCGCGGAGATCGCGTCGGCCAAGATTCCGGCGATGCTCGAGATCGTGTCCGAGTACGAAGAGTCGGAAGAACCTCTCGTCGTCTTTTCGGCGCATCGCGCGCCGATCCTGGAACTCGGACGCCGAGACGGATGGGCGATCATCACGGGCGACACTTCCCCCGAAGATCGAGCGGCCATCGTCGCCCGATTCCAGGACGGACAACTCCGCGGCGTCGCCGCCACGATTGCCGCCGGCGGCGTTGGTCTGACGCTCACGCACGCGTCGAATCTCCTTATGGTTGATCTCGACTGGACGCCCGCATTGAACGTCCAGGCCGAAGACCGCGTTTGCCGCATCGGCCAGACGCGCCCGGTGCTCATCAAACGGCTCGTCTCGGATCATCCCGTCGATCGCGCCGTGCAACGCGTTCTCGTGAAGAAAATCGAACTGATCCGGAAGACGATCGAGGCGTCGACCGAAACCGATCCGACGGCGGTCCCGAAGACCGCTCTCGATCGCGCGGTCGAGCTCGCCGCGAAAGTGACCGTCGTCGCACCGGCGAAGGCCCCGGAGCGCCTCAAGATCGATCTCGGCAATCTCCCGGCGTCGCATTACGCCATCGGTGACCCGACGCGATTTTTCCGGGTCGATCGTCCCAAGGAAGGACGGCACGCCGGACGAACGTTCCTTCGCGCCCAACACGGCGCGAATGAGATCAACATCGCGTCGATCGATCCCGACGGCACGATTTCGGCCGGGTTCAACGCGACCGACACGCAGGTCCGATCCATCCTCCAACAAATTCTTTTCGACCCCGCGGGCGCCGCTCGCCGGTACGGCCACGAGATCGGCCGTTGCGCCGTCTGCGGTCTCGATCTCACGAACGAAGAATCACGCCGGGACGGCATCGGTCCCATCTGCGCCAAGAAAGCGGGGTGGTAAATGCTCTTCATCCGCGACTGGAATCAAAATTTCGAGAACCATCGAAGCCGCGACGTGAAGGCGCCGACATGGGTGGCGCTCCCCAACAAGCACGACGGAGAAGGATTCTCCATTCTGTTGACCGAGCACGAAGACGGCGTCGCTCACTACGGCGCTTGGGTGCTCATGGTGCAGGTCGCGAGCAAATGTGAACCGCGCGGAGTCCTTCGCCGGGACGACGGAACGCCGCTTGACGCCCGCGCACTCGGGCTAAAGACCCGTGCGCCGAAGGCAACGTTCGAAGCAGCAATCCCGCGATTGATCGAAATCGGATGGTTGGAAGACGTTTCCCAAGAGGAAGTTAACGACCGCATCGAACGCATGCGCGACGATTCCGCGGAAGTGCGCGACGATGCGCGGCAATCTCGCGCAACGCCGCGCGACGGCGCGGAGTCGCGCGGCGACGCCGCGGACATGCGCGGTGACGCCGCGGGATTGCGCGGCGAAACACGACGAGTGCGCGCCTCGCGTGCGCGCGCGGGAAGGGAAGGGAATGGAATGGAAGGGAACAGAAGGGAAGGGGGAACGCGCGCGCACGCGCACGAGGCCCCCCCGGGGGCTACCGCCCCCGAACCCCCGCCCCCTTCCTCGGCTTCGCCTCTTTCGGAACCGGACCCGGAGGTCTGGGAGGACGAACCTCCCATCGACGCGGAAGGGGTGCTCCACGCTTGGGGCGTCCAAGCGAAACTCCGGAACCGCATCCCCGGCCCGATGACCACCAAAGAGGCGGCGCAGATCGCGACGGCTTGCCCGGACGCCCCGCGGCTCCGGGACGCCATGACGATCGCCTTCCTTTCGGAGTCCCCGCCGGCGCCCAACTTCTTCGCAAAGGACCTCGGTCGATGGGTCGCGCTCGGCGACGAGTACCGCCGTCGCATGGATCGCGGCGACGTCTCGCCGCCTGATGCCGCTCGAGAAATTCTGGCCTCGAAAAAGAAACGAGGTGCGTGATGGATGCCATCGAAGAGATCATCCGCGAAATGTGCGCGTCGTATCACACCCGATGCACGCCCGAGCTCGTCGAGGCTTTTCGGCGCGCCGTGAGCGGCCTCGATATCGAAGTCGTTCGTTCCGCGGCTCGCCGTTGGGTCGACGAGCACCCGAAGAAGCCAACCCCCAAAGACCTCCGGGATTCCTGCCGGTCTCGCGGGGCGCCGAAATCCGTCGCCACGGCCATCGTCTGCCAAGACTGCGGCGAACGCGTCGAGGGTCCGCAGATCGAAAGGCATGCCGACATCAAAGACGGATGGTGCGAAGCCATCGTCCGCCGGCGCGTCGGAGATCCGCCGATCGATCGCTACCTCGTGCATCTTCGCGGGCTCGCCAACGTCACGGGTTCGGCGGAAGCGCGGAAAAACCTTCAAGACTACGTCGCGTCGAAGGGTCCTGAAAAAACTCGGATTTTACAGGAATCATTCTGATGGCCTCTCCAACCTCGCGAACGATCGAAGCTCTCAAGTCCGAAGGATGGATTACGGGCATCGTCGAAAAATGGAATCCGCACTCCCGCATCCGTCAAGACCTCTTCGGCTTTGCGGACATCCTCGCCGCGTCGCCGGATCGCATGCCGAAGCTGATTCAGACGACGAGCGGATCGCACGTGTCGAGCCGCGTCGAGAAGATCATCGCGGAGCCCCGGGCGCGTACGGCGTTGCTATCGGGATTTGTGATCGAGGTCTGGGGCTGGCGACGGCTGAAGGTGAAGCGCGGCGGAAAGGCCGTGCGATGGGAGCCGCGAATCGTGTCGGTGACGCTCGCGGACTTTGCGGAAGTCGAACGGGAGGAAGAAACCAAATGAACATGCACGCTCTTTCGTTGATGACGATGTTCCCGGGCTACGTTGCGCCGGTCATGGTCGATCACACGCTCGCGAATCTCATCGCAAGGCGACGTCGAGTGCGGCAACAACGGCCGAAACTGAGGCCGCGACGGGGCGGACGATTCAATCGAAGGGATCGGTGATTCGATGGGGATCATTTTTGCTTTTGTCGTCGGTGTCGCTATCGGCGTGATCGTCGCCTTCTGGTTGCTGACGCGCGGCGACGGCGGCGTGCGTTTGCCGTGGTAGTGAAAGGGGAATTTATGATCTACGACGAAAACGATGACCCGCTCGGCATGGACGCGCCGTTTGCGCCGATCAAGGAAGGGAAGTCGAGACTTCCTCGTCGATTCGATCACGGATGCTACCCGTGTTTGTTGGCGATCGCGGCCACTCTCATTTGGGCGATCGTCATGGTCGTCGCGAATTGCGGAGGGCCGTCGTCGTGACCGAATTTGGACGATGGTTGCTCACGTGCGAGAAGTGCCGCGGCAATGTCGCCGTAATCGGCGACGTCCCTTTGGCCGACTACGAAGGGATCGGCGACGTCGCTCGTTCGATCCGAGCAACGGCGGCGACGGGGTTCGAAACGTTGCCGATGCATTTGGATTTGCTCGTGAGCGGATCCGGAGCCGACATCCTGAGAGCGTCGAAACACCTCGTGCGTGATGGCCTCATTCTGGGCGTCGGTCTTGGTCCAATGTGGACAGGATGGCGGAAGCAAGTGATCCAAACACCCGATGGTGTCTTTTTTAGGATGGGCAGAGAATGAGCGAAGTCAACCCGGAACAAGTTGTCGACGAGGCGATCACGCAGGTCGAAACTCTCGCGGCGCAGTATCGCAATTCGATTTCGTTGAAGGTCGATCGAAAGAAGCTGATGGCGCTCGTCGCCGAAGTGAAGCGGCATCGCGTCGACAAGGCCGTGCCGATCTCGGCGATGTCGCCGGAGCAACTTTTGAACGCCTACGCGAAGCAGTCGGGAGCAGCGAACGGCGCACTCGTTCGTTTCCTTTCTGTCTTGGCGGTGCACACGCAGCAACTCACCGACATGGTTTTGGAGATCCGCGACCGTGACGCGAAGAAAGAAGGATCCGAAGAAGCGGAAATCAAAGGGAACGACGTCGGAGCCGATCCCGAGGAATGCGCTCGGGCAGTTCCCGAAGGGGGTGTCGGGGAATCCGAACGGACGCCCGAAAGGCACGCGCTCCGGTCTGAAAGCGCTCATTGAGGCGATCAACTCGGTCGAGGAAGAAGCGGGGATTAGCTTTCTCGTCAGCTTCGTTCGACGAGCGATGAAGCGCGATATCTTGGCGGCTAAACTTCTCGACAAATTGGTCGCTTCGCCGAAGCAGGTCGAATTGATCGACGTCGAGGCGTTGAAGAAAACGCGAAAGGTGATGTTCCGAAAAATCGCCGATGAATGAAGCCGTAGCCGAAGAAACCTTCATCGACTTCCAGCCGTTCCAATGGCTCGCGATCAACGCGCCGGAGCCCGAAGTTTGTCTTTGCCTGGGCTCCGGCGGCGGCAAAACATGGACCGGCTCGCGTTGGATTCTCTCGCGCCTGATGAACTTCCCGGACTCGGTGCATCTCGCGACGATCAACAGCTACACGCAAGGCAAAGACCTTGTCATCCCGGCGCTCGAAGAAGCCGCCGAGCACATGGGGCTCGATTGGCAATGGGTCGGCGGCAAGAACGCGCCGAACCTCGTCGTCGACCTCGGCGACTGTCGATCGGAAATCCGTCTGCGATCGACGGAGAAGTTCAACAAGCTCCGCGGCCCCGAGATCGGTTCATGGTGGCCCGACGAAGTGCGCGACGCTCCGGAAGAAGCTTTGAAAATCGTCATGATGCGTCTTCGTTGCAAAAAGGTCGACTTGCCGCGCGTGCTCATGACGACGACGCCGAACGGGCAGGACGAAATCTATCGGATGTTCGTCGAAGGCTCGAAACTCGCCGAGACGATCGTCGACAAAAAGACCGGACTCAACATCCGCGTCTATCGCTCGGCGAACGGCCGGCGGCTGATGATCAACGGCCCGACCGGACTCAACACGAAAGTCCGCGAAGGCTACGTTGAGTTCATGGGCGAAAGCCTCACCGGTCGATTGCTGAAGCAAGAGCGCGACGGCGAGTTCGTCCCGACTGGTGACGTCGTCTACGAGGACTTCAGCGACGCGAACATTTCCGACCGAGCGACGTACGATCCGAAGTTGTTGCTCTTCGTGGCGCTCGACTTCAACGTGAAACCGTGTGTCGCGGCGCTCATTCAGGAAGTCGCGGGCGAAACGCTCGTCGTCGATGAGATCGTTTGCGACAAGGGCGGTAGTCCTATGGTCATCGCCGAGTTCAAGCGTCGATATCCGGATCGTGTCGGTTCTCGTGCCCCCATCGTATACGGCGACGCATCCGGGCATCATGGCGATCATCGCGCCGGAATGAGCGACTATGCTCGGTGGACGATCGAAGTGCCCGGCGCTCAGATCCGCGTGCCGATTGCAAACGGCCACGTCTCGGACCGAATCAACGCGGTGAATTTTCGCCTTTGCGACGCCCAAGGCAATCGATTCCTCTACGTGAATCGGAAATGCCGTGAGGCGATCGAGGACTTCCGCGGGGTCGTCTATCGCAAGCACGATCGCGAGCCCGAAAAGAAGAAGAACCCGCGCAGAACGCACGTGTCGGACGCAATCGGCTATTACGTCGTCGCCGTTCATCCGCTTCGGCGGTTCATGGACGTCGAAAAGCTCAGGCAGGGAGATCAAAAGCTATGGTCGAAGTGAACGAAGACCCGTTGGCGTGGCTCGATGTCGTGCATCCGCAATACGAAGAAATGGACACGCTCGAGCGCGTGCAGCGTTGGCGCGCGGTGCTCGACGAAATGGACTCGGTCGAACAGAAGAAGAAGTTTCTTCCCAAGACCGAAGTCGAACTTGAAGCGGATTTCCAGTTCCGTCTTCGGATCGCGGAATTCCTCGGCGTCACCGACTCGGCGATCGATCGGGTGAAGGCCGCGGTGTTCGGCATCCCGGCGAAGATCGACGTGAAGGATGAAGACCTCACGGCGTTCATCGAAGACTGCGACGGCACGAAACAAAGTCTCGTGCGGTTCTTCGAAAACCAAGTGTCGGCCGAAGCGCAATGCATGGGAATGGCCTTCGTCGAGGTTTCGCGCGCATCGTCGGCCGGAGACTTCGCGAACAAAGACCAGGAGCGAAAGGCCGGGGCTCGTCGGTGCTTCGTGACGGCGCACCATCGCGAGGACGTCACGAATTGGTCGGTCGACGAAGACGGCTCGATCCGCTACGTGATCATTTCGCGGCGGATCTACGATCAACCGACGATGCAGTCGGAGGGCCAATGGTTCGACGAGCGGCGCGTGATCGAAAAGACGACGATCACCGTTTATCGGCGCAAGGTCGCGAAGGACGGAGCGCGGAAAGAAGAGGACCGATACTTCGTTTACCAGGAAGCGCGACCCCACGGGTTTTCGCGTGTGCCGATCGTCACGGTCTACGGCGATCGTCGCGGCTCGTTCAACGGATGGTGCGTCTTCCCGGGCGCGGTTCGGGCGGACATCGCGCGGCTGAACGAGGAGTCTTGGGGAGCGCTCGATCGATATCGCCATGCGAATCAGCTTCTCGTGCTCAAGTCGAGTCGCGACATCAAAGAGATGGTGTTGGGGCACATCGTTCGGCTGAACCCGAGCGAAGGGGAAGACCTGGAATACGTCTCGCCGGGCGGTACGGCGTTCACGGCTCGCGAGGATGCGATCAAGCGACTCCGCCAAGAGGGCATCTCGCAGACCGGGACGAATCCGGCGGCCACGTCGGACGGCGCGAACTCGACGAGCGGCGAGAGCGGCATCGCTCAACGGGTGCGATTCACGCACACCGAGAAGCGGTCGATCGAGCAGCACGCGACGTCAGTCGAGGAAGGCATTCGCGGCGTCCTGACGCTGGTCATGGACACGCTGCAAGTCACGGAGGAAATCGGCGTCTCGTTCTTCACGACGTTCGAACAGTTCGAAGTCGGCGAGACGATGAGCAACTACCAGCGGGCGCAGTTCTGGATCGATGCGGACGAATGGCACGCCGAGATGTTGAAGCAGGTCGTGTCGAAGACTTTGCCGGATCTCGACGAGGCGAAGCGACAGTCGATCTACGAGCAGATCGAAGCGCAGTCGAAGAAGCCGCGGGTCGATCCGAGCGTCGATCCGCGGACACACAATCTCGGCAACTGATCACTTTTTTTCTTGAAAGGAGTTCTTCGGTGGATAAAGATACGGGCACCCTTGACGCGGGCAAAAACGTCAACCCTACCCCCGACCCGGGCAAAACGGTCAATCCCGAGCAAGTCACGAAGATCGTAGCGGATGCCGTAGCGGCTGCACTTGCGCCGTTCCAGCAATCCTTCGAGACGATCGCGAAAACGGTGAACGGCATCGCAGCCGAAAAGCGCCGCGGGACCGAAAAGACCGAGCCCAAGACCGTCGAAAAGACGGAGCCGAGCAACGAAGAGGTCACGACGCTTCGCGAAGAGCTTAAGGCCGAACGCGAAGAGCGCCGGAAAGACAAAAAGAAGCTCGCGCTCAAGGACGCTCTCGACGCTCAAGGCGAAGCACTCACCGGCCGTCATCATCTCGAACGACTCATTGCGACCGAACTCGACTTCGATTCCACGGGCAGCGTGGTCGCCGTGGTCGATGGAAAACACGTGCCGCTGAAAGACCGCGTGAAGCAGTACTTGACCGATCCGATTTTCCAGCCCGCAAGCGGGCGGAGCGGAACCGGCAAGCCGGAGGATGCTGCAAAGGGCGGCACCCCGGGGAAGATCCAAATCAAGCGAAACGACTACGACGCCAAGGCGCGGTACATCAAAGAAATCGCCGCCGGCAAAGTCGAAATCGTGGACTGATCGCGGCCGTCATGGCCGCAGGAGTTTGCGGCCATGTCGAATTCCCTCTCGAACGCGATGAACACCATTCTCGCGCGGTCGGCCCAACATCTCGGGAAGACTTTGCTTCTCCCGATGTTTTGCGCGAAGGACTTCTCGCCCTCGTTTGCGGAGCCGGGCGATACGGTCAACGTTCCGCTCTATCCGGACAACGACGCGGCGGACGTCAGCCCTTCGGCGACTCCTTTGACGCCGACCGACACGACACCGACCAAGGTCCAATTGGTGCTGGACACTTGGAAGCAAACGAACTTCAATCTCTCGGACAAAGAACTCGGCGACATCGCTTTCAGGGACGACTATCTTCCGAAGCAAACGATCAAGGCGGTCGACGGCATCGGTCGCGCTCTTTCGACGTCGCTGTGGCTGAACTACAAGTCGTTCTATGGATTCGCCGGAACGGCGGGTACGACTCCTTTCGGCACCGACGAGCAGGAAGGCATCGATCTCGGAACGATCCTGACGAATCAACTTGCGCCGAAGGCCGGTCGCGTCGCGCTGATCGACACCGTCGCCGAAGCGAAGGCGCGAAAGCTCGCCGCTTTCCGTGACGCGTCGCAGGCCGGTTCGGACATGGTCATCCGCGAAGGCCAACTCGGGCGCAAGCTCGGTTTCGACTGGTATCAGGACCACGACGTTCCGCGTCACACCGCGGGCACGATCACGACGGGTCTCGTCTGCAAGGCGTCGACCGTTGTCGCGGTGCCGTCGAATCATCGCCAGACGCAAACGCTCGTCATGACGACCGCGGCGTCGACCGGCGCGTGCGCTCTGAAGAAGGGCGACATCATCGCGATCGCCGGACAGGCCACGGGCTCGACGTTCGTCGTTCAAGCCGATGCGACCCAAGCGTCGGCGAACTCCGACGTGTCGGTCACGATCTACCCGTCGATCAACACGGCGCTCGCGGGCTCCGAAGCGGTCACGGTCAAGGCGTCGCACCGCGTCAACCTCGGCATGGCTCCGGGTGCGATTCAGATGGCGTCGCGTCCGCTGAATCTCGGTCAGATCGACCAACAGATCGCGAACATCGAAACGTTCGTCGATCCGGTCACTGGTCTCGCACTGACGCTCGAAATCGTCCGGCAACGATTCCAAACGGTCTGGATCTTCTCGTGCCTCTGGGGCTCGAAAGTGATCCAGCCGGAACTCGGTTGCCGTCTCGCCGGGGCCTAATCCTCTTCTCTCGATGATCCCGCCGTCGGGCGCCCGTGGCCCGACGGTCCATCTCTTGGAGTGTGCCGATGGGATTCGATCCGCAAAAAACCGTGCTCATCTTCCCGGGTCCGACGATCGAGAACCCGCCCTTCGATCAGATGCGCGTCAACGAATCCGATGTCGCGTCCTATCTCGCGAAAGGATGGTCGACCGAAGCCCCCGAAGCGGAAGAAGACGACGATCCGGAAACCGCGGAAGAGAAGCCGAAGGGCAAAAAGAAGAAGTAACCCGTGGCCTACTTCACCATCCAATCCGGCGCCGGATACTTCCGGGCGCAGACGCGCGAACTCGATCCGACCGTGAAGGCGGAAGCCGAGCTCTACGCGACCATGCGCGTCGACCTTGCGTTCAGCGCATGGGACCGCACGGGTTGGACGGGATCGGACATTCCGGTCGAGATCGCGCAAGCCGCCGAGATGATCGCGGCCGGAAAGTATCTCGAGAAGATCCACGCGACCGGAAACCCGCAGGTAAGCGAAACGTCGCTCGCGGCGTCGCTCATCAAAAACGGCGAAGCGTTGCTCGTGCAGATCGTCGACGTCGGCGGCCCGATTAATCCGGACTATCCGACGACGCGACTCGAACCGATCCGCGAGCAGACGACCGGCCGAACGGTGAGGATCTTGCGCACGTGATCGAATTCCTCGCCACACCATTCTTCGCGATGTCGACGCGTTTGAAGCGCGAATCGACGTACATCGACCTTTTCTATGAGTTCTTCCGTTCGATGCCGCAGATTCAAAATCTGTGGTTTCGCGGACCCGGCCCGTCGAGCGGAAATAGTCTTTCGACTCGGACGGTCGTCATGCGCGCCTATCGTCTCGGCTACTACGAGAGACGACCGCTTGGAGGAGTGACACCTGCGGGGCCGTTTGGCCTTTGGTCGGGCAACACGCGCGACCATACGACCGCGAAGAAGGGAAAGATCGACGTTCGCGAGAACGAGGCGACGCTTTCCTTTGATCTCCCGCGATGGTGGCTCGTTTCGCCGTGGGATGTCCGCGAACTTCAGCGGCAACTCGGCACGATCCACGAGCGGCGGATGCAGATCATTTTCGACGGCAATCGTCCGTCATATCTCCGGAGGGCGTCATGACCACGAACGCCCAAAAGCTCCGCGAGATGTTCGAACGGTTCTGGTCGTACCTCACGGGCTCGACCGATTTCATTCAACTCGGACTCCACCCGTTCGCCGTCGTGCTCGGTGATCCGATGCCGGTTTTGGGTGACGGGTCGATTCCCGCCGACGCTCTGCCGGCCTTTTTCGTTGAGCGGGTGTCGCCGGCGCCGTCGCGCGCCGAGTCGGACAACTACGCATCGCAGCGGGTGCGATCGTTCACGGTCGAATGCGCGGCCGTCTATCCGTCGATCGTCCCGCACCAAGCGCAGGCGGGTTTCGATGCGATGTCGGCCGTGATGACGATGGAAGACATCCTCGGATCCTATGCGGCGCGAAACGGCGGAATCGCCGGATCTCCGCAAGTCGATGACTTCGAGTTCGTGCCGGGCGAGGTCGAGGCCGTGCCGTCGGTGAACAATCAGCAAGTGGTCATGTATTGGGTCGGCCGATTCTCGGTCCGGCTGGACAAGCTCATTCAGTACGCGAGGTGATCCATGGGCAATAACGTCAAAATGCAGGACATGGGGTATCAGATCGGCGCCCAGACGAACCGTACGTCGGTCGCGGGCACGCTGATCGACTTCGCCCCGGAGGCGGATCAATTCGCGATCGTCGGCGCGACCGAGAAGATCACGCTGAACACCGACCACTACGACGCGGGCGTGAAGTACACCGACCTTGCGTCGCGGAATTTCGGCGAAGTGCCGTTGCGGACGCCTCTTTGGCCGAACATCGCGGGGCTCTTGTTCAACGCGGTTTTCGCGCGCAACTCCGACGGCACGCTCGACTATCACACCGTCCGCCGATGGTGGCGATCGGCGATCGGCGGGACCGAGGACAAGGGCGAAGAGTTCCGCGGCGTGATCTTCAATTCCGTGAGTCTTTCGATCTCGCGGTCGCAATCCAACGCCGCGATTTCGTTCGACGCGGCGGGATTCTTCAACGCGAAACGACGTTTGACCGACGCCGAGACGAACCCGACGCCGGATCTCTCGAAACCGTTCGCCTACGGCACCGCGGGCGTCTTGATCGACTTCGTCCACGACGAAGATGTCGACTCCTACGGCGCCGACGATCAGCAGGTTCAGTCGGTGTCTCTCGCGTTCTCGAACAACTGCACGCTCGACGGTGTCCAAGACAACATCGCGGACCCGCCGCTTCATCGCTCTTGGCTGACGCACATCACGGGCAACCCGACGATCGAGGTGAACGTGACCGTCCGTCTGAACGACGACGGTTACGTTCGAATTGACGAATTCACGGAGGTCCCGAAAGGGAAGCTCCGAATTGCGTTCACGCATCCGCGAGCGACGACCATCACGTCGACTTCGACGATCTCTTCGGGGACGACGTCGACGCAGACACTCAACGTGTCTTCGACGACGGGATTTTCGGTCGGCGACATCGTGTGCATCACGCACCCGACGACCGGGTTCACGATCGCGAAGATCACGGCGATCTCGGCGGGCGTGTCGCTGACCGTTTCGGGGTATGACACGCGCGTCACGCTCGACGGCTCGACCGGTGGTCCGCTCACGATCCGAAACATGTCGTGCGGCATCACGATCGATTCGATGGACTTCGAATCGCGATCGGCGCCGCAACGTGCGGGCGCCTTCCAAGTCATCAACCTCCGTTACATGGCGACGCTAAAAGCCGGGGCGACGTTCCCGCTCGAAGCGTTGGCCTACGACCACGACAATTCCCGTCTGTGAAAGGAAAGACCGTGCCGGAAAAAGTCAAAGATCCCAAGTGGTTCACGATGGAAGCCTACGACCGTGCGATCGTCAGTTTCGGCGATCGCGTCGAAGGCGTCTCGGTGGTTCTCGGCGACTGCACGACCGAGGACGGCGAGGAGATCAAAAAGCAGATCGTCCGTAAGGAGAACGGCGACGTCGATATCACGCTCAATGCCATCGCGGCGATGGCGAAGGCGCATGTCGTCGAAGTCGTCGGCGAAAAGAAGGGCGGGATCTTCCCGACTGACAAGCCCGCGCCCAAAGCCAACCTTGGCGACTGGGTCAAGTGGTTGAGCGCCATGAAACAGAAGAATTTCAATCGACTCCGTGACGCGATCATTCACTTTCGCGTGCGCGAGGTCGACGAGGGAAACGAATAGCGCAGGCGATCATTGCGACGGTGCTCGGAGATGACGCGACAACCGGCACGTGTCCAGATTCGACGACACCGACGCGAGACGTCGTCTGCGCTGTTCTTCATTGCGCGCGAACTGGCGCGACGCCGGACGGTCGAACGCTCCGGGAGCAGAGCGAAATATTCCGCGCGCTTCTGGCGACGGCCCATGAAGCGATCAGCGCACAGGCGCGGATGAACGTGAACGCGATCCGATCCCTATGCGAAGGGGTCGCGACGATGTTCGGCAGCATGAAGGGGATGTTCGGATGACGGCGACGCTGACGATCAAAGCAGATGCGGCGGGGGCGCTCGGCGTCCTCGATCGCATCAATACGCTGATCGACACGTCGGTAAAGTCGTCGGAGCGTCTTGCCGCCGTCACTGGCACGATCCGCGGGCACTGGAAAGCGATCGGGGACGACGTCGCGGCGGTCACGCGTCAACTTCTCGGCGCTCGGACCGAGGTCGAGCGGATCGCGGGCGCTTCGCGGGCCATGCATGCCGGGTTCCTTTCGACGATCGGCATTTCGCAGCGCATGGCCGCCGAAATGCGGAACGTCCGCGAAGAGGCGGTCGCGACGGCTCGCGCGGTCAATTCGATCAGGCTTACCGGCCGTTCCGCCGCGGCGGCCGTCGGGACGTCTTACACGGGTTCGGGATCGGCCGGGTTCACGTTCACGCCGACGTCGATCTCGCGGCCGGCGGCGACGCCTACGCCGACGACGACGGGCGGTTCACGGGTGACGTACGGGGCAGGCGTCAACGTCGGTCAAGACCTGATCGGTGGAGCGATCGGGTCGACGATCAGCGGGGCGGCCGGTCTCGTGCAGCGGAGCGTCGGCAAGGCGCTCGAGCTCGCCTGGGACGGCTTCAAGGTCGGCGCCGGTACGGCCGTGGCCGCGGTGGCCGGTCTCGTGGGGAACTCAGTGCGGTTGGCGTTGAAGGCGGAGCCGATCGCGGGCGGTTTCGGGGCGTTGACGGAATCGCGGGGCCTGGGCGATCAAGCGGAGGTTCTCGAGCGACTCCGGACGGCGGCTCGCGGGACGGTGTCCGACCTTCAGTTGATGACAAACGCGAACGCGGCGCTTCAGTTGGGCGCGGCGGGGTCAACGAAGGAACTTGAACTTCTGGTCGAGGCGGGGCGACGTCTCGGCAAGGCGATGGGGCGGGACGCTACGGAAGGCTTCAACGACTTGGCGCTCGGCATCGGTCGGCAGTCGAAGCTGATCCTGGACAACCTCGGAATCATCGTCAACGCGGACCAGGTCTACGAGGATTACGCCAAGTCGGTCGGCAGTACGACAGAAAAAATCAGCGACCAAGAAAAGAAGTTGGCGTTCGTCGCGGCGGCCTACGATGCCGTTCGGCAGAAAATGGCCGATCTCGGAGACGAGCAGGAGACGACGGGCGAGAAGATCGACCGTGTCCAAGCGTCGTTTTCGAATCTGTCGGTGGCGCTCGGCAATCGATTTCTTCCGGCGATCGGGGAAGTCGCGGATCGGTGGTCGGCGTTCCTTGGAACTTTGGACGAAGGCAAAGTCGCGGAGTCGCTGCAGAAGACTTTTGACGGATTGAAAGGCGCGGCCAAGTCGATCGTCGAGTTCATCTTGCCCGATCAGATCGTGGACGATGGGGCGAAACTTGGTTCGGCGCTCTGGAAGGCGTTTACAGACCCAAGCGCCGAAGCCTTCAAAGTGGTCGAATTGAGATTCGAACAACTCGTAAACACCATTAAAGGTGAGTTCGAGTACTTTTTCAAACTGATCGTCGCGGGTATCAAAGCTATACCCGCAGAGGTCCAATACGTCATCGGATCAGCCGCCGAAGCCGTTGGACTCGACATCGGAACAAAGAGGAAAAACGAAGCTTTGGCGGCGGCCGATAAGATTGCCTACGAAGCTGAAGCTCCGCGTAGAGAGGCCGCGCAGAAGAATAAGAGAATCGATCAAAGGATCGCTGAAACCCAACGATCTTTGAGCGTCACAAAGAACGACGACGTCCGACGCATCACTCGTTCGGATCGCGATTATGACGGATTGCCGAATGCTGACGCCGACATCGGAAGCGTCAGTTCTTCGGCATCGCTCGCAGCGGCCCGAGTCGAGCGCGAAGCCGCAGAGGCCGCGGCCAAGGCGAAGGCCGACGCCGAGCGCGAAGCCGAATCGGTACTTCGCGCCGAGATCCAAGTCCGTGAAAAGCTCCTGGACTCTCTCCGCGATGAACAAAAGCTCGCGGAAGACACGATCCGGAGTCTTTCGGGATCTCGCGAAAACGCCGCGCGAGCCCTTCGCGGCGAAGGGCCGGCGGCGACGCTGACCCAACAACTCGACGACTCGGCGAAGGCGCTCCGCGACTTCCCGAAAATCTTTGACGACATCGCGGCGAAGATCGAGGAAAGCGGGACGGCGATCACGGGATCGATCTCGGCTTTCCAGGTCGAATTGGACGGATCGTTCCGCGACATCTCGCGCGGTCTTCGCGCGCAGGCGAACGAGTTCTTGCAGAGCGATCCGCAGGACGGCGAGACGGTCCGCGTGCGCTCGTTGAAGCGTCGCGCGCAAAGGGATCTCCGGCGCCAGAATCAAGACATCATCAACGGCGCTTTCGAGAGCGGCGGCGTCGGCGGCTTCGGGAACACGTCGATCTTTGGCGCGCAGGGTGTCGAGCGGTCGGGGTCGGTCCTGAATCAGTCTTTCCCGCGGCTCGAATCGGCTCTTGCCCGACTCCGCGGATCGGACGGGACGACGCAGATCGCGGCGATCGAAGAGAACCTGACGAAGAAGGTAGCCGAGCAGGCCGCGACGCTCGAACGACTCCGAGCGGTGCAAGCCGGGTATATCGCCGAGCAACAATCAGCGACGGAAAAACAGGTCGAGGCAACGGCGGCGGCGACGAAACTGATCGAACAGGGTACAGCAGCTCTCGCGACGACGGTTAAAGAACTCACGCAGATCCGAGCGGATATCGCGCGGCTCACGAAAGAACAAAAGGGACTCTCGGACGCTCTGAGGGCGAAAAAGTGAGCGACGATCACAGCCGAGTCTATTGGAAGGGGCTCCGTCTCGGCGACTACCGCAGGACGCCGGAGACGATGCGATTCATCACGGACACTGTCCAGTTTCAGAGCGCCGTGGGCGGCGCCGTGGCTTCGGCATGGTCCGCGGGGGCAAACGCCCGATATTCAGCGAGCGTCGAGGTCGCGTTCCGACGAGGATTCCGCGGATCGGAAACGACGCCGACGCAGTTTTGGAATCGGCTTCGGAACTTCCTCAAGGACTGCAAGAGGGCCGTTCAATACGGGAGCGGGGCGCCGTCGGTCGGGGCTCTCTCGATCATCCGGGACGCCGAAGGCGGCATGACGGGCGAACGCGACACGACGGAATCGGTGGGGGCTTTGTCGGCCGGATCGAGCGTCGTGGTCGACCTTGCGCAAACCGTTGAATGGACGATGGGGCAGATCGTTCTGATCGCCTTGCAGTCTGACCCGTCGGTCTATGAGATCGCAACGATCATTTCCGTCGCCGGCGGCGGCGGATCGATCACGGTCAATTTGGTGAACTCTTATTCGGGCGTTGCCGACGTTTGCCGGATCGAGTGGTATTGGCCCGAGTGCGCTTTGGCGTCGCCGATCGCTCTCGACGTCGCTAACGGACCGGCTCCGTCAAATCACGTCACCGGCATTCGAATCGACTTCGACGGCGTTGTCGATCCCGTAAATGGCGGGCTCACCTGATGGCCGTCGATAGCCTCCAATCGAAGAAGCTCCGGATCAAATCGGCGGCCATCCCGACGCAGGTTCTCGTCGTCCAAGACGGCACGGCATCGGACGGAACCGCGACGATCAAGATCGACAACGGGTTCCGCGACGGCTACACGACGGCGCTCGTTACGGCCAATTCAATGAAGCGGGCGATCTTCGACGTCGAGGAAATGACGTGCAGCCGGACGGGGAAGGAATTCACGTTTTCGGTTCAGGACTTCACTAACCGAAATTCGTTCGCTCTTGGCCCGGGCGATCGCGTTGAATTCTGGGCGCTCAATGCGGCCATCACGCCGACTCAAGGATCTTTCCCGGCGTGGCACTCCGGCGCACAAGGCGCCGTGCAAGACAAGCTCTTCTTCGGCTTCGTGATCGAGGTCAAGAGGGTACAACGGGGAAATGGTTATAACCGTTTTCAGATTCGGTGCGTCGATTCGATCGAATGGTCGAACCGAATCAAGCTCCAACTCTCGGTCGCCGACGACGTCTCGATTCCGGTCCTGATCTTCAACCCCGATCAGCCGGACGACGCGGATTTCTTCTACGCGATCAAGAACTACGACAAGACCGACTCCGACCCCGCGGTCCGCTTCGGCTACGGATGGCCGAAGAAAGTGTCCGAAGCGCAAATGACGCTCGCGGACATCCTTCGATACTTGCAGTCCGCCTATCAGGCCGATCTCTACGATCGCGGTCTGATCGACGGCGCGTCGGACGATCTCTTCGACGACACGGAGATCGAGCAATTCGACTCGATCTATCCGCCGAAGATCGTCTTCGAGCGCACGGGATTCGGCGACGCCGTTCGGTCGCTGATCGCGGGTAATGCTCCGGACTTCGATGTCGTGTGCGATCCGCGAACGAAGAAGTGGCGATTCATCCCGACGGCTCGCGATATCGTCGCCGGTCCGTTCGCGACGATCTCGAGCGTGACGACCGCAAAGAAAAAATGGGTGGTCGATGACGTGACGCTCTTCGCGACGTCGGGGACCGGTTCGAGCGTGCGCCTTCAATCGCTGACCGACCCGCGCGCCTCCGAGGTCGCGACGGTGACGGCGATCGGCGCGAACACGGTCGAGATCACGACCATTTCGAACTATGCATTCACGACCGGGGACATCATCGTCCCCATGTACGCAGCGTCCGCGCGTCCGCCGGTCCTGACGATCGATCTCGAAAACGACTGCGCCGAAAACACGCTCGAAATCGATCTCCGCGGCGTCTTCACGGCGGTTTCGATCGTCGGTCGAAATCAGAAGTCGTCGAAGGTGCAGATCGGTCAGTCGGCGTCGTCCAATCTCGCGGCGTCGCTTCAAAAAGCCTATGACACGGCATACGAGGCCAATTTCCGGCCGGAGCACGCCAACCGGCGCACGGATCGAGGCGCCGACGGATTCGGAATCGAGATCCGCGAGATTGAAACTCTCGGCAGCGGCGACGATGCGTTCACGCGGATCTATTTCAGCGAAGACTCGTCGCAGTATCTGAACGACCACGACGTTCAGAATAACTCCGTTGGCGAATCCGAATGGACCGGGACGGCTTTCCACTTGCTTACCGTTTCGGCGGCCGTGACGAACGTCGAATCGAACAACGTGTCGGCGATCATCACGCACTTTTCGCGGGCGGGATGGATCGACGCGGCGCAGACGGTCCGCCGATTCCGAATCGATCTCGACCGGAACATCAAGGCGACGGCGCCGACGGTCAAGGGATCTTTGACCGACAGCACGACCGGCGATCGGTTCGAAATGACGTCGAGCGACGTCTTCGCCCCGACGAACTACAACAAGCGCGGAATCGTCGGCAACGTTTGGAAGGTCGCTTCGACGACCGTGGACGACGACGCCCGATATCTCGACTCGAACGGGTGCCCAGAATATGCGCAGTTCCGCGGGATCAACGGACAGACACAGAGCGTTCCCGCGGTCCCGGCGGAACGAGCGGTCGAGAACGCGCCGACGCGCGAGAAGGTCTTCAATCGGATCGGCGGCGCTTTGATCGAGGCGCCGCAAAGAATCTTCTTCCTCAAACCTCCGGACACGATCGACTATGCGGCGCTTTGCGCCAAGTACGGTCCGCCGACCTACACGGCTCCGCCGACGTTGAATCTCACGATGACCGCGACGGAGCACGAGGTTCTTGAAGCTCGCGTCCCTGATTCGGGGTTCAGCGGCACGGCGTATCTGTGGCACAAGCACGCCGAAGAATTGCAGATCGTTTCGGACAAGTTGGAGCACGAGTCGCAGCTTTCGCAGTTTGAGTCGATCGCGGCGGCCATTCATGCCCGGGTTTCCGAACCGCACTTCTCCGGCGATCTCACGTTGAACGGTTGCACGAAGTGGCATCCGCTCGCGGATCTCGGTTTTCGAACGATCTTCGGCGCCGGATACACCGGCATCGTCTCGGGCGTCGTGACCGAACAGTCGCGATTCTGGGGGCTCGTGCAGACCGTACGCTACGACTGGAAGGGCGGACGAACGACCCTCAACTTCTCGTCGACCTCCGGCGACACGGTTCGACAGGCGTTCTTCGAATCGCAGTTTGTTTCGACGACGGCGAAGATGCGCGAGATCGAAGACCGGCTTCGAAAGACCGAACGTCTCGCGAATTGCGCGATCACGAGGGACACGCCGAAGCCCGCGCAAACGGTCGACGGTTGCAACGTCTCGCACCAATCGCAAAGCGTCTCTCGTCGGATCACCGTTATCGACCCGAAGCAAACGGCCATCGGGACCGGCGAAACGGCGCTCGGTTCGCCTTCGATCTCGGGCGGCGGAGTTTCGGCCAATTCCGCTTCGATCGACGGGACGCACTCATTCAACGGCGCTTTGATCGTCGAGCGCGATTTTCTCGGGCGTCCGTTCGGCGTCATCAACCCGACGGGCGCTCTCCTGGGCGGCGTCGAAAGCGGAAAGAAGTTCATCCCGTCGTTTGTCGAGCCCGCAAAGCCTACGACGCTTCCGCAGTACGTCGCGGACACGTGGCAAGAGATCGGCGCGGCCATCCTCGGGATCGACCTTCAGACGCCGAAAGCCTCCACGCTCGTCGAGACGGCCGCAGGGTCGACGACGACGGTGATTCAACTCGCCAATCCGATTCCGGACGACGGTCGGTATGTCGGCGGCTTCATTGAGTTCCGCGGCGGTAGAACGGCGCGGCCGAAGTACACGATCGCGTCGCACACGTCCCGGACGGTCACGTTGACGGGGGCGATGAGCGAAGCGGCTCCGGGGGCCGGTCTCTCGGCGACGGTCTGGGCGGCTCGTATCCCGGATCTCGACCCGACGGACTTTCCGGCCGGCGGACGTCCGTTCAAGGACGGCGCGGGCTCGTGGTTCGTTGCGACCGGTGGCCAAATCGTCCCGGCGAACTTGAGCGGATCCACGCTTTCGAAGACGACCGGCACGACGGCGCCGAGTCTCGGGATCGTTACGAAGAAGGACTACGAGACGCGACTGATCGATTGGGAGCTATGGATCGATTTCTCCGCCGGTCGAAACCACGACGCGAACACGGGATCGATCGCGAACACGAACCCGAGTTACGCGACGGCTGGAACGTACAACGCCGCGATGGCCTATTACGGATGGGCGGACACGCAGAAGCGCGGAAATCTCATTCAGTTCATGGTTCCGAAGGATCTCGACACGACGCAGGCGATTACGATCGAACTTGTCGCCGAATTGTCGGGGTCGGTCTCGAGCGGCAACACGATCGTCATCTCGGGTGATTTCCGCGCCGTCGCCGACAAAGAAGCGGCCGAAACCGGCGGCGTCACGAATTCGGTCAAAGTCGCAAAGAACATCGAATCGTCCGGATATGCGTCGCTGAATCTATTGCGAATGGATCTCGGAACGATGTTCGCGGCGAACACTCTCGACCCTGGCGATTTCGTTCACGGCGTCGTTTACCGCGACACCGGATCGGACGCGGCGGATACCTACACCGGAACGGTTCGTGCGATCGGCGTCGTCGTGCGCGGTAAGCGACGACTCGGCGGCAGCACAAACGACGGCAACAAAATCGGCGGCGCGGACGGTGAAGATACGGCGCGCAGCTACCTTCTGGGGACATTCTGATGGCAAGCAACGTCACCTATAAAGACGCCTCCGGCACGACGCAGACAGGCAAGACGACCGAAACCGCCGGAGTTCATACGCCTCACCAAAACGTCGATGCCGTGATTCCCGGCACCGGCGCGACCAATCTCGGAAAGGCCGAAGACGCGGCGCATTCGAGCGGCGACGTCGGCGTGATGGCGCTTTCGGTGCGGAAGGACTCCCCGGCGTCCACGGCGGGGACCGACGGCGACTATGCGCCGATTACAACGGACGCTTCGGGGCGGTTGCACATCGTCCCCGACGTCAACCCGAAGCCGTCTACATCCGGCGGGTGTTCGAATTACCACAAGAAAGCGACGGCCGACACGAACTTGGCCGTGATCAAGGCGAGCGCAGGGCAGGTCTATTGCATCGACCTTTTCAACTTCAAAGCGGCCACGATCTATTTGAAGTTCTACGACAAGGCGACGACTCCGAACCTTGCGAGCGACGTTCCGGTTATGGTCATTCCGTGGTTTCAGCTTTGGGCGCGTACCGTGCCGATCGATCTCGGCGTGCAGTTCACGAGCGGAATCGCAATCGCGATCACGGCGGGCGCGGGAGACACCGACACGACGGCGCTCGTGGCGAATGACTGCTTTTTGAATGTGCAATACAAATGAACTCAAATCGATTCACGGCGGGCGAAACCATTCCGATCACCGGCGTCGTCAAGTACGCTGACGGTTCGACGTTCAACGGCTCCGGATACTCGGTTTCCGGCGCCGCTCGAGACGTCAACGATCTCGAGACGGTGCTTTTCACATGGGACGGCACGATCGACGCGTCGGGGAATCTCGACGCCTCGATTCCCGCGGCGACGACCGAGGACTACCCGGGAAAGACCGTGCGTGTCGACGTCAAGGTCAAGTCGGGGCCGAAGCAGTTCATCGCCGTGAAGGCGTATCTCACGCTCGATAAGGCCATGCACGAATGATCTACCTTCAGCAAATTGGCGGATCTTCGATCGTCGCCCCCGATGCGTGCGAAGCGATGCAGCGCGTCGAGTTCGCCGATCTCACGAAGTCCTTCGTCGGCGGCTCAGGTGTCCACGTGTCCATGTGGCCGGGATGGTGGGACCCGACGGCGAACAAGACGACCGATTCCGGCGGGACGGGCGCGAAGGTGAGGACGAACCAGACCGGCGCGCGGATCACGTTCCCGGTGGTAACGGGGACACGGGTTTTCGCCGTCGTTTTTGACGACATCTACGACGCGCGGAACGGTCGCGGCCAAGAATGGACGAAGCGCCCGTCTTTCTGGCGGCATCGACACCTGAAGGACGGCGTCTATTCGGCCTGGACGTACGGCGTTCGGCCGTCGCTCTCGAAGGGCGGTTGGGTCATCGCGCATGATCTTGACCCGGCGTCGACGTATCGATTCGAGCTCGAACCGACTCACTACACCGATCATCTGAACTTCGGGACGTCGTCACTGTCGCCGACGGTCCCGCTCGGCGACTACATGCGCGAGCCGGAGATCACGGGCGTCGCGAACTATCCGGCCGCGGAGCAAGGGGCATTTCAGCAGATCTCGGCGTTCTCGATTGACGCCGACGCGACCTATGACGTCGTGACGTACAGCGGCACGGCGAAGAAGTTCACGATCATCGCCGACTCCAACGTTCATGGCTTGGTGCTTCAGGAATCCGGAGCGTCGACGGTCGAGATCGCGAACGGCAACGGACTCACGACGACGACAGTCGACGCTCGCGGACACGCGATCACGGGCGTCCGGCAGGCGATCGAGAACTATTGCACCGCGAACAACTATCGACCGATCATTCACAACATCTCTTATGGCGGTCTCTTCCTCGCCGACATCCCGGACACGGTCTTTGCGGGTTACTCGGCTCTCGGCGTCTACGGGCTCGCGGCTCCGCCGATCTTCGGCTACTCGCGTCGGACCCGCTACTACAAGGCCGACGCGACGCGCGAAGGCCGGGTCAATCCGAGCGGATGGGCGCCGGATCTCGTCGTCGTGGCG
>JACCDG010832175.1_pt1 | contig 23172 bp, 26 predicted proteins | sample 7442471 | NCBI WGS metagenome assembly JACCDG01 (sample SAMN15323444, study PRJNA562643) | freshwater metagenome | isolation source: river surface water | place: USA:Blue River Watershed | collected 2017-08-17 | reverse complement strand
GGCGCACCGGACTGCAGGCGCTCGAGATCGACGCGGCCGGCCCCGAGCTGACCGAGTTGGCGAACGACCTCCTGCACGCGGCGTTCGGCCCACGGTTCACGGTCGCGATCGAGACGACGCGCACGGGCGCCGACGGTCGCGAGCTGGAGGGGTGCGAGGTCCGCGTGCTCGACACCGAGCGCGGGCGGGAGGGCGCCGCCGAGACGTTCAGTGGCGGCGAGCGGGTCGTGATCGGCGAGGCGGTGGCGCTCGCGGAGCGCGCGGTGGAAGACGCGCGGACGAGCCTCGAGCGCGGGGCCGTCCTCGAGGCCGAGCGGGCCGCGATCGCGGACGAGCTCGCGGACTGGACGCGGCTCGCGCAGGACCTCGGGCGCACCGGACTGCAGGCGCTCGAGATCGACGCGGCCGGCCCCGAGCTGACCGCGCTGGCGAACGACCTGCTGCACGCGGCGTTCGGCCCACGGTTCACGCTCGCGATCGAGACGACGCGGACGGGGGCAGACGGACGTGAGCTGGAGGGGTGCGAGGTCCGCGTGCTCGACACCGAGCGCGGGCGGGATGGCGCCGCCGAGACGTTCAGCGGCGGCGAGCGGGTCGTGATCGGCGAGGCGGTTGCGCTCGCGCTCTCGACGCTGGCGTGCCGGCGCGCGGGGATCGAACGCCCGACGATCGTGCGGGACGAGTCGGGTGCAGCGCTCGACCCCGCCAACGGCCGCGCCTACGTCGGGATGCTCCGGCGCGCCGCGGACCTGATCGGCGCCGACCGCGTGCTCTACGTGAGCCACACGCCAGAGCTGCAGGACCTCGCCGACGCCCGCCTCGTGATCGACGGCGGCCGGGTGCGAGTGGAGGCCTAGGAGCAGGTGGGGCCGGGCGTGGTCGCGCCCGGCCCCCGGTTTCCAACGGGGGCTGAGGCCCCGGAGGACGACGATGGACAGCGTACACGAGATCGGAATGCAGGCACGTCTCACGGACGACTGCGACCCCGACCCGCCACCGCCACGCACGGGCGGCGGTGCGCGCGCGCATGTGTGCGTGGCGTCCGACGTCGCGCGCGACGCGGAGCACCTCATCGCCGCTGCCGTGCGCCTGGCGCGGTTCGGCGACCTCGCCGCGGCCGAATGGTGCGGGCACCTGTTGCCGGTCGCGTGCCTTCTGCTGCCGCGCGGCGAGGTGCGTCCCGACGCGATCGTCGGGGCGCTGCTGGCGGACCTGGAGGCTAGCGGTCGGCAGGACGCCGCCGCGGCCGTGCAGCGCGCCGCCCAGCGTGAGGCGCGCACGGGCGGACCTGGGATGCTCGACCGCGCGCTCGCGGCGCTGCTGCTGCGGGTGGACGGGGTGTCGCACGAGGACGTGGCCGAGCTTGTCGGAGCGAGCCGGCGATGGGTGGACGGCATCGAATCCGTGCGTCGAGCGGCGTGAGGGGGACCTGGTGAAGCGCGGAACGACCGAGCACGTGAAGTTCAAGCGCCTTCGGCGGCAGCTTGGGTGCGGAACTGCGCAGGCGGTCGGTCACCTCGAGCTGTTGTGGCACATGGCCGCAAGGTGCGCACAAGACGGAGCCGTTGGACGATACGACGACGAAGCGATCGCAGAGGAGTGCGGGTGGGAAGGGGATCCGTCGGTGTTCATCGATGCGCTCGTCGAGTCCCGCTGGTTGGACGAGGTCGCCGGAGTGACGCGGCTCGTCGTCCACTCCTGGGCGGAGCACTGCGACGACACGGTGCACCGGGCCTTAGCCAGGGCACACCAGCGATTCGCGGACGGCTCCGAGCCGAGGTGGACGCGACTCCAGGCTGGTGGCGAGGACGCGCAGCATCGAGCGTGGTGGACGTCGCAGGCCGCCGGAGTGACGCGGCCAGAAGCCGGCCGGAGTGACGCCGGAGGTGCGACGGAGTCTGTACGGAGTAGCGACGTGGTAGCGCCCACGGCGCGACGCAGGACGGCCGGAGTAACGCCGGAGTCTGAGAGCCCTGCCCTGCCTTACCAAGCCCTACCTATCCCTGCCGTTTGTGAGTCAGTGGCTGTTCAGGAGACCGCGAGCGCGCGCGAGCCGTCGCCGAAGCGGCGATCCCAACAGCCGCCGGCCGGCACGGCCGGTCACACACGGGGCCGATCCGGCCCGCCACCCACGAGCCCGCCGTCGGACGAGGCACGCGAGCTCGCTGCGTGGTTCATGGCCGAACGCCTGCGGTACGACTCACGTGCCCGGACGCACGATGGCGGGCTCCTGTCGAGCGAAATCGTGCGGGACCAGGCGATGCGCGGCGAGTCGGAAGTCGCTCAGCTCATGCTCGATGGAGGCTTCGAGGCGCGTGAAATCCGCGAGCTGATCGGGTGGGCGATGGCACGCCGAATCCGCGAGAACGGGCGCCCACCGTGGGGGGTGATCATCCGGTCGATGTTCGACCTCAAGCAGCGGTGGGAGACGATCCGCGCCGACATGCTCGCGGATGCAGGTGGGGCGACATCGGGTGCACCATCCGACCCCTACGCTGGAATCCCGATCACCCGCGCCACCCGCGGCGGCATGTGGTCCGTCGGATCTGACGGGGACCCGCACCCATGACGGTAGCGCCCGGCCGCTCAGCCCCCGTCGTCCCGCTGTCCCCGCGCGTCATCGAGGCCGAGCGCGCGATCGTCGCGGCGATCTCGCTCGACGCTGAGATCTGGTCGGCCGCGCGCGACCTCGTGCAGCTCGAGGACCTCACCGACCCCGCGTGCATCGTGGCGTGGTCGGCGGCGCTCGCTCTCGATGCGGACGGGATTGCGGTCGAGTACGTCGGGCTCGCCGCGCGCATGCGCGAGCTCGGCGCCGAGTCGCCGGACGCATGGCTGGCGCTGGCGCACGAGGCCACGCCGAGCTTCGCCCGCTGGGAGGACTGGTGCGCGGCGATCCGTCGCACGGCGGCGCTTCGCCGGGCCGCCCAGGAGGCGACCGACACCGCGCAGCGCGTCGCCAAGGACGGCGCTGCCGACGCCATCGCGGCGGGGGCTGAGCGCCTCGCCAAGCTCGCCGCCGACCTGTCGCCGGCGAAGCATGCGCTCGACTCGGCCGCGTGCGTGGAGGCGCTCGTGCGCCGCTACGACGCGACGCGTGAGGCTCGCGAGCACGGGCGATCGGTCGGGATCCCGACCGGGTTCGAGTCGCTCGACGCGCTCGTCGGTGGCTGGCGACCGGGGCAGCTCGTCGTGATCGGCGCCCGGCCGAGCGTCGGGAAAAGCTCGCTGGCGTCGCAGTTCCTGCTCGCCGCGGGCGGCGCCGGCGTCGCGTCGCTGCTCTTCTCGCTGGAGATGGGCCGCGACGAGATCATGATGCGCATGGCGTCTCAGCTGGGCGTGCCATTCGGTCCGCTCTACCACGGGTCGTTGCGACCGTGGGACGAGGAGGTGTTCACCGAGGCGCTGGAACGCCTTCGTCGGATGCCGTTCTGGGTCGATGAGCGCGGCGCGTTGCACGCGGCCGAGATCGCGTCGCAGGCCGCAGCGCACCATCGCCGGCAACCGCTCGGGCTCGTCGTCGTCGACTACCTGCAACTGTGCCGCGCCGAGCGGCGGCGCACCGACACGCGGGAGGCCGAGGTGGCCGAGATCTCGCGCTCGCTCAAGGCGCTCGCGAAGCGACTCGGGTGCACCGTCGTCGCGCTGTCGCAGCTCTCGCGAAAGGGCGAGGACGTCGGGCGTCCGCCGCAGCTTTCGGACCTGCGAGAGTCGGGCGCGATCGAGCAGGACGCAGACGTGGTGATCTTCCTGCACAGGCGCCGCCGCGTGGATTCGCCGACGTTGCTCGACGAGCAGGCGGAGGTGCTCGTGGCGAAGCAACGAAACGGGCCGCAGGGGAGGTGCATGATGCGGTTTCAGGGCGACCGAGTTCGCTTCGTGGAGGACGTCCAGCATGCAGCGTGATCACGACCGCGAGACGTGCACCGCGTGCCGCTGCGGCTACGTCGTCCGGTACGTGGGCGAGCGCTTGTGGCACGTGTGGCCGATGGCACCGGGGCTGCGGCCGATGACGGTCGAGGAGGCAAAGCGCGCGGCGAAAGAGGAAGCGAGGGCGGCGGCATGACGTCGATCGGCAACGACGACACGCGAACGATCCGCCTCGGCGAACCATCGCCGAGCCAGAACGACATCCGGGCGACGCCTGGACGTGCCACCTACTACCGCGCGACGTCGTGGCGCGAACGAACGCAAACGCTGGCGAACGGCTACCGGCTCGCCCATCGTCTCCAAAGGGAGACGCGCCCGTGCGAGGTGCGCGTCACGCGATTCGTCACGTCGCCGCGGCGCCTGCTTCGGGACACCGCAAACTTGATCGGTGGCTGCAAGCCGATCATCGACGGGCTCGTGCGTGGCGGTCTGCTCGTCGATGACTCCGACCGCTGGATGCGGGCGACGTACGCGCAGCGGATCGGTGAGGTGGCGCACACGCTCATCGAGATCATCCCCGATGTCTCGCAGCCGAAAGCGCGGCCGCGGTCCGCACGGAGGACAGCATGATCGACGAATCCGACACGCGCACCGCCGAGCTGTGCCTCGACCCCCCGCGCGCCCCGTCGCCGATCTCCGCCGACGTCGCGCTCGCTCTGTGGCGGGGCGTGCTCGCGGACGGCATCGTGAGTGCCACCTCGGACCGCTCACCGGCGGGCGACGCTGACCGCGCGTGGATCGCATCGGACGATGACCACGTCGGCTCGTTCGCGTGGACCTGCGACGCGTGCGGCATGGACCATGCCGTCGTGCGGACGGCGCTCGCGGTGCGCATCGCGGCGTCGACCATCCCGCGCGAGCGCGTGGCATCATCGGTGCGCGCGGTCGCGGCTGTGCTGGGCGTCTCGCCAGCCACCGCCCACCGACGCGCGCAGGCCAGCGCCGAGCCGCTGTCGCTGCTGGACGGAGTGCTGCAAGAGCGGAGGATGCGACGATGCGCCTGACGCCCGTGAGACACGCCGCGCTCGTGGGGGCTGGCATGATGGTCGCGCTCGTGGCGTGGCGCGGGCCGCTCAGCGAGCCCGTGCTCGAGGACGCGCGCATGTACGTCGACGGGTGGGCGGCGATGGAGCGCACCGGGAGCGCCTACGGCGTCAACTCGGGCTACGTCTATCCGCCGCCGTTCGGCGGGTTCGGTGGCTGGCTCGTGGCCTTCGTCGGCACCGCGCGGGCGGCCGTGGTGCTGCACTGGTCGGTTGCGGTCGGCGCGCTCGTGCTGCTCTGGCAGTCGGTGCGCCTGGCGCGCGTCCCCGCGGGGCTCGATGCGCTCCTGGTTCCGCTGCTCGCGTGCTCGGCCGAGCCCATCGTCGACTCGGTGGAGCGGGGCAACGTGCACCCGATCGTCGCGGCGCTCGTCGTGGCGGGTCTCACGGTGCGTGACTGGCGCACGGGCGGGGCTCTGCTCGGGCTCACGCTCGCACTCAAGCCGGCGGCGCTGCCGGCCGTCGTCGCGCTGCTCGGGTGGGACTGGCGCCGCAGCGCGGCTGCGGTCGTGTGCGGGGGCGCGCTCATCGCTGCCGCGGGGCCGGTCGAGGCGCGGGCGTTCCTGTCGGCCACGGACGCGATGGCCGAGCATTGGGGGCTCGGCTCGCCGCTCAACCTGGCGCCACACGCGGCTCTCTGGCGGGCCGGCGTGTACGTGCCGCCGGCGCTCTGGATGGTGCTCACGGGGGCGGCGGCTGCGATTCTCGCGGCAATTGGTGGGGGGAGCTATCGGCAGCGGGTGTGCCTGGCGCTCGTGGCGTGCGCGGTCGGGGCCCCGGTGCTCTGGGTCGGGTCGCTCTGCTGCGTGGTGCCGGTGGCGGTGATGGGCGCGGCGGAGGCCGTGCGGATGGCGGGGCGGGGCCGTGGGTGATCGATCTGACAGCAAACCGAAAGCAGACGCGCGGAAGGCCAAGCGCGCGGCGCCTCGCTCCGCGTGGAAGAAGGGGCAGAGCGGCAACCCGGGCGGTCGCAAGCGGACGGACCGGACGCTGATCGAGCGGTGCCGAGCGATGACGCCGGCCGTGCTCGACCGGCTACAGGCCATCGCGACGGGCAAGGTCGACGGCAAGGCCGACGGCGCGCCGATCGCTGAGGACCGCGACGCCATCGCCGCGGCGAAGCTCATCCTCGCGTACGGCCACGGGCAGCCGACGCAGCCGGTCGACCTCGACCCGAAGGCGAAGCCGGGCGCGCCGGAGACGCCGATGGGGCGCGTACTGCGGCTGATCACGACTCCGCCGAAACGCGATGGCGCAACCTGACGGCTACGTGCCGCCGGCCGCGTACGAGCGCCCGTGGATCACCTCCTACCAGGAGGTGCTATTCGGCCCGGAGCGGTACGTCTGGGTCGAGGGCTACCCGAAGGCGGGGAAGACGCAGCCGTGCCTCTACTGGCAGGTCGAGCAGATCTGCGTCGGCGCCGGCGCGCGGCCGGGGTGTAACCACTGGTGGGCGTCGCCGTCGCGCGAGCAGGCGCGCGACTGCTACGACCGGATGAAGCACGCGCTCCGGCCGTGGTTCGAGTCGGGCGACGCCGAGCCGCACGACACCGAGAAGCGGATCTCGTTTGCGTGGGGGCCGGATTGGTGGTTCAAGCACGCGGAGAAGCCGGACCTCCTCTACGGCCGCGACGTCTGGTCGCTCGTGTGCGACGAGGCGAGCCGCTGGCGCGAGGCTTCGTGGATCGCCGCGAGCTCGACGCTGGACGCGACGCGCGGACCGATCCGGCTCATCGGCAACGTGCGCGGGCGCGGTTGGTTCTACCGCGCGTGCCGGCGCGCGGAGGCGGGGCTCGAGGACCATCGCTTCGCCGCGTTCCGCGTGGCCGACGGGATCCGCGAAGGCATCACCACGCAGGCTCAGATCGACGACGCGAGGCGGCGCCTCGAAGGGCACCCGGAGGCGTTCGCTGAGCTGTACGAGGGTCGGCCGTCCGACGACGCCGGCAACCCGTTCGGCCTCGCCAACATCGCCGCGTGCACGATGCCGGACGCGAGCATCACGATCCCGGGCGAGCACCAGTGGTCGAGCGGGGCCCCGGTGGTCGCGTGGGGTTGGGACATCGGCGACGTCGACGATTGGATGTGGGGTATCGGGCTCGACCCGGAGATGCGCGCGTGCCGGTCGGTTCGGTTCCGCCACATCGACACCGCGGAGGAGCGGATCTGGGACCACACGGGCGAGGTGCCGGCGCTGATCGACCGCACGGGGCTCGGGCGCGCCGTCGTCGCGAACCTGCAAGCGCGGGCGCAGCGCGAGCGGCCGGCGTCGAGGGACGGCGAGACCAACTTCCGCGGCATCGACTTCACGGGGAAGAGCAAGCCCGCGCTCATCGGCGGGCTGCGCGTCGCGATGCACCGGCGCGAGCCGCGCTTTCCGGATGGGCTGCTGCGGGCGGAGATGGAGGCGTTCGAGGTCGAGTACACCGAGACGGGGCCGAAGTACTCGGCGCCCGCGGGGCTCAAGGACGACGGCGTCTGCGCGCTCGCGCTGGCGCGGGACGAGTGGGCGACGGTCATCGATCGATGGAGGAACCCGCCGGCGTTCGTCGCGCGCGCGAGCCGGGTGCGTGAGGAGCAGCCGTTTGGGTACTGACTTCGTGAGACACGCGCCCGCGCGGCGCCGTGGTAGACGTGCAGTAGGGGGTAGCGCATGGGACGCGTGAAGAGCGAGCGCCAGCGGGCGCGCGAGCACGGTGCCGCCGCGGCGCGCCGGGCGGAGATGGCCGAGGCATCGACGATCGGCTCGGCCGTGTCGTCCGACCTCTACCGCGGGACCGTGCTGGAGAACGGCTCGTGGCGCCCGGCGTTCCAGACGGACACGCGGCGCGGGTACGGGTGGTCGAGGTTGAGGCGCGAGAAGGCGTTGTCGATCTCGGACGACTTGTACGAAGCGAACCCGATCTACTACGGGGCCGTCGAGACGAAAGCCGTCTACGTGCTCGGTGACGGGTTCTCGCCGCAGGCGCAGCATCCGACGGTGCAGCGCTACGTGGACGATCTCTGGGCCGTCAACGAGGTCGACACGCGCATGCCCGAGTCGGTGCGCGAGCTGATCCGCACGGGTCTCCAGGCGTACCCGATCACCGTCGGCGACGACTCGCTGCCGCGGCTCGGCTACCTCGACCCGTTCGCGGTGACCGAGATCATCCCGCACCCGGTGGACCCGCGGCAGGACGTCTCGCTCGTGATCGGCTCGCGCACGTCGCAGACGGTGCACGAGTTCCCGATCTTGCGCCGCGACCGCGCGACGCGGATGTGGGTGTTCGACCCGACGGGGCCGAACCCGCCGGTGATCCACGTCGCCCGCAACCGGCAGCGCGGGCGGCGCGAGGGGATGCCGGAGTTCATGGCTGGGTTCGGGTACTTCCAGCAGGGCGCGGATGGCCTCTGGCAGATGCTCGAACGCGGGAGGAACCTGAACCGCATCGCGCGCGTGTGGACGCTCAAGGGGGCGGGGCCGCAGCAGGTCGATGAGTTCGAGAAGGAGCGCACCGCGGCGGGACCGCCGAAGCCAAACTCGGACCTGGTGGTCTCGGACTCCGTCTCGGTCGGTGCGTTCTCGTTCCCGCTTGGCTCGGCCGCGGAGCTGGCCGACACGCTCAAGTCGGCGATCTCGTTCTGCTCGCTCGCGACCGGGATCCCGCCGCACCTGCTCGCGCACCCCGAGGACGTGAACCGGGCCTCCGGCGTCGTGATGAACGGCCCGTTCCACCGCATGCTCCTCGAGGAGCAGTGGGCGTGGGTCGACTTCTGGCAGCGGTTCATCACGTTCGCCGTCGACCTCGCGCGGCGCGCGGGGCGCTTCGCCGACGTGCGGCCGACCGAAGAAGCGCTCGCGGCGACGACCACCGACGAGGAGCGGTCCGCCGCGCTCGACGCCTGCTTCGCTGTCGAGGTGCGCGCCGACCCGATCGTCGAGGCCGACGCGAAAGCCGAGCTGGACCAGCTCGCGCAGCTCGGCGACGAGCTGGACGCGCGCGAGCAGTCGGGCAAGGTGACGCCCGAGGAGGCCATCGCGATCTACCGCGGGGCCGCGCGGCACCAGGGGTGGGCGCTGGGCGCGGACCCGGAGCCCGGTGGCGGGCGTCGGGAAGAGGTGGATGCGCAGATCCGGGCTGCGCGTGAGCGGCTGGCCGAGCGGCGGCGGGTGGCCGAGCGGGGCGCGGCATGAAGCGCAGCCCCGTTCACGGCGCCCTGGTGCGGCGGGCGTTCGTGCTGCACGCGGTCGGCGACGGCGGCGCGCCCGAGGCGCTGCGCCGGGTGATCTGGCACCGTCGCGCGGCGGTGGTCGGCGATCGGCTCGCGCGCGTCCGTGGCGGGCTCGGGGCGCTCGCGGTCGTGATCGTGTGCGAGGCACTGGTGGGCGGGGTTGAGGTGGGCAGAGGGGCGGCGTAGGTCGCGGGAGGGCGACGATGGCGACGAAGAAACGACAGGCGAAGGACTCGGTGTTCATCATGAAAGAGACGGCCAAGGGGACGCGGAAGCGTCCATCGACGCTCGTCGCGGGCGTGCTGGGTCCGGTCGTGCGGACGGTCTCTGCGCCACCGATCAGCGGCCGGCGCGGTGCCGTCGAGATGACTCTGACGATCCCGCTCGACGCGTGGCCGATCGCTGCGGGTCTGATCGGCGGAAAGGCAACCGTCACGCTCAGTCCGGACGAGAGGGACGTGCTCGTCAGGATCGTCGGTCCGAAGCGCCCCCGGGGGCTCAAGCTCGACGACTACTTCGACGTCACGTTCGAGATGCCGTGACCATCCCGCCCCACCTCGCCGAGCGCGCGGCCGACCTCGAGGCGATCCTCGCCTGCGAGGGGCTGGACGCGCCCGATGTCGTGGCGCGCGCGCTGGCGCTGCTCGTCGAGGCGGACGCGGCGCGGCCCTACGTGCGCTCGTGGGTGGTCGTGCCTGTCGCGCACCCGCTCGCGAGCAGCGTGCAGCGGATCGAGCACGGGGCGCTCTGGTGCGGGGACGGGGAGGTGGTGCTGTTCCCGGTGCGCGGGGCGCGGCGCGAGGGCACGTGAGCATCTCCGCCTCCAAGCGCGACGCCTACGCGCGGCTGATCGAGTCGCTCTCTGTCGAGGCGTACGACCTCGGCACGGAAGCGGCCGAGCGCGCCGGCGAGTACGTGGTCGCGGTCCTGGAGGAGGTGCAGCAGCAGATCGCGCGCTACTCGCCCGAGCAGTGGAGCAACGGCGCGTACCGGCGCCTCGAGGCGGAGATCCGGCGCGCCATCGACGCGATGGGCGTGGATCTGGTGGACCACGCGCTCGACTCGCTCGACCGCTCGGCCGAGCTCGCAGGCGACGGGATGCTCCGCGCCATCGCTGGCGCGCGTGTGCTGCCGGCGTCGGCGCTCGACGCGTGGCCGGCGGTCGACGCAAAGCTCGTCAACGTGGCGAGCGGATTCACGACTGACCTGCTCGTCAACGTGAGCCAGGGTCTCAAGGACGACGTCGCGGGATGGGTGCGGCGCCAGGTCACGTCCGCGCGTCCGCAGATCGAGGTGGTGAGCGACGTCGCCGCGGCGCTCGAGCGCGAGGGCGCCGACGTGTTCCACTTCGGGACGTGGTTCTCGCGCGCGGTGACGGACGTGCAGACCGAGACGGCCCGCCTCTACGGGGCGGTGCAGTATTCGAGGGGGCTGCAGCTGGAGTCGGTGTACCCGGGTTCCCGCAAGTCGTGGTGGTACCGAGGCATCCGCACCCGGGCCGAGCACGAGCACGTCGGGCGCGAGACGCAGCGCGCGCCAATCCCGATCCGCGACCCGTTCGTCCTGCGCGTGAGCGGCGGCGGCACGGTGCGCCTGTGGTACCCGGTCGATTCGGCGGCGGAGGGGAGTGACCGAGACGTGAAGCGCATGACGATCAACTGCGGCTGCCGGAAGGTGGACCACCTGCCGCTCACCAGCGCCGACCCGAGGCCGCTCGACACGCGGGCGGCGGATGCGGTGGCAGAGGCGGCGGACTACGTCGAGCTGGCGAGGAGGGCGGCGTGAGGGGCATGAGGGCGAGGTACGTGCCGTGACGGCCGACGTCATCTCGCTCGACGCCCACCGTCCGCACGCGACGGGGCGCGCCCGTTGCCTCGCGTGCCGGCACGAATGGATGGCCGTCGCGCCGGTCGGAACTGTGTGGCTGGAGTGCCCATCGTGCACGCTGCTCCGCGGCGCGTTCGTCGGGCACGTCTACTCGCCGTCGGACGTGGACTGGACGTGCGGGTGCGGGTGCACGCTGTTTCAGCTCGTGCCAAGTGGCGCGTTCTGCCCCAACTGCGGGGCAAAGCAGCGATGGGAGCCAGCGTGACAGACCGCCCCCGCCCCCGCTCGCTCATCGAGAGCGCCCAGCGGCAGATCCGAATGCAGATCGCGGCCTCCGGACGCACCGTCACGGACCTCGCGCAGTCGCTGCACGTGCACCGAACCACCGTCTCGCGCGCCCTCAACCAGCCGACGCCTGACGCCGTTGTCCGCCTCGAGCAGATCGCCGACGAGCTTGGCGTCCGCCTGGGCGCCATCGTGCACGAATCCGATGAGCAGCCGCCCGCGGATGCCCCGCGCTCGTAGCGAGCACGCGCTCCACCTGTAGCGGCCCGCCGCTACACCTACAAACCTCGGCGGCTCCAGGCCTTTCGCTCCCTCACTATCGGGGGCGTGAGCGACGCCACCCCTCCCGTCGACACCCCAGCGACGCCTCCGGCTCCCACGCCGGACGGCGCCGTTGCGCGTTTCTCCGAGCGGCTGCGTTCGGAGCTGGTCGAGGCGTCGCCTGACGGCTCGGTCTGGAAGGTCGTCATCGCCCGGAGCGGGTGGGGACTGAACCGCGGCTCCTCGGGCGTCAACCCCCGCTACTACCCGGCCGCCACGCTGGCCGAGGCCGCGCCGCGCTTCGATGGCGCTCCCATCCACGCGCACGACCCGCGCCCGGACGGGAAGCGGGTGCACGGATCGCGCACGCCGCACGGCACGCGCGCGATCCCGCCCGGGACCCGCGTGGGGTTCCTGCGCAACCCGCGCATGGAGCAGGTCGACGGCGAGGAGTGCCTGGTCGCCGAAGCGCACCTGACGGACGTGCGCGACCGCGTGAAGTCCGCGCTCGTTCGCGCGTGGAACGCGGGCAAGCGCGGGCTCGAACTGTCGATGAACGCGGCCGGCCCGCTGGAACGCATCGGGGCCTTCGTCGCCGGAAAGCTGGCCGACGTCGTCGATGTGATCGACGAGGTGGCGAGCGTGGATTGGGTGACCGACGGCGCGCAGGGCGGGCGCCGGGTGGCGCTCGTCGCAGGACTGGAGGACCACATGCTCGACCAGATCATCTCGGCGCTCAAGCTCTGCGCGCCCAAGGCGCTCGAAGGCGTCGACACCTCGACGCTCGACGACGACGCCGCGCTCGCTCTCGCGCGCAAGCACGCGACCGGCGAGGCGTACCAGGCGCTCCTCGCGTCGCTGACCGACGCGCAGGACGAGGCCCGCATCGTCGCGGCGAACCGGCTCTACCAGGCGCTCGCGGCCATCGACGGCGGCGATCAGGACGCGGCCGAGCGGCTGCTCGCGGAGGCCGTGAAGGAGCGCGCCGCTGCGGCGCCGCTGCCTCCGGCCGACGCGGTGGCCGAGCGCGCGAAGGCCGACCTCGACCGGCGCGTCGCCGAGCTGGAGAAGCGCGAGACGGCCGCGGCCATCCGTGACGCCGTCTCGGCCTCGGGGCTCGACGAAACCGGCAAGGCCGTTCTTGCGGAGGCGCTCGAGGACGAGTTCCGCGGGCGCACCGCGGACGCGACGTCGATCGGCGCCGCGCTGCGGAAGCACACCAAGCGATTCGAGGCGCTGCGGAAGTCGAGCCAGACGCGGGCGACGGACGCAATCGGGGGCCGCAGCGGCGGGAGCCGCGCCGGGCTCGCGGAGGCAGGCGTGGACGAGCTTCTCCGACGCAAGATCGGGCTGTGGAAGGGACTCGGGGTCAAGGCCGAGATCGCGGAGAGCCTCTACGGCGTCGCGCCGTCGGACTACCAGGCGGCGCCCCGCGTCGGCGTTCGGCGCTCGCTGCAGGACTGGACGGGCCTCGATCAGGACACGCCCGACGCGCGCAGCCGGCCGGACCTCGGGCGGCTCAGCCCGACCATGCGGCGACTGGCGACGATGACGCGCGCCGAGCGCGCCGACTTCGCCGAGAGCATGCGCGAGGGACGCGCCGACCTGGCCGAGGCGCTCACGTCGAGCGACTGGTCGACGGCGCTCACCGACGGCATCAACGCCTTGGCGATCGGGAAGTTCCGCGAGATCCCGATCCCCGAGGAGGCGCTGCTCTCGGCGGAGTCCGTGACGACCAACCTGCACGCGCAGGAGCGCCCGCTCGTGGGCGGGTTCGGTCTCCTGCCGACGCGTTCGGAGGGGTCGGACTTCACGACCGCCACGAACCCCGGCAACAAGCTCGTGAGCTGGACGCCGGCCGACCGAGGCAACCTGATCGAGATCACCGTCGAGACGGTCTTGAAGGACCAGACGGGCCTCGTCGGCAAGATCGCGACGGCCTTCGGCCGCGCGGCCCGCATGACGAAGAAGCAGCACATCTGCGACCTCTTGATCGGCGGCGACTTCTCGGGCGGCATCAACAACCGCACGCTTTCGCAGCACGGCTCGCAGGTGCTCTACCATTCGAGCCGGCTGAACGTCGGCGCGACCGCCCTCGACGTCGACTCGCTCGACGCGGCGATCGTGCGCATGCACGCGCAGGCGCCGCTCGGCGAGACGATCACCGGCTCGTACGTGCCGCGGTTCCTGGTCGTTCCGCCGAACCTCGCGCGCGTCGCCTACCAGCTCCTGTACGGCGACAAGGAGCGCGGCACCACGAGCGACCCGAACGTCTTCGGGCCGGGGCTGCACAACCTCGAGCTGATCGTCTCGCACGCGCTGCGCAGCGACGCGAACAACTGGTACCTGTCCGCCGACCCGCGCATCTGCGACACGATCGAGCTCACGTTCATCAACTCGATGGAGCCCGTCGTCCAGCTGCAGGACGACGCGATGGCGGACGGCGTCCTGCGGGCGCGGAAGTGGACGATGGTGGCGTCGAGCTGGTTCAAGGGCGAGATCCTCGAGCCGAAGTCGTTCGACGGCTCGATCGTCTGACCGGCGGCGTGACGCGGTAACACGAAAGCGAGGCGCTGCCCGGCGACGGGCGGCGCCGCTTCGAGGCCCACACATGAAGATGCTCCGACGCGCACTGGAATTCGCCTTCGTCGTCGCGGCGATCGGATTCCTCGGCTCGCTCGTCACCGTGCAGTCCGTCGAGGCCGGCGCCTCGCAGTCGAGCAACCCGAACAAGCTCCGCGCCCAACGCCTGTTCGGCGGGTTCTTCCAGGTCGACAACACGACCGAGGCGAAGCGCACGGTGTCGGTGGACGTCGGCGACACGTCGACCGTCGTCACCGTAGCCAACGGCGCCAGCACCGGATCGCCGATCGTCGCGACCAGCAACGACTCCGGTCTCGCGCGGATCACCCTCGGCGACCCCGACACGGCCGACGAGGCCGGCGTGGTGATCGAGTCCGACTCGGGCGACGCGGTGGTCGCGAGCGACCAGTTCATCGCGTACGGCGCGCTCGACGGCGGGGCGTTCCTCTACGACTTCAACGCCGGCGCGGGAACCGCGAAGCGGTTCGTGCCGGGCACGCTCACGTTGAGCGGTGGCGCCGGCAACATCCTCGCCGGGACGGGCCGCACGTTCGTCATGTGCAACCTGACGAGCAACTCCGGCTCGGTGAACAACGCCCCGCGCGGCACGGGGATCGGCACGCGCACGTTCGCCGTGACGCTCGCGACCGGCGGCACCGAAGTGATCGGGTACCTGTGCATCACGTCCGGCGCGCTGAGCTGACGGCTCGCTGAGCCCGACGCGCGACTCGATGGGAGGATCGATGGCAGACGACAAGAAGGTCGAGAAGACGCTCACCCTCGGCCCGGCGACGGCGCCGGCCGCGTTCGGCGAAGTGAAGCCCGGGAAGGTCGTGATCGACGTGCCCGACGGCGCCGCGCGCCCCGAGGCGCCGAGCGACCGCGCGACCAGCCGCGAGCTGCAGGAGTACGAGCGCGCGATGCGGCCGTTCCAGGACGCTGCCGCCGCGGTGGCCGCGTTCGCCGCGCGCTGCCCGGGGCTCAAGGCGTCGGCGGTGCGGCGCGTCACGCAGCACCAGGACGGCGCCTACACGGTCGAGTTCTGGCACGGCTTCCTCGCGACGGCCGCCTGACCTGATCATGCGCGCCACCACGCCTCGCCTCGTCCTCGCTGCGCTGCTCGTCGCGCTGGCCCCAGCCCTTGGCGGCTGGCGCGGTTCGCCGACGCTCCACACGCTCCACGCGAGCGGCAGCGAGAACACCGGCACGGTCACCTCCGCGACGATTCCCGTCGCGTCGTCGGAGGTGGTCGAGGTCTGGCTCGACGTCACGGCCGGGTCCGGCAACGTCGCGATCTCGGTGCAGACGGCGCCGACGAGCTCGGGGCCGTGGGTGGCGGTGGGCACGATCACCGCCAAGTCGAACGGGCAGAGCGGGAACGTGGCCGTCACGCGCGGCCAGGGCAGCACGCCCGTTGCGGCGGGCCTCTACATGCGCGCCGTCGCCACGGTCGCGTCAGCGGCGGCCACCTACACGCTGTACGCGATCACGGGGTGAGCGTGTGCCAGCGTTTTCCTACAACCGGGGCGCCCTGCTCGACCGGATCGCGGCATTTGTCCGCGACGCCGCCGGGCCGTCCGCGCGCCTGACGGTCGACGTCGGCGGCGACATCGACGTCTGCATCGACGCCGCCCTGACCGAGTTCTCGCGAGAGGTCCCGCGCGAGGCCGCGGACCCCGACACGCTCGCAACCGGAAACGGCACGCGGTCGATCCCGCTCGGCGAGATCGCCCCGAGCTGGGTGGCCGACTTCTCGTCGGCGCTCGAGCTGGAGTACCCGGTCGACGAGCTGCCGCCGACGTTCCTCGACAAGCGGAACTGGACGGTCGACGCCGCGTGCTCGCGCGTGCTGCTCGCGTCGGCTATCACCGACGGCGAGTCTGTGCGCCTTCGCTACACGGTGCGCCACGCGGTCGAGGGCTTCGCCGACGGGACGGCCACGACGATCTCAGCGGCGCTCTGGCCGGCGTTCGCGTGCTTGTGCGCGGCCTACGCGTGCGTCTCGCTGCAGGCCGTCAACACGGGCACCACCGACGGCACGTTGGGCGCCGAGATCAGCAACTTCCGCACGAAGGCGCAGGAGCGCTCGGACCTCGAGCGGAAGCTGCGCGACCGCTACGCGTCGCTGCTCGGCACCAAGCAGAACGACTCATCGGTGCCGACGTTCGGCGTCGGCTTCATCAATCACGACCTCGACGACTGGACCGGCGAGACGTACTTCCACCGGCGCCCGGGAGCCGACTGATGGCTCGGGACGGGCGCGGGCGCTTCGTGTCGGTCGGCGGTGGCGGCGGTCTCATCTCCGTCCGCGCGTCCGGGCCGCTGCTCTCGCTCAGCAGCGAGGACGCGCGCCGCATCGTGCGCGAGGAGATGGTGCGCGGCGTCATGGGCGGGCAGACGATCCTCGAGCACGAGGTCGTGTCGCGCCTTCCGGGCCCCGGCCCGCGTCGCTTCGGCGTCGCCACGGGCGCGACCGTCGCCTCGATCCAGCGACAGGAGCTGACGTTCGAAGGCGACGCCGTGTCGGGTCGCGTGGGCTCCTCGCGGCCGAGCGCCAAGTTCGTCGAGGACGGCCGCGGGCCGGGCGGCATCTCCGAGTCGGGGATCATCGCCATCGGCCAGTGGGCGCGCGCGAAGTTCGGGGCGCTGCCGCTCAAGCGGAAGTCGAGCCTCGGCGACGCGCTGCTTCAGCTCTACTGGATCGGCTACCCGATCGCGCTGCGGATCATGCAGCGCGGCTTCAAGCCCCCGTACCGCCACGGCATCAAGGCGTTCGCCAACGCGCGGAAGGCGGCCGAGCCCGTCATCGCGCGGCTCTTCGAACGCGAGGTGGGGCCCCGCATCGCACAGCGCCTCGGGGGACTCTCGTGAGCGCGTGGCACGCGACGCGCGACGCGCTGCTCGGGGTGCTCGGCGAAGTCACGCCGACGCTCCGGAACCTGCACTCGCGCCCGCGCTACGACCGCGGCGACCCGACCCGCTTCGCCGAGCTCTACCGCGCGCAGGACACCGGGCGCCTCGAGGCGTGGTGGATCTCGCGGACGGGCGGCACGACCGAGCGCAAGGTGAACGCCGTCATCCGCACGCACCGCGTGAGGATCGAAGGCGTCATGGCGTTTGCCGACGAGTACGAGGTGCCCGTCGATGGGTTCACGTGCTCGGCCGATCACTTCGACGCGAAGGTCGACGGCATCGTCTCCGTGCTCACGAGCCACGTGCAGGGCGGCGCGCGCTCGCCGGTCGTCGTCTCGAAGCTCCCGTCATGGGAGGAGTCGCACGCGAGCGAGTGGGCCGGCGTCGGGATTCACCACGCGGTGTTCGTGCTCGAGGCCAGCCTGATTTCCAACAGCGTGGGGGTGCCGTGATGGATCCGGACGAGATCGAGGTCGAAGTCGAGGCGGCGCCTCCGGCCGGTGACGGCCTGGTGAGCGTCGAGAACGTGTGCGGCGCCGACGTGCGCCTCGCGGGCGTCGGCGACGTCGCGTCCGGCGCTGTCGTGGCGGTTCCGGAGGCGATCGCGCGCCAGCTCGGGCGCCGCTTCCGACGTGTCGAGTGATCGAGCGCGCGCGAGGACGCGACGCGTGAGCGCGTGAGCGCTCGAGGAGACTGAGATGGCCTACCCCTACGACGCGAACCTGATCGCGACCGGCATGACGGAGCGCGTCTTCGTCGTGCCCGAGGTCACGTTCGGCACGGCAGTCGCCCCGACGGCCGACGACGGCGTGCTCGTGATCGCGACCCCGCGCATCGAGCAGTTCGTCCCGCTCATCGACGACGCCCAGCGCCGCAACACGCACAGCTACGGCGACCCCATCCGCGGCAAGCTCGACGTCGGGACGTGGGAGCTTCAGTGCTACGTGAAGCCGTCCGGCGCGCTCGGCACCGCGCCCGAGTGCGGCCCGCTGCTCAAGGCGCTGTTCGGCGTCGAGACGGTCACGTCGAGCACGAGCGTCGTCTACACGTTCAAGCCCGCCGGCGGCGCGATGCCGACGCTCACGATCTGGCGCGGCAACAACATCATGGCGCAGCGCGCGGCGGGCTGCGTCGTGAAGCGCGGGGAGTTCAGGCTGCTCTCGGATCCCAGCTCCGACGGCTCGGTGCTGCAAGCGACGTTCTCCGGCGAGTGCGTGTCGATGATCCAGGCGACGCGCGATCAGCTCGCGTCGAACACGACCGGCTCCGCGAGCGTGATGGTCGTGACCGACGGCCAGAAGTTCCAGGTCGGCATGCGCGTCCAGATCGACGACGCCGGCACGATCGACGACAACTCGGGCGCCGGCTACCCGATCACCGGGATCAGCACGAACACGCTGACCGTCACCGGCACCGTCGCGGCGCACACCGCCAGCGCGAACACGGTGGTCGAGCCGTGGCTTCCGTCGACGGTGACCGAGGTCGGCGTCGCGGTGCACTCGGGCATCGGCTCCGCGACGCTCGGCGGCGACTCGGTCTACCTGACCGAGGAAACCGTCACCGTCGAGAACGAGGTGATGATCCCGGTCAACATCCGGGGATCGAGCGAGTACCCGGGCGCGCGTCAGGTGCGCGCGACGAAGCGCCGCGTCGGGCGCGAGGCGTCGATGTACTACGTCCCGGGCGCGGGCTCGGGCAACGCCTGGTATCGGCACCTCAACGTCAGCGGCGTCGCGTTCAACTCGCAGGTCAACAACCGGTCGGGCGTCGATGCCGTGAAGTTCCTCTCGCCGCGGGCCTTCCTCGAAGGGCCGCAGATCGAGGGCGACGAAGCGCAGACGCTTCGGTGCGCGATGCGAACCGCGTGGACGTCCGCCTACGACACGGAGCTGTCGCTCAGCTTCTCGGCTCCGTGACGCAACCAGCAACGCGGCGCCGGGAGGGGCGCCTCGCATGATCACGATTCACACCGACAAGCCTCGCCGACGCGAGGTGCTCGCGCGGGACCTCGGCCCGCAGTTCGTCTCGGACGCGGACGGCGGACCCGAGGCGGCGTTCGAGTTCGACCTGCTCTCGCCCGGCGATGCCCAGCGCGTCGCCGCGCTCGACCGCTCCATCGGGGCGGTGGCGATCGAGGACAACGGCGTCGACTTCGTCTTGCGCCGCGCGATCAAGGGCTGGCGCGGCATCGTCACGCTCGACGCCGACGGCGTGCGACGCGAGGTGCCGTTCTCGCTCGACACGCTGCTGACCGCGTTCGACCCGCTGCTCGCGATCGCCCTCGCGCGCCACGTCTACGCGCAGTCGCTCGCCAACGTCACGCTCGCCGCGCTCACGGCCGAGCAGACGCCCGAGGAGGTCGCGGCCTCAAAAAACGCCTGACGGCCTACGCCCGCTGGAGGTGGGCGGGGCCGCTGAGTGAGCAGGAGCGACAGGAGATCCGCCGGCGTGGATTCCCCGAGCCAGAGCCGCCCGAGCACGCGATCCCCGACGACGTCGGGATCGCCGTGCTCCGCCTGTACGGGGCGACGTCGAGCGGCTGGGCGAGGGACGTGCCCGGAGCGTTCGGGCTCGCCCTCGAGGCGCACTGGCCCGAGGGCTGCTCGCGTCTGCGGGCGCAGCAGCTCGTCGAGCTGCTGGCGCACGCGCACGGCGCCATCGCCGAGGCGCAGCACGAGCGGCGCGAGCGCGACGACGCGAAGCGGCGGGCCGAGCAGGCGCGGAGGCCGCGCGGCGGCAAGCGCGGCAGGCGGTGAGCCGTGAGCAACGTTGTAGAGGTCGTGCTCACCGGGCGCGACCAGGGCGCGTCGAAGTCTGTCGCCGACCTCGGCAAGGAGGTCAAGCGCTCGGCGCGCGTCATCACGGAGGAGAGCGGCAAGGCCGACTCCGCGTGGCGCAAGTTCGCCCGCGGCATCGCGGAGGGAACCGGCGCCCTGGACGGCGTCGCGCGCGTCGCGTCCGGCGTTGCGCTCGGCTCGCTGCTCGCGGACATCGCGCGCGGGAGCGTGGCCGCGGCGACGGGCTTCGCGCAGATGCCGCTCGCGCTCACGGACTCGGCGGTCGCGTTGGACAACGCGGCCACGGCTGCCGGAACGACCGCGCAGTCGTTGGGCGAGCTGCAGTTCGCAGCGGATCAGGTGCAGGACGGGCTCGGGTCGCAGATCCCCGACGCCCTCAAGTTCATCGCGAAGAACAGCGTAGAGGCCATCCAGGGGAACAAGGAGCTGGCCGGCGCGTTCGCCGCGCTCGGGCTGCCGATCGACAAGCTCCGCACGCTCAAGCCCGACGAGATCCTGCTCTCGATCGCCGACTCGGCGAAGGCCGTCGGGCCGTCGGCCGAGCTGACCAACGCGGCGCTCGCGACGATGGGGCGGCAGGCCGACTCGCTCCTGCCGGCGCTCATCCAGCTCGGCGGCGACGGAATGCGCAAGCTCGGCGAGGAGGGCTCGCGCACGGGCGCGGTGCTCTCGAACGAGACGGTGCGCGCGGCCAAGCAGCTCGACGACACGCTCGACCCGCTCAACGCGCGGCTCCTCGGAATCAAGAACGCGCTCGCCGCCGACCTGGTGCCGGCCGCGCTCGACGGCGCAGACGCGCTGCTCGAGCTGTGGGACGCGAACGACGAGGTGATCAAGCAGAAGGCGCACGAGGCGATCGAGAAGATCGTGAGCGCCGCGAAGGGGCTGCCCGACGCGTTCGAGGAGCTGCAGGCGATCGGGACGTCGCTCCTTGCGGGCGGCGGAACGGTCTACGCACTCACGACGCTTGGTGCTCGCGTTGCGGTTCTGCAGCAGGGCGTCACCGGGCTCATCTCGGTCTCCGGCGTCGGCGGCCTGGTGAACGCGTTCGGCGCCGCAAGCGCATCGGCTCTCGCGTTTGCGAAGAACATCGGCCCGGGCGTGCTCGTCACCGTGGGCCTGTACGGCGTCCAGCGGGCACTCCAGGAGATCCACGACCAGTACGACGAGCTGCTCGCCGCGAATGCCGAGTACATCCGCAGCCTCAACGCGACTGGCAACGCGAGCGTCGACTCCCGCGTCAACGCGCTCGACGGCGTGCGCCGCGAGTTGAACGAGACGCAGCAGCAGATCGCGGAGACGCAGGCGCAGCTCGACCGGCTGCAGAACACCCCGAGCGGGCGCGTCGCGGCGCGGTCCGGGCTCGAAGGAACGAGCGTCTCGGAAGCGACCGCCAAGCTCGAAGCGCTCCGTGCGACCGAGGCGAAGCTCGCCGACCAGGTGAAGCGCCGCGAGGAGTCGGTGGTTCGCGCGAAGAAGGCGCTAGAGGCGTCGAGCGTCGCGACGGACGAGGCGAGCGACCGGTTGCAGAAGTGGGGGCGCGGCGCCGACACCTCCAGCGACGCCGCGAAGAAGGCCGCCACCGAGGCCGACCGCCTCGCGGAATCGCTTGCGAAGACGGCGACTGAGGCCGCCAAGCTCGACCTCGGGGCGGCCATCTCGCGCGGCGACGTGACGGGCGCGCAGGTGGCGGTGATCGCCGGGTTCAACGCGCAGGCGGAGGCTCTGCGCCAGACGGCGAAGACCTCGGCCGAGCTCGAAGCGGGGTCGGCGCTGCTGGCGAAGCAGCTCGGCGGCGACCTGGCGGACGCGGCGGAGAAGGCGAACGCGGAGTTGCTCAAGCAGGTCGAGGCGGCGGCGAAGGACGCCGAGGCCCACGAGCAGCTTGCCGAGCGCGTCTCGACGCTGCGCTCCGAGCTGCGCGACCTGGACATCGCGGAGGCCGTGAAGCGCGGCGACCCAGAGGGCGCCATCGCGCTCGTGAACGAGCAGTTCGACGCGATGGAGGCTGCGCTCTGGGCGAGCGACGCGGCCGGTGAGGAGCTGGCGCTCGCGCTCGAGAAGGTCAAGCGGGCGCGCAAGGGCGCGATCGAGCAGGTCGGAAGGGACGCGAAGGAAGCGGCCAAGGAGGCCAAGAGCCTCGCGGACGTGGTGCTGCGCGACCTCGCCGGCGGGCTGCGCGAGGTAGGGCGCGCGGGCGGCGCCGCGCTGTCCGGGCTCGCGCTCGGCATCCGCGACGCCGACGAAGCGATCGACGACCTTGGATCGTCGATCGACTCGGCGCTCGCGGGCGTCATCGATTCGGCCGTGTTCGACGAGAAGTTCGGCTTGACCGCGAGCGGTGGCCTGCTCGACGCCGGCGAGGGCTTCGCCGCGTCGCTGGTCGAGGGGTTCGTCGGCGGGCTCGTGACGGCAGGCGCCAGCGCGATCGTGAGCGTCGGCATCGGCACGTTCACGCGCGACCTGACGAAGGCGCTCCGCGGCGACGCCGAGGCCGCCGTCAAGACGGCGCTCGACGCCTCGTTCCTGATCCCGGGCGTGAACGTCATCACGATCCCGCTCCGGTTCTTGCTCGACCCGCTCGGCGTGTTCGACGTCGACCCGGCGAAGCGGGACGCGCTCAAGGCGGTCCGTCGTCTCGGGACCGCGCTCTCCGAGGACTCCTCGCTCCAATCCGCGCTCGACGATGCGCTCGCGCCGCTGGGCCTCCAGTTCGAGGCGGCCTTCGCCCGCTCGATCTCGAACGCGCCACGGTCCGGCGCGGCAGTGAAGGAGGCGGCCGAGCGGCTCACCGCCGAGCAACTCGACCTGCTCAGCGAGGAGGCGAGCCGCGCGCTCAGCCGTCGCGGCAACAGCATCACGCTCGACGTCACGGACGCGCTCGTCGTGTTCCGCCCGGGCCTCGCCGACGAGCAGCGCGCCGAGGTGGACGCGATGCTCGAATCGATCGGCGCGTTCGAGGCGGCGGCGCAAGGGCTCACCGGCGTCCGTGCCGAGCGCTTCGCCGACGACTTCTCGCTCGGCCTGCTCGAACTCGCCGAGAACCTTGGATGGTCGGACGAGCAGCTCGTGAAGTTCCTCGACGACCTCGGGAGCGCGCGCGGGGTCAGCGCGGAGGCCCTCCAGGGGCTCGCGCAGATCGACGCGCAGCTCGCGCAGACGTTCTCGCCCGAGCAGGCGAACGCCTTCGGGCGCGCGGTGAAGGACGCGCTCGTGCCGCTCACCGGGCGCGTCTTCAACGGCGTCGGCAACGACCTCGTGTCCATCTTCACCGCCTCCGGGCTCAGCGCCGAGGCGTTCGCCGCGCGCATCCAGGAGGC